>JFJP01034141.1_pt1 | contig 11518 bp, 7 predicted proteins | sample 431651 | NCBI WGS metagenome assembly JFJP01 (sample SAMN02602958, study PRJNA72255) | Microbial mat metagenome, whole genome shotgun sequencing project. | biome: fresh water; feature: sink hole; material: water; isolation source: purple microbial (photo- and chemosynthetic) mats found in... | reverse complement strand
GAATACCTTGCCACATCGTAGTCGCCGCCGATGGCATACAGGTTGCGTCCAAAGGCCGTGTAGCGCATCAGCCAGGCGAAGAAGAGAAAGAAGACAAACATGATCAGCACAAGGTTGGGGATGCCCGGGAACTGGCCGTCGGTAAACATACCGTCACCAAAGACGTAACCGTTGCCAATCATCATGAAATCGGGATTTTTGGCGGGAACCGGGTGGGCATCGGACAATTGCTGTGCCACACCCGTGAGCAGCAATCCTACTCCAAGAGTGATGATGAAAGGTTCGGTCTTCTGTTGTACGACCAGGTAGCCGTTCACGAAGCCCACAAATGTACCAAACAGAATGGCCAGTAGAATCGCTGCCGGCATGGGCATAAAGTCCTGCAGCTGAATGGACAGTATGCCCGACACCACAAGGATTCCGCCGATCGACAGGTCGCATCCTCCGGCGATGACGGTCAGAGTCACACCCAGACCCAGAATGATAAGGATGGACGAGGAATTGAGCATGTCGAGCAGATTGTAGGCGCTGTAGAACTCAGAACCCGCGAACGCCATCACCATCAGGATAATGGCAATCGCGGCCAGGGCCTTCTGCTGCATGAAAAGGCGGTAAAGTTTGTTCATAACTGGTTCCCCTGCACTTCTTTACGGTTGTCAAGCCAGATGGCGAAGACCAGGATGGCTCCGCGTGCAGCCCACTGCATGTAGGAGGAAACTCCGAGAAGGTTCAGACAGTTGTTCAGAAGGATGACCAGGAGTACCCCCATCACCGTGCGAAGCACGCTGCCTTTTCCCCCCTTGAGGGTGGTTCCACCGACGACAACAGCCAAAATGGCGTTGGTTTCGAACCCGGCTCCGATCACCGGCGCTGCCGTGGTGATACGGCTGAACAGAACGATGGCACCCAAGGCCGCCATGAATCCACCAATGGTATAAATGAGCACGATCGAGCGCGACACAGGAACACCGGCCAGGCGTGCCGCTGTTTTATTGCCGCCAGTGAGCGAAATGGCCCGCCCCGCCGCCGTCTTGGTATGAAAAATCCACAACAGCGCCAGAGATGCCAAAAAGATGACGAACGACACCGACAGCGGTCCCACACTTCCTGAACCGATGACTTCAAACGCCGAGTAGCTTGTCTCGAGGTCCCAGAAATGCATGGTCGAACCACCCGAGTAGATCAGCGCGATCGCCGAATAGACGGTGCTCATGCCGAAGGTGATGAACAACGCCTCGGCTTGCGTGGTCGCGCCTCCGGTGAGGATGAGCACCGCATTGAGAGCACCACAGATGGCACCGATCAGCAGTCCGGTCAGCAAGGCTCCCGTCTGCCCCAGAGGATCGATAAGCGAGATGGTGACAACTGCAACCAGATTGATCGTCCCTGCCACCGAAAGGTCGATGAAGCCGCCGATGATGACGAACGTCATGCCTAGTGACACCAGAATGAGCGGTCCAAACTGCCGCATAATGTTGGTCAGGTTGGCAGGTGATAGAAACTTCGGCTCTACGATTGCCGTCAAGATGGCCAAACCCACAATCATCAGAAGGACAAGATACTCTTTAAGTACAGTGTTCAGCGCGTTCATTTTGCCCCCCCCTCAAGTCCCAGGGCTGACCTCATAATGGTGTCGGCGGGAACGTGTTCGGGTTCAAACTCGCCGGTGATTCGGCCATCATAAATTGTCAGTACCCGGTTGCTCATATTGAGGACCTCTGGAAGTTCGGAAGAGATAAGGATCACCGCGCCGCCCTTTTCGGCAATCTCCTTCATCAGAAGATAGATCTCGTACTTGGCACCCACATCGATGCCCTTGGTAGGCTCGTCCATAATAAAAATGCTGGGACCGATTTCCAGCCAACGGCCAACAATGCACTTCTGCTGATTGCCGCCCGAGAGGTTTTTGACGGCAACCTTGACGTTGGGAGTTTTAATTTTGAGCGACTGCACGTGTTTGGCGCCGATGCCCTTTTCCAGGGACTTGCGAAGAAAGCCGAAACGGGTGAAGCGCTCAATGGCTGCCATGGAAATGTTGTGCTCCACCGAGAAGGGGAGAACCAGGCCTTGCAGCTTGCGGTCTTCCGGAATAAAGCCTAGCCCGGCATCTTTCGCTTGCTTGGGGTTGTTGATGGTCACAGGCTTCCCATTAATGGTGATCGAGTGACCACGGACACGGTCTGCACCGAACAACGCGCGGACAATTTCAGTGCGTCCGGCACCGACCAACCCGACGAGACCCAAAATCTCGCCTTTTTTCAGGGTGAATTGGATGTCATGAAGCTTTCGGGTGTTCAGCCCCTTGACCTCCATCAACGTATCGCCAACTTTACGGGAACGCTCGGGATACTCATTCTCAATGGTGCGTCCCACCATTTTTGTGATGAGTTCGTCGCGCGTAAACTCCACTTTCGGCTTGGTATCGATGACGTTGCCGTCGCGCATGACCGTGACAATGTCACAGAAATCGAAGATCTCTTCGAGCTTGTGGCTGATGTAGATAATGGAGATGCCCTGAGCTTTGAGCTGGTGGATAATCTTGACCAGCAGAGCCATTTCCTCAGTTGTCAGGCTGGTGCTTGGCTCATCCATGATGATGAGCTTTGATTGAAAGGAAAGCGCTTTGGAGATCTCGACCATCTGCTTGGTCGAAACGCTCAGCTCCGAAACCAGCTTGGTCGTGCTGACTTTGCAGCCAATACTATCAAGCAATTCTCGGGCTTTGGCATGGGTACCACCCATTCCTTTCATCTCTTTGAAGCGCCCCAGAAAGATGTTCTCACCCACGCTCATGGTGTTCACCAGGTTGAGTTCCTGGTAAATGATGGCTAAACCACTCTGCATGGACTCGTGAGGAGTCGTGCTCTCGATGGTCCGACCATCGAAGACTATGGTTCCTGTGTCTTTCTTGTAGACACCGGAGAGAATTTTCATGAGGGTGGACTTGCCCGCCCCGTTTTCTCCGACGACACCGTGGACCATGCCGCGCCTAACGTCGATCGAGACACCGTTGAGGGCCCTGACTCCTGGAAACGACTTTGTGACGTCCTTGATGGACAAGATGATCTCTGATCTTGCTGTATCCATAAGTCCTTACCTAATTTAAATTTGAAAAAAACGGCCCGCTCCTCGTAGTGATGGAACGGGCCGCAGAAGTCAACGAACTTCTACCACTCGGGGGTCGAGTAGTTCTTGACCGTGTTCTTGTCGTAGATGATCTGGGGAATGATGTTGAATGCCACAACTTTCTTGCCGGCCAGTCTGTCTTTGGCCAATTGGAGCGACTTCTTGACCATGGCCGTAAAGTCCTGGGCGATCGACACCGACTGCTCACCACTCTTGACCTGTACGTAACCGGCCTTGTTGCCGTCGACACCGACGATGAACAGATTCTTCAGTCCGGCAGCTTTGGCAGCCTGGATGACGCCTGTCGCGCCGTTGTCCCAATGCACGAACACACCCTGGATTTCGTTGCCGTACTTGACGATAAAGTCTTCCATGATGGCCTGAGCTTGGTCAGTGGCCCACTGCTGGCAAGCCTTGAAGTCGAGAACTTCAATCTTTGATCCTTGGATACCCTTGGGACCGTTGAACCCGTCATGGCGCTGGAGCTGGGCATTGTGCCCGGCCTGGCCGCCGATCTCGACGAACTTTGCACCGTTGGGGAAGGCTTTGATGATCTGCTGAGCGGCAAGTTGGCCACCGAGGAGGTCGTCGCTGGACGAGGCGAAATCGCTGTACTTCTCGTTTCCACCGGTGAGGTAGGATGAGAACATACCGACAATGATGCCCGCTTGTTTGGCCTTCATCAGGGCAGGAACAATGGCGTTGATGTCGTTGGGATTGAGGAAGATTACCTTGAACTTCTGAGCAATGCAGTTTGTGACGATCTGCGACTCTGCCTGAGCATCTCCCTTGGCGTCGAACGTCGTGACATCAAACCCGTACTGGGGTCCGTACTTTACAAACTCTCGAGCTGAGAACGCCTGTGACTCATTGGCCTGGTTGGACACGATGAACGCAGCCTTGACCCTGGTTTGGGCAAACGCGCCGGCGCTCATCGCGAACAGCAATGCCATTCCGATGACCAATACCTTGTTAAATCTAACCACAATGTACCTCCACTGTTTCTTTTTTGCGGGACTCAAAATGCCCGCTCTTCTTTTTAATTCTCAGCCCACTTCAATCATATGTCAACGGTTTTCTTTCATACGAACGTAAACAATTTTCATACGAATGAGCAAGCGGTACGGGGATGGGTCAGGAATGCCCCACCGCCACGCGCCTTCCGGTCTTGCTGGACTCAAAGATCGCCTCAACAACCTCGATCCCTCTCAACCCGTCGACTCCCGAAATCGGCGCGGGTCCTCCACGGTGTATCGCCTCGACAAATGCGTCGACGATTCCGCTGTTCGATTGCTTGTCGTTGGTTTGGATCTCACCAATTTTGAAGTATACGTCCTCTCCTCCGAATTTACTCACACGAAGTTGAAACTCAGGATCCTGGTAGATCGTCATGATCCCTTTCTCACAGTACAGAACGGTGCTGTTGTCCTCGGGGCCGTAGTAGGTCCAACTGGCCGTCAGCGTTCCGTAGCTTCCGCCCTTCATCCTCACGATCGACACGAGGTTGTCAGGAACGGCAATCGGGGAGCCGTCGGGGTTCTTCTTGTCGGCAACAAAGACGGTGGCCTGAACGTCAACGAACTCATCTCCGAGCAGGTAGCGCAGAAGGTCGATCTTGTGGATGGCGATGTCGCCGGCGACTCCAAAACCCGAACTGGACTGACTGAAGAACCAAGTCTTGTTCGACTTTTCTTCGCTCCAATACTCCGGCCCCTTGTGTCCGAAGGTCGTCCGAAAGCTGAGGACGCGACCGAGCTCTCCAGACTGGATAATCGCCTTTGCTTTTACGTGGGCGGGAGCCAGTCTCTGGTTGTGGGCAATCATGAGAAGCTTTCCGGCCTTGTCGGCAGTCGCATTCATGGCTCGGCACAACTCAGCGGTGAGCGCCATCGGTTTTTCGCAAAGCACGTGTTTGCCGTGCTGGAGGGCCATCGTGGTGACGACGCTGTGCTGATGGTTCGGCGAGCAGTCGCTGATGGCGTCAATTGCCGGATTCTGAACCAGCTCTTCCATGGATGGGGCGACCTTGACACCAAACAGCTGGGCCATCTTCTCCGAACGGGTACGGTTCGAATCGTAACAGGAAACGACTTCGACATCGCTTCGCTGAAGGTACTCGGGGAAATGGCGAAACTCGCTGATCGAGCCGCAACCTACAATTCCTATTCTTAACTTCATCCTCTTCCTCCTGAAGAATCACACATTCACACTTTCTCAAGATGGTCAGCCAGCCGGAGCGCGAGGGCCACAATGGTCAACGTGGGGTTCGCGTAGCCGCTGGTCGGAAACTGGCCGCAACCGGCCGTGTACAGGTTGTCGACGCCGTGGAACCGCGAGTGGACGTCGACGATGCCGTCCTCGGGTCGGGCCGACATGCGCAGTGCTCCCATGTGATGGTCTCCCGTGGCCAGCGCATTTTCCTGCCTGCCAAAGGTCCATTGGTCGGCCCCGCCGCCCAGGTCGCTGGTCAGCTGGAACCCGGTGGCGCCGTGCCGCCTCAAATAGGTCTCACAAAGGGCCAATGCCCGTATCGCCGTCCTTTTGTCCTCTTTCTTCAGCCTCCAGTCGAGACGGGAAACCGGCTGGCCGAACACCGGGTCAACTTGGCTTTCGTCGAGGGTGAGGCGGCTGTCCTCGTTGGGCACCTGTTCCCAGTTGATATTGAGCTCGGCTTTGTCTCCCTCGGGGTTGAACCTTAGAATGATGCGGAAACCGCCGATCTTTTCGGCCGCCAGGGTTTCGGGTGTCGGCACCAAGACACCCCATGCGTTGAAAACACAGTGCTTGAACAGCAGCCGGGGGTCCACCAGAGGCGCGGTGTCGTGAACGTAGACCCCGCCCGGTTTCTCGGGGTTTTGCAGCCGCACCTGCTGGTCGCGGAAAAAATTCCGCACTTCGGCCTCTACGGGGCGGCCGAACTCAACCCTGGCCGCCGTGGTGATCAGGGGGTGGACCATGAAACCCCGGCCCAGATGATCGTTTTTATTGTTTCCGAGGTTGCCCGACAGCTGCAGCACCCGCACGCTCTCGATGCCCCCCATGGCCAGCACATACCGTGCCGCCTTCACCGTAAACCGGTGACCTTCTTTGCCCCCGGCAATGCTGGCACAAACCAGGGAGGTGACATGGGCCTTGTCGGGTGTGGACTCGAGCTTGAGCAGGCTGGCATTGAACAGCACCGTGACATTGGCGGCAGTCTTCAGCGTGTCGCCAGCCCGGAGCTGAAAGTCATGGTAACGCTCTTCATACTGGGCATGAAAAATGGCCGCACCGAGCTCATCGCCCGCCAGATGGACAAAGTTTCTACCGAAGAGGGCCTTCTCCCAAAAGGGCAGATCGTCGAAGTTGAACGGTCCGTACCGTCCCCAGTCCATAGCTTGCTGGTAATACGGCGTCAGTTCGGAATGAGGGAAGGGCCAGCAGGCGGTACGGTAACCCGGACGCGGCAGAAAGTCGGCCTCGTCGAAAGGGCGAGACCAAAATCCAAAGTGGTTGGTGGTTCCGCCATACATATGCAACCGGGACCGCCGCAGGAACAGAGGGTCGACCTTGGCCAGGAATTCACCCGCCGTTCCGCCGTAGATTTTTTGGCGGAAGCTGGGAGGGAGTCCCTTTTCCTCAGGCGTTCCGGCGGCCAGCACCAGGATTTTTTTCGAGGTTCCCGCCAGCTTTCGGGCGAGGGACAGACCGGCAGCGCCTGCCCCGACGATGCAGAGGTCGTAATTCTCAAGGATGGTCCCGGCGGGAAACTGATCGCTGGAAAGGTACATGCGTTCATGGTAGTTGCAGAAGGCCCAATGCGAAACGGTCGGAAACTGTCCGAAAGGTGGTGAAAACTGAACCTGGAGTCGGTAAACCCAGCGTGCTATACTGCGTTCCATGGTCGATACGGCGAACTTCCTGGCTTCCATCCGCCCCGAATCCATCGAGATCCGGTTCTGTGAACGGTTTGACGGCCAGAGCCGCATCTGGAATTTTGAGAAGCATTCACACACCGAGTTTGAGCTGATCTACTTTCTGGACGGAGGTGCCCGCATCCATGCCGGTGAAGAAGAACTCGATGCCGGCTTGTTCGACCTGGTGATTTATCCACCGGGGGTCATCCACGAAGAACGGCTGAACGCCGGCTTTCGCAACGAAATTATTTGTTTCTGGTTCGATTTGGGACCGGTTCAACCCTTCTCCCACGGAATTTCTGTTCGAGACTCCACGGGGGAAATCCGGGTTTTAATCGAAGCGCTGTACCATGAGGCCATCAGCCGCCGTTCGTACAGCCGTGAACTGGTCGCTGCTTATGTTCAGGCGCTGCTCCTGCTGGTCCGCCGCTGGTTTGTCGATCCCCCCAAGGAGGACCACGGTCTGGTGGGGCGTTGCCTCAGTTACCTCCATGAACATTACACCGAAGATTTTGAAATTGAAGCGATGGCCCATGCTGTGGCGGTCAGCCCGTCGTACCTGTTCCGTTCCTTCAAAAAGAAGATGGGAGTGACACCGATGCACTACCGCAACACGCTGCGCATCGAGAAGTCCAAGTTGCTGCTGTGCGAAAGCGATCGACGGATTGAACTCGTTGCACTGGATCTGGGGTTTCAGGACGTCAAATATTTCTCCAACCTGTTCAAGCAGCTGGTGGGTCAGACGCCCGGGGTATTCCGCAAGCTCAACCGTTCACTTTAGCCCACCTTTGCGTCATTCCTCGTTGTTTCCAGAATGGCCATCCGGGCCTATTCTGGTAGGATGAAGACTTCCTTTCGCATCGCTTCTCTCAAACAGAAAATGCAGGCCGAGCCCCGGTACTTGTCGCTGGAGCAGGCCTTGATCATTACACGGATCTACCAGGCCAATGAGGGGGCCTCCGTGGCCCAAAAGCGCGCGCTGTCGTTGGCGGCCGCCCTCAGGGAACTGGAAATCTCTCTGGATGAGGAGGAGCTGATTGTCGGCAACCGCACTGCCGGGGTGAGGGCCGGGGTGGTCTTCCCCGAGGCGGGCATCTCCTGGATCGACAAAGAACTCGAGACCCTGTCCACCAGGCCGCAAGACAAATTCAACGTCCACAAGCAGGATATCGACGATTTTCGGCACCTCGTCCTTCCGTATTGGAAGGGAAAATCGCTGGAGGACACGATCCGGGCTGAAGCCGGAACCGTGGTCGATGCCATTGGCCGCGTGGTCAAAATCAACCAGAAAGACCATGCTCAGGGGCATATCTGCCCCGATACCGCCTTGTGGATTCGCGTCGGTGCCGCCGGTATTCAAAAGGATGCCGAAGCAAGGCTGTCTCGCGAAACCAACCCCTCCAAACGCGAGTTCTACCAGTGTGTGGTGACCGTTCTGTCTGCCGCCCGGGATTTCATGATGCGCTATGCGCTGAAAGCCGAAGCCCTCCATCTGTCCGAGGTTGCCCGGATCTGCCGCAAGCTGGCCGGTCCTCCCGAGGTCAGCGGAGCCGAAACCTTCCACGAGGCCCTTCAATCTCTGTGGTTTCTGTTCGTCATCCTCCATATGGAAAGCAACGCCTCGTCGTTTTCACCGGGCCGGGCCGACCAGTATCTGCTTCCCTACTATCAGAGGGACCTTGAGGCCGGGCGGTTGGACGAGGCTCAGGCCCTGGAGCTGATCCAAGCTCTGTGGCTGAAGTTCAACGGTATCGTTTACCTGCGCAATTCCCATAGCGCGGCGTTCTTTGCCGGATTTCCCATCGGCTTCAACGTGGCGCTCGGGGGAAGGAATCCCGACGGAACCGACGCCACGAATTCGCTGTCCTATCTATTTCTGAAGGCGCAGGGAGCCCTGGGACTGCCCCAGCCCAATCTGTCGGCCCGGCTTCACGAGGGCTCGCCCCAAAAATTTCTCGATGCCTGTTCCACGGTCATCGGCCTGGGCAGCGGTATGCCCCAGGTGTTCAACGACGAAAGTATCGTTCCCGCCCTGATGGCTCAGGGGATTGCCCGCGAACACGCCGAAAACTACGCCATCGTCGGCTGCGTCGAGCTGACCACCCACGGCAACAACCTGGGGTGGAGCGATGCGGCCATGTTCAACCTGCCCAAGACCCTGGAACTGGCGCTCAACGGCGGTGTGGACCTTATCACAGGTCAGCGACTATCTCCCGATAACGGGACTTTGGCCGATTTTTCGTCCTACGCCGACGTGGAAAAGGCGTTCACCGCCCAGATCGATTATTTCTTCGAGAAGATGATCGACGCCTGCGAAAAGGTCGAGTCGGTCCACCGGAGGCTGATGCCCACGGCTTTTTTATCGGCGGTTATCGACGACTGCCTGGAACGGGGCCTTGATGTGGTGGCAGGCGGGGCACACTACAACCTCTCCGGCATCCAGGCCATTCAGGTGGCCAACGTTGCGGACGCTCTGGCCGCGCTGAAGACGCTTGTGTACGACCAGCCCCTGGTCGACCGCAAGGTGTTGTTTGAGGCCCTCAGGAGCAATTTTCAAGGCAACGATGAACTGCGAAAGATGCTGATGGACAAGGCGCCCAAGTACGGAAACGATGTGGCCTGGGTCGATGAGCTGGCCAACACCTGGGTGACGTATTTTGCCAGGAAATTTGAGGGCCGGACCAACTTCCGGGGCGGGCGCTACCACACGGGCATGTACACCGTCAGCGCTCACGTTCCCATGGGTGCCAACGTGGGGGCTTCACCCGACGGACGCCTGGCCAAAACACCGTTGGCCGACGGGGGCATGTCACCCGTCTATGGCCGCGACCTGAAAGGCCCCACCGCAGTGCTAAAGTCGGTGTCGCGCATCAATTCGGCGCTGGGCAGCAACGGTACGCTGCTGAACCTGAAATTCCTGCCCCAGTTCTTTACCACCGACGAGGGAATCCGCAAGTTTTCCAGCCTGCTGAAGGCCTTTGTCCGGCTGAAAATCAACCATGCCCAGTTCAACGTTGTCCGCAAGGGACCATCCGTGTTGCCGGCTACACCGCTTACTTCACCGAACTGGCCACCGACCTTCAGAACGAGATCATCGCCCGGACCACTTATGACGATGTCTGACCTGACCATCTTTGACGTCCAGAGGTTCTCCATCCACGACGGCCCCGGAATCCGTACCACGGCCTTCTTGAAAGGGTGCCCGCTGCGTTGCCTGTGGTGTCAGAATCCCGAAGGCCTGGAGTTCGGCCTGGCCGACGTTGCCGGTTCGGAAAAGATCAGGGAGGTTTCTGCGGCGGAACTGGCCGAGGAACTGCTGGCCGACCGGGTGTTTTTCGAAACCTCGGGAGGCGGGGTGACCTTTTCCGGTGGAGAGCCGCTGGCCCAGGTCGACGGTCTGATCGAAACGGCTCGAATTCTGCGGGACCTGGGTATTCACGTGGCCGTCGAGACCTCACTGGAGGTTCCCCCGTCGGCCCTCGAGAAGGTTTTGCCTGAGGTGGACTTGATTCTGGCTGATCTCAAGGTCTGGGATAGCGAGGCCCACAAAAAGTGGACCGGACACACCAACGAGCGCATTTTATCGAATTTTCGTTTTCTGGCGGACTCGGCGCTGGCCGCAGGAAGGCCCGCTGTGCAGGTGCGAACCCCGCTGATTCCGGGTCACACCGCCCTCGATTCCAACCTGAGCGACCTGCGGAATTTTCTGGCCGCCTGGCCCGTTCGCTGGTCGTGGGAACTGTTGGATTTCAACCCCTTGGCCCGATCCAAGTATCAGGCTTTGGGCCGGAGCGACTACCCGTTTGAACACGTGGGCAAAGGGCTGCCGGCTGAAGAACTTCATCGCCTTCGCAAGGAGTATTGCCAACCATGATTCCATGCATCGAATCGTATTTGTCCCGAGCTTGGTCTGGGAGAACGGTGTACATCACCGAGGTCCGCCGGAGTTTTGAAGCCCTGGCCAAAGACAAAGCCTTCCAGTTGGGACTTTATCTCACGTTGCCCGATGGCAGCCGACGTCCTTTTGTCCTGTGCCTTCCCCGGTTTTACCAAGAAGGAACTCCGGACGCTGAGAAAACCTTCATCGAAGAATACTTTTTAGCCGAACTGTACAACCGGCTTTCGGCCTTGGGGCCACGGGCGCTGGAGTTCCGTGCCGCTGCGGGAATTCCTGAAGCACACTGGCTGTACCAGCGGTTTGAGAAAGCCTTCGGTCTGGAACAAAGCCGCAAAGCCCGCCGGGGGTACGGCCGGGCAGTCAATGTGCTTGAGAGAATGGTCGATTCCCTGGAACAACGGACGGGAGCCCGTATGACCTGTCGGTTGACAGAGGGTCCCCTCGAGGTGGCGGTGCCTGCGGCTCGGGGTCCAAAGGGTGCCGTGCTCGAACTGGCACGGCGGGCTTTGGCGGGGGTTGCAGGCCGGACCCTGTTGGGAATCGATGTGGGGGGCAGCGACATCAAGCTGGCGCTTTCCATCGACGGAAAGTTGGCCTC
>JFJP01020578.1_pt1 | contig 11518 bp, 11 predicted proteins | sample 431651 | NCBI WGS metagenome assembly JFJP01 (sample SAMN02602958, study PRJNA72255) | Microbial mat metagenome, whole genome shotgun sequencing project. | biome: fresh water; feature: sink hole; material: water; isolation source: purple microbial (photo- and chemosynthetic) mats found in... | reverse complement strand
CGGCATCGCCACCGTCGTGCATACCCTGCGCAGCGGGATCCCGCTGCGCCGCTGGGCCGACTGCGCCGCGCCGGGCGTGCTCGCTGGCCTCGCCATCGGTCGCATCGGCTGCTTCTTCAACGGCTGCTGCTACGGCGGCGCCTGCTCCCTGCCCTGGGCGGTGCAGCACCAGGGCGCGCATGTCCACCCGACCCAGCTCTACGAAAGCGCGGCCTGTGCCGTGCTCACCGCCGTGATCCTGCGCATCGCCCCCGGCAACGGCGCTGCCGCCGGCTGGTCGCTGATCGGCTATGCCGCGTGGCGCTTCTTCAACGAAACCCTGCGTGGCGACTACACCGTGCGCCTGGGCCAGGGCTTCTCGCTGTCGCCGTTGCACCTGACCAGCGCGCAGTGGTTCGCCCTGCCCCTGCTGGCCCTGGGCGCCTGGCTGGTGTGGCGGTCGCGACGCGAGGCCGGCGATGGACCCTGACCGCCTGAAGCTGCTGCTGCGCGAACGTGCCGAGGCCTTGGCCCCCAACGCCGCGGTTCTCGATCGCGCGCTGGCACGCTGCGCCCGGCTCGGTGTGCGCCAGTCGGCGGGCAGCGGGCGGCAGAGTTCGTCCAGCGTGGTGACGGCTCAACCCACCGTGCTATCGCAGCCGCCGCAAGCCGCCGCTCCGCTCCAGGCGGTGACGGTGGCGAGTTTGCCCACCGCCCCGGTCGAAGCGGTGCCGGCCGGCCAGCTCGCCAGCGGCCGGATCGTCGCCGGCTACCGCATCGAAGGCCTGCTCGGCAAGGGCGGCATGGGTTCGGTCTACCGCGCGACCCAGCTGTCGATGAACCGGCCGGTCGCCTTCAAGGTGCTGGCGCCGCGCCTGGCCGGCGATCCCACCTTCGTCGGCCGCTTCCGCCGCGAAGCCCGCGCCGCCGGCCGCCTGCACCACCCCAATCTGGTGATGGTGCATGATTCCGGCGAGGCCGACGGCCTGGTCTTCTTCAGCATGGAGCTGGTCGAAGGGACCTCGCTCAAGGCGGTGATCAAGGAGCGCGACCGCCTGCCCACCGACGAAGCCCTGCGCCTGGCCCGCCAGGCCCTCGAGGCCCTCGCCTACGCCCACGGCAAGGGCGTGATCCATCGCGACATCAAGCCTGACAACCTCATGCTGACTGCCGCCGGGCAGATCAAGGTCGCCGATCTCGGGCTGTCGCGCATCGACGACGGCGGCGAGGCCGCAGCCACCAACCTGTTCGAGACCACCGCCGGCTCGTTCATGGGCACGCCGCACTACATGGCCCCGGAGCAGGGCCGCGACGCCCATACCGCCGACCAGCGCAGCGACCTCTACTCGCTCGGCGCCACCCTCTACCATCTGCTGTGCGGCCGGCCGCCGTACGGCGGTGGTACGCCGATGGAGGTGCTTATCGCGGCGCAGAGCCAGCCGTTGACCTGGCCAGAGCAGCCGCCCTCCGCCCAGGTTCGCGAGTTCCTCGCCCGCCTGCTCGAGAAGGACCCCGCCCGCCGGCCTGCCGATGCGACGGCGGCGATCGCCTTGCTCGACCGGGTACTGACCCCGCATGGCGGTGTGCATCGACCACCGCCTCGACGCAGCTGGCTCCGCCGGCTGCTCTTCGCCGCCGCCCTGGTGGTCGCGGTCGGAATCATCCTCCTCGCCGTCGCGCGCGTCCGCGAACTCGGCCGCGAACGGGCGTGGAACGAAACCCGCGCCACGGCCACACGCAAGGCCGACGACAAGAGCTTCAACGAGGCGCTCGACGGCCTGCATCGCGCCCGCGAGGCGATGCCCGAGGGCTCGCCACGGGCGCTCGCCTGCGACAGCGCCATCGCCACGATCACCAAGTCATGGGACGCCTGGACCGCGCCGCTGATCGCCCGGGTCGAAGCCGCGGTGCGCGAGCATCTTACCGCTGGCCGCTATTCCGACGCCCTGGCCTCGCTGCGCAAGGTGCCCGACGCCTGGCGCAGTCCTGACGCCGAGCGCCGCCTCGACCTCCTCCAGCGCGCCTGGGAAGATGGGGTCGCCCGCGACGCCGAGCGCCGACCAGAGGCCGGACTCAAAGGCATGCTCGATGATGTCCGCGAACGCCGCGCCGAGATCTGGCGGCGCGCCCAGGTCGAACCGGCCGAGGCGATGGCCGTGCGCGAGGGCATGGCGGTGTTTAAAGGCAGCGGTCGTCTCCGCCTGCCGCTGTCCGGTCCCGGCCACCTTGGTCCCCTCGGTCTGCGCCTGATGTGGCGCGGGACAGGCGCGGCGGAGGCGCAGTGGCGGATCGACCTCGCGCCAGGCGTCGCCCTGGTGCTGCGCGCCGACCGGGCTGAACTCGGCGGCAAGCCACTGCTGCGCGGCGACGATGGCTCGCTGACCGTCGTCGTGCTGCGCCGCCCTGGCGGCCTGAGCGTGGTCGGGCGTGGCCCGAACGGGACGCTCGCCGAACCGGTCGCCGGCAACGATCTGGATCTGCGCTGGTCGCTCGCCACTGGCGAGGTCGAGGCTACCCTGGGCGGGAAGCGCTGACCTCGGGCTCGCCATGCGCCTCGGCGATAGCCAGCGCGGCCTCGTGGTGGCCAAGCCAGCTCTCGATGCCCCAGTGCGCTACATAGAGCAGCGGGGTGATGCCGACGGCGATGGCGAACTTGTAGATGTAGTTGGTCAACGAGACGGTGCAGGCATCGCCGACGCTGAGCGAGAACAGCCCGCCACCGACCACCGCCGGGATGACTACGAAGGCGAGATAGATGACCACGAAGGTGTCGATCAGCTGGCTGACCAGGGTGCTGCCCTGGGCGCGCAGCCAGAGCATGCGGCCCTTGGTGGCGCGGCGCAGCCGGGCGAACACCCACACGTCGATGAACTGGCCGATGGCGAAGGCGCACAGGCTGGCTGCGACGATCGCCCAGCTCTGACCGAGAGCGGTGCGGTAGCCGTCCTGCATCGCCTGGTTGACGCCGCCGCTGGCGAAGTCGTGTGCCGGCACCGCCATCGCCGCCTGCACCACCGGGATCAGGGTCAGGTTGACCGCGATGGCCAGGAAGGTCAGCACGCGCACAGTTTTGCGGCCGTAGAACTCGTTGATGATGTCCGTGAGGATGAAGGTGAGCGGGAAGGCAAGGATGCCGGTGGTGGCGACGAAGAGGTCGCCATGCAGGCCGAAGGACGAAGGCCCCAGTCCAAGCAGGCTGAAATGGAACAGTTTCGAGCCGATCAGCTCCGCCGCGACGAAGAAGCCGGTGAAGAAGCCGCACAGGATGAGCAGCAGGACATGGCGGCGCGACATCGCGGTGGTGGACATGATGGCGATGTCGCCGTCGCCGCCGTGGCGCGCAAGCAGCGCCTGCCAAAGTCAGCACAGCGGCATTTCCAGGTGCGTCGTCCGTCCCTCGACAGCCGCCCCCATCGACCAGGATGCATCGCTGCGAAAGGACGCCCGCCATGCGCCTTGCCCCTCCCTTCTCCGACCACGCCGTGTTGCAACGCGACCAGCCCATCCCGGTGTGGGGCGTCAGTGGACCCAACCAGCAGGTGACGGTGACCCTGTCCGGCCTGACGGCGCGCGTGATCAGCGGGGCGGATGGCACCTGGCTGGTGCGCCTGCCGCCGCTGCCGGCAGGTGGTCCGCATCAACTGGTGGCAAGCAGCGACTCTGGCGAGGCGCGCCTCAACGACGTGCTGATTGGCGAGGTGTGGCTCTGCTCCGGGCAGTCGAACATGCAATGGACCCTGGCGCAGACCACCCAGCGGATCGAGCCGGACCTGCCCGAAATCCGCCTGCTCACGGTCGCGGCACCGGCACGCCTCGGCCGGCAGAGCGCCGTCGACGGCGTCTGGACCAGTGCCGACCGCATGAAGCCGGCCAGCTTCTCGGCCGTCGCCGCTTGGTTCGGCCGGGCTCTCCATCGCGAACTTGGCGTGCCCGTCGGGTTGATCTGCAACGCCTGGGGCGGCACCCGGATCCAGGCGTGGATGAGCCGCGAGGCGCTGATGCTCGATCCTCTGGGCCTCGATGAGGTGCGCGGCTACGAAGGATTCGCCTATACTCCGTCCAAATCTCGCGGCGGGCAGACCATGGCCGAGTGGGAGACGGAGCTGCGCCAGCGCGGCGAGCTCAACCGCGGGCTTCACGATGGCTGGGCTACGCCCGGCTTTGATGACGGCAGCTGGAAGACCATGGCGCTGCCAGCGCACTGGCAGGACTACGGCCACCCCGGCAGTGGCGTGTTCTGGTTCCGCCGCACCCTCGCCCTGCCCGCCGCCTGGGCCGGACGCGACCTCGAGCTGCATCTCGGGGCGATCGACAAGCACGACGATACCTACGTCGGCGGCGAACGCGTTGGCGGCCTCGGCTGGGACGACGGAGGCAATACCTGGTGCACCCAACGCACCTACCGCGTGCCCGGTCGCCTGACTGCCAACGGCAGCCTGAGCGTAGCGGTGCGCGCGCGATCGCACATCTACCATGGCGGTCTCGCTGGCCCTGCGGACAACTTGCGCGTGCATCCGGCCGGCGAGGCCGCAACAGCCGTATCGCTGGCTGGCACCTGGCGCTACGCCATCGAGGCCGACTGGGGCGTGCAGACCCCACCCGTGATGCAGCTTGAGCCGGGCGACCCCAACGCTCCGTACACCCTGTTCGACAGCCGTGTCGCTCCGCTCATACCCTACGGCCTACGCGGGACGATCTGGTACCAGGGTGAGAGCAACGCGCACGAAGCGGCGGTCTACCGGCGTCTGCTGCCGCAGATGATCGCCGACTGGCGCCGCGCCTTCGGCCAGGGCGACTTCCCCTTCCTCCAGGTGCAGCTCGCCAACCACATGCAGCCTGCAGAGCTGCAAGGGAAGAGCTCCTGGGCTGAATTGCGCGACGCCCAGGCCGCAGCCCTGGCCGCGCGCAACGTCGGCATGGCGGTGGCGATCGATGTCGGCCAGGCCGACAACATCCATCCGGACGACAAGCGCACGGTCGGCGAACGGCTCGCACGCTGGGCTCTGGTCGAAAACTACGGCCACGGCGGCGTCCCATCCGGTCCGCTGTTCAGCAGCATGACGGTCGAGGCGGACGGACGCGTGCGCTGCCGCTTCCGCCATGCCGCCGGCCTGCGCACCCGCGATGGAGCGAAACCGTCGCATGTCTCCCTCGCCGGTTTCAACCGCGCCTTCGTCAAGGCCGAGGCGGTGATCGACGGCGAATGCCTGGTGGCTTGGAGCAGCCAGGTGCCCGGCCCGGTCGCCGTGCGTTATGCCTGGGCCGACAACCCGCTCGGCTGCAACCTGGTCAACGGCGAGGGTCTGCCGGCCTCGCCGTTCCGCTCGGACGCCTGGTAGGAGGGGTGGCGATCAAACGCCGTCAAGGCCGTCGACATCGTTGGCAGCGCAGGTGATCGCCACCGACGTGCCAAGCGTGTGCACGTTGACCACCAGTTCGCAGCGGCCCTTGCGGCGAGAGATTACGCCGCGTAGACCGGCGAGGCTGCCATGGCGCAGTTTGACCACGCTGCCGGGGATCAGTTCGGGGCGGACCACCAGCGGTGCGTTGGCACGGGTGACCAGGGCGATGAGATCGCTCAGGTCACTGCGCAGCCCTGCCGGATTGCGCACGTTGAATATGCGCACGATGCGATCGGTTCTGTAGATCGCATCGTGCGCCATCTCGTCGGCGACGACGAAGACGTAGCCGGGCAGCAGCGGCAGGGTGCTGTTCTGCACCCGCTGGCGCGAGTAGGTGCGCACGCTGTGCTCAAGGAAGAGGATGCCCGGCAGGCCGAGATAGCGCAGATTTCCAGCGAGCAGCTTCTCCTGGCGCGGCTTGACGTGCAGCACCATCCACGGCCCCTCTGGCAACTGGTCAGCGAGTCCGGCAGGCCAGGCCTGGACCTCGCCGAGCGAGCGCTGAATCGTGGTGGCCGCCATCCCTGCGAGCATGGCAGCGGATCCGGGCGGCGTCCAGCAATCGCCCTCTCTACATCGCGGTGATCGCGCCGCCAACCAGCCGATGCATGGCGTTGATCGACGCGCCCATGAACGCCACCGTCGCCGGCATGCCGGCATACATTACCAGCAGGGCGACGAGGATCTTCACCGAGAAGCTCATGAACAGGACGTTGATCTGCGGCACCGCCTTGGAGAGGACGCCCTCGGCGACGGTGATGAGCAGGATGACCGCCAGCACCGGGAAGCTGATCATGCAGGCCAGGGCCATGCACTGGTCGGTGCCGGCGGCGGCGACCTCAAGCAGCCGGGGCGTCATCGTCCAGGCCCCGACTGGCACAGCGGCGAAGCTCGCCGAGACCGTGGCGATGAGGTGGAGGTGGGCATCGGCGGCGAAGAACACCAGGACCATGCCGGCAAGCAGCAGGTCGCCGATCGGTCCCTCGCCGGTGCCCGCCTCGGGGTCGAAGTTCTCCGCCGCGCTGAAGCCGGCATAACGGTTGATCAGTTCGCCGCCGGCGCGCACCCCTTCGAAGATGCAGGTGCAGGCGAAGCCGATGGTCGCCCCGGTGGCAAGTTCCTGCGCCACCAGCAGCAGGTAGCGGCCATCAAGCGGCAGCTGCGCCGGCATCGCCGGGCCGAGCGTCGGCAGCACCAGGACGCTGATCGCCAGGGTAAGCAGGCTCTTGACCCGCACCGGCACGAACGGCCCACCAAGCAGCGGAGCGGAGAAGAACAACGCCCCGATCCGGCACATGACCAGGAACAGCGCCGGGGTCCACTGCCACAGCGAGGAGATCTGCCCTCCCAGGTCCACTTACATCGCCCCGAAGGCCGGCAGATTGCCGAACAATTCCGCGGTGTAGCCGACCAGATAGCGCAGCATCCAGCCGCCAAGCAAGGCGAGGACCAGCGCCAGGGCGACGATCTTCGGCACGAAGGTGAGGGTCTGCTCCTGGATCGAGGTGACCGCCTGGAGCAGGCCGATGACCAAGCCGACGATCAGCGCCGTGACCAGCACCGGGGCCGAGAGCAGCACGCTGACCCACAGCATCTGGCGCAGCAGATCGATGATAACGTCGTTTATCATGTTAGCTCGGGGGCTTTGCCCCCGCGGCCCTGCGGGCCTGCCTCCCGTCCTTTGTCGTGGTTCGGTTCCGTCGCCAGGCTCCGGAACCGTGGCGGCATCGGCTGCGCCGATTGTATGCCGCCAACACCACTCGGCGGCCGCCCCATCGCTACGCGACGGGGCCCCTCGTTGCGGGGGTTATGCATACGACGCCGCCAATCCCTGGATGATCAGCGTCCAGCCATCGACCAGCACGAAGAGCAGGATCTTGAAGGGCAGGGAAATGACCACCGGCGGCAGCATCATCATGCCCAAGCTCATGAGGATCGCCGAGATCACCAGATCGATGACCAGGAAGGGCAGGAAGATGACGAAGCCCATCTGGAAGGCGGTCTTCAGTTCGCTGGTGACGAACGCCGGCACCAGGGTGAGGAAGCTGATGTCGGCGGCGGTCTTCGGGCGTTCCTCCTTGGCGAGGTGGATGAACAGCGCGAGATCATTCTTGCGCGTGTGCTTGAGCATGAAGTCCTTGACCGCGCCCTTGGCCGCGATCAGGGCCTGGGCCTGGGTGATCTCCTGCTTCTGCAGCGGCGTCCACGCCTCGGCCTCGACCCGCTTGATGGTCGGGGCCATGATGAATAGCGAGAGGAACAGCGCGAGACCGACCACCACCTGGTTGGGCGGCAAGGTCTGGGTGCCCAGGGCGCGACGCACGAAGCCGAGCACGATGATCACGCGGGTAAAGCAGGTCATCATCATGAGGAAGGCCGGCGCGACCGAGAGCACGGTGATGATCAGCAGCAGGGAGACGGCGTTGCTCATGCCGTCGGCGCCAGCTCCGGCATCAAGAGTCAGCTTGAGCTGCCCGGGGTTGGGCAGGACCGCCCCGACCGGTCCGGGCGGATCGACCCGGGTCGGTACCGGCGGCGCCACTCCGCCACCGCCGCCGGTCACGCCCGTCACCGGACCATCCGGGTTGCCGACCACGCCCGGGCCTACCTCGGCGGCGACCAGACCGCTGAAGGCCAGGAGCAGCGACAGGAGGAGACGGACGGCACTCACGGCTGGACCTCGGCCGCCGGAGCGGGCATCAACCGGTTCAACTCGCCGGCGAAGGCCGACGGGGCCTGCTCGGCCGGGGCGGGCATGGTGGCGATATGAACCATCTCCTTCTCGCCCAGGCCGACCACCAGCCATTGGCCACCGAGCTTGACCAGGGCGAGCGAACGGCGCGGACCGACCTGGATCGTTTCGAGCAGTTCGAGGTTGCGGCTGCGGCCACCGATCAGCCGGCGGGCGTTCAGCCGTTTCGCGGCATAGCCCAGGCCGACGGCCAAGCCGACAACTGCGAGCAGGCCAAGGCCCATGGTCGCCACCGTGCCCCAACCCGGGGTGGTGGCCGCAGGACGGCTGGCGGGCGTCTGGCTGGCGGCCCATTGCTGGTCGCTGAACACCTCGGCGTCACCGGCAGCGAGCACGACGGCCAAGCAGGCCAGGACCAGGATCCGCATGTTGCACCCTCCGACGCCGGATGTCGCCGGATGCGACAGCCGAAGCGCTCGTCAGGACGATAGGCGACGGTAATGCCAATCGCCGTCCCTCGGAGGCGCTTCGCAGCGCCGCGTCCGGGCCCTACCGCATTGGCACGGCATGTGTTAGGATCCCGGCCGTGGACCAACGCATCCTCGTAAGCCAAGCCACCCCCGGCATGACCCTGGCCCGGCCGGTGGTGCTGCCCGACCGCATGGTGCTGGTCGGCGAAGGCGCCGTGCTCAGCGACGTGATGATCACGCAGATGCTCAAACGCGGAATCAAGCGCATCGTCGTCAAAGGCATGCCGGTGGTTCGTCCGACCCTCGGCGACTTCGACGCCCGCGTGCGCGCCCTCGAAGAGCGCTTCGCGCGTGTCGCCCACCTGCCATTGATGACCGCCCTGCGCGGCATCATCGCACGCAACATGGCCAAGAGGGCCTGAGCGCATGGCTCTGTCATCCACCGCCATCGCCGCGCGCATGCTGACGGCCGGGCTGCCGACCCTGCCCAGCACGGTGGCCAAGCTCGAGAACCTGATCACCTCCGGCGACGCACCGATCCAGGTCATCGACGATGTCATCGCCACCGACCCGGCGCTCGCCGCCCTGGTCATCGGCCAGGCCAACGCGTCCGGCTATCACACCTCCAGTCTGGCCGACGCCATCCGTCATAACGGGCTCGGCGTGGTCCTCGCGACCGCGCGCTGCGCCATCCATATCGAGGAACGCAGCCAGGCTGTGCTGAGCGCGTGCTGGACCCAGGCCAACGTGGTGGCGGCCCTGGTGCCGCTGATCGCCGAGCACCGCCGCTACCACCTCAAACACACCTGGGACGCCGAGACGCTGCAGATCAGCGGCCTGATCCACGATCTCGGCCATGTTCTCGCGCTGACCCACTTCCCCGACGCCTACGCCGCAGCCGCCTCGCGCAGCGAAGCCGGCGAGGGCACCTTCCCCGCCATGCTCTCCGGCGAAATGGGGCTCGACCTGGCCCATTTGGCCCAGCTCGCCTGCACCGGCTGGTCACTGCCGCCACTGCTCAGCGCGGTGATGGCGCACTGGCGCAACCCCCTCGATGGCGGCGAACACGCCGAGCTCTGCGCCGTGGTCCACGTCGCGCACATGCTGGCGGTGGCGATGGGCTACACCGCCGGCGCCGACCGCCATGTCGCGCCGATCGACGACTGGACGATGTCGGTGCTCGAACTGCGCATCGCCGAGTTCGAGACCCTGGTGGCGCAGGCCTACGAGGCGATCGACGATCTGGCGGTGTAGCTAGTAGGCTGTTACCCGATTTCCGATGCCATGTCGTTTCGAGACACGGCCATCCCCCATACACGGCACCTCCGTGCCTGCCTTCCGGCATGCCACGGAGGGACGGAGAGACGGAGTTGCACCCGTTTTCAGCCTAGGCTCCGTCTCCACTCCGTGACGCTCCGTTTCTCCGTGGGTTCTGAAGAGCAGACACGGAGACGCCGCTTCTACAGCATCAACCCCGGCTTGGATTCGAGCATCGATGATTCGGAAATAGTCTACTAGGACGCGATGAAGGCACGGGTGCCGGTGGAGCTGCGTGCCCACGGCACCTCGACCTGGGCGATCCCGTGTAGCGGACAGGCGACCCGCGGCACCCGCGCGGTGATGAAGGCCTGGTACTGGAAGAAGTCGAGATGCCGCCAGGTGCGTTGCGAGGCATCGTGGACCGGACAGACCGCGCCGCACTGCGGGCAGGGGAAGCAACTGCCCTCCGGAGCGCTCAGATCGATGTCCAGCCGATGCGTGCCGGCATCGAAGGTGAACCGGCCGATCTCCCACGGTGGGGCGAGCGACAAGGCCTTGTGGAACAGATCCTCGGTCCGCATGCCCGAGCATAACCCGGCCCGGGGGGGCGCCAGGACGCCATTTCCCGGGCGTCCGCCATTGTACCGCAGGCGTCACCGCTAACCTGCGCCCCCTCGCGAGGTACCCCATGCCCCTGTCTGATGCCCCCAAGGCCCACCCGGCCGACGTGATGAAGAAGCTGGTCGCGCTGTGCAAGAACCGCGGCTTCGTCTTCCAGTCGTCCGAGATCTACGGCGGCCTGAAGAGCGCCTACGACTACGGCCCGCTCGGCGCCGAGCTCAAGCGCAACCTGATGGGCGAGTGGTGGCGCGACATGGTGACGACGCGTGAGAACGTGGTCGGCATCGACGCCTCGATCATCATGCACCCGAACGTGTGGCGCGCCTCCGGCCACGCCGCTGGCTTCGCCGACCCGCTGGTCGACTGCAAGGTGTCGAAGGAGCGCTTCCGCGCCGACAAGGCGCCGCGCCCGAGTCCCGGCGCCCCCCTGCCGATCACCTGCGCCGACAAGGGCGTGGCCAAGGACTGGGCCGAGCGCATCGCCAAGGACTTCGGCGTCGAACTGGAACGCGACGGCAACGTGCTGAACGGTCTCAAGGCGATCTCGGCCAGCGAGTTCGGCTTCTTCCCCAAGGGCGCCACCGCACCGGCCAAGACGTGGACCTACCGCGGCTACGTCGGCCCGACCTTCGGCTGCCCGTTCCTGACCGACGAGAAGCAGTTCAACCTGATGTTCCGCACCAGCCTCGGGCCGGTCGATCAGATGGGCGACATCGCGACGGTGATCAGCGAGCTGACCTCGGCCCCGGACATGGCCGCGGCGGTGCGCGCCCGCTTCGGCAAGGCCGCCGACGAGGGCATCCTGGCCAAGGCGTTGGGCGAGGGCGAGCGCGCCCGCATCATCCGCGCGGTGATGGAACACCTCTCGCAGGCCTCGCTCGCCTACCTGCGTCCGGAGACGGCGCAGGCGATGTTCGTGCAGTTCAAGAACGTGCTCGAATCCTCGGGCATGAAGCCGCCCTTCGGCATCGCGCAGATGGGCAAGAGCTTCCGCAACGAGGTCACGGTCGAGCACTTCATCTTCCGCTCCTGCGAGTTCGAGCAGATGGAGATGGAGTTCTTCTGCGAGCCCGGCACGCAGAAGGAGTGGATGG
>JFJP01040288.1_pt1 | contig 11519 bp, 18 predicted proteins | sample 431651 | NCBI WGS metagenome assembly JFJP01 (sample SAMN02602958, study PRJNA72255) | Microbial mat metagenome, whole genome shotgun sequencing project. | biome: fresh water; feature: sink hole; material: water; isolation source: purple microbial (photo- and chemosynthetic) mats found in... | reverse complement strand
TTAAAGCAAGTACTCATTTTTCGTCTTCTTCAAATTCTTCGGTTCTTTCAAAGGCTTTGAAGAAGAATTTATTAAATGATTCAAGAGAATATTGATACATATGATCAACAACGCAAAGAGAAATGAGTAAGAAGTAAAGCATTGAGCCTTCTGCTGCGACTCTTCTATAGACGTTTCTGGAAATATTGATTTTCTCTTCTGTCACAACTGCAATCTTTTGTTTCTCTGAAATTTCTTTCGAAGTCTTTTTAGTTCTTTCAAGAGATTCAATCAAAGCTTTGTTTTGTAAAATAGTAGTAGGATCAGCATTTGACAAATTGTTCAATAACTCTTCTTCAAGTCTGGCAAGTTCAATCATGAAATCATTTTGTTCCTTCACAAGTTGAGATTTAAGTTGTTCAAGTTCTGGCTTTTCTTCCTAAACAACAAGGGCAAGTAACTAGTCTTCAAGACCAGATTCTGTTACAATGAAGTTAATGATTGTGCATTGAGCAGCTGTTTCTGGTTTGTAGTGAGGATTTGAAAGTTTGGTCTGAATAAAAAGTTTGAACTTAGGGTCATAATCGATTTCTTCAGTTCCAAGTTTGATGAAAAGATTATTCTTTCCTCTCTTTATAATTGTTCTTGACAGTAATGGATCTAGCATTGCATCAATTTCTTGACCTGCTCCTTCAATCAACAAAGTGAGACCCATTTGAACAGCACTTTCGACCTCATTCATCCATTTCTTTTGTCCAATTTAAATGACCTTGAGATGGGCACCAACTCATTCTCTAATCCATTTAATTCCTTGTAACTATGGATCAATAATTAATGGCCATCTTGAGCAAGAAGTGAATACTGCGGCATTTTCAAGTGACACTCTATCTGCTGGCAAACCTTCCTTTTTCCAAACAGCTTGGTCGGACAAATTAGCAAGGACGTATAAGGGATCAACTCCTTCAGTAAATGGAATCTTCTTTTGCTTAATGTCTTCTAACCAGTTAAGTTTCCAAAGTTTTTCTCTAAATACTGCATTGAATGGACCAATGTAAGAGACGAAGGCAGCAGATAAAAGAGCATTTCCAATCATTGTAATACCTTCTTGGCCTAAAGTGATAACATTCTCTGACCAACGTTTGTTTTCATCAGCAAGACCGTTGACAAGTCTTTCAGCTAAATCAAGTTGATCCTAAAATGCTTTGGCTTCAGCCTCTACTTTCTCTTTTGTTGCAATTGCATCGTCTAATTTCGATTTAAGTTCAGCAACTTTTCCATTGATTTCTGCAACAGCATCTTTAACAATCTTAAGTTTGCCTTCTGCAGTTTTAACCTCACCTTCTGCCTCAGCAGCTTTGTCCATTAAAGGCTTAACCTTCTTGTAAATTTTGTTATACTCAAGGATGTTGTTAGCCCATTTACACAAGTTAGCAGCTGCTGATGACACTGTAATCATTGCCTCATATGTAAAGGTAGGCTTGGCTGTGTACTGCTAGACCATATTCAGCTTCCAATCCTCAATCTCTTCTCCTTTGAAAGCTCCGATTTCTTCGACGAACTTCATTGGATTGTTCATCATCTTCTGCGCATTCTGCCATTGATGGTTCTTCTTCTCTGACTTCAGTAGAATAAGTGTCACTGTCGAAACATCAACAATTTGAGGCAGGGGTTTTGCAAATCCTTTCATTTCTCCAATAGACGCCTTGTTCAAACACTTAACTGCTTCTTGGGCTCTCATCATTGCAGGAAGGGCTTCTTCAAGCTCTTTGTTCGCTTCTCCCTGAATAATAGCAGCACTTCCAGCAAGTTGGGTACATAATTCTTCTTCTTGATTTGCCTTTTCTTGTTCTCCAGCAGCAATATTGCTTTCATGAGTGACTACTGAGATCATTTTATTGGTGTCTTCTTGCATTTATCAGACAACGACCATTTTATCTTCAAGTTGCTACTTCAGTTTTTCGACCTCTGTTCTTGTGGATTCCATTGTTGAAAGACCGATCTTAAGTCTGTTTTGCTAATTATAGATGGCATCAACTTTCTTCTTAAGGAAGTTCTTGTAGAAATTAATCAATTCTAAAAATGAGGTGGGAGTAGTGTAGTTATGTCTTCTTTCTTTGTTCAGGAACTCCTTGTTGGCTGCTTCAATTGAGGTATGGACATGAGCCATGTGAAGACCAATAGCATCTCTAATTTCATCTGAAGGAACTTCAATTTCTCCTAAGAATCAGGCAGCAACACCAATGAGAGCATCTTGAGGCCATTCATGATACCAGTCAATCTATGTGCAGGAGATAATGGCGGGGAACTTTCTTGATCTGAATCTAAATTGGTCTCCAACTGGAGAGAAGCAAAGAGCTAAGTGGAAGTTTCTCTTAGTCTTTTCAAGGAAATAATCAAATAGTTGATCTGGAGTGTCAAGGTATCCAGCTGATTTTGCTTCATTTCTAATTTTACCAAGAACTGCATCTTTTTCTTCCTTAGGGAACATATCAGGAACCCATCCTGATGATAGAATATCATTGATGTAGACTAAGAATTTCTCATTGATAATTTGAGAATCAGTAAGGATGAATAGAATTGAAGCTCCAGCTACTCCTGCCTTTGTGTACATTCCTTCAAGGTCAATTCTAAGTTCGTTCATTCCGTAGTTTGCATTTGGCATAATTCTCATGACATCGTATTCAAGAATGAATGCAGCAAGTTTAGTGAGTGACTATTTACCTGAACCTCCGACTCCTACAAGCAAAGCGTTTCCAGAAGGCTAATCAATGATTCTTGCAACTCAGCAAACGTGTTCCATGGCTTGCTAGAACAAAACTAAGTTCATTGAGGACACATTGTCGTTGTATTCCTAAAGCTTGTCTTCAAGGACCTTCTTTAGCTCTGCAATGTCTCCAATTTCTAAATAGTTCTTCTCTTGTCCTCTACAGGCAGCAATAAAAGAAGTGTAGATGTTTGGCTCCTTGAAAAGTTCATCATTGTTAAGTTCAAGTGCTTTTGCTCCATCTTTACAAGATTGAACAAAGATTTCTACATCCTTTTCAAACAAAAGTCTATCTAAATAGACTCTATTGCATTCATGTACCCATAATCTACCTAATTTATCTGGTTGAGCCTTATAAAAAGCTGGGTTTGAAAGCATTAAGTTTTTAATAATCTTAGAAAAGTCTCTTAAGTTAAACTGATAATGGAATTTCTTAGCAGTTGGTCTTAATGTTGGATCCTTAACCATCTTCTTGAAAAGAGTTGTTGTAGCCTTAATGAATCTCTCAGTATACTTAGCACAAATTGGGTCAAATCTTGAAAGGTGAGCATCAAGAATCTGATAGAAAATTGTGTTTAAGACTTCATCTGTAGGCACATCGCATGCAATAACTGTGTAATGTCTTTGGAGTCTTGAGTCAACATAAAGAGAACCAGACTTTGGATTCATGCATCCTGTGAACAAACAGTCAACGAGATACTTCTTCTCCTCTAAGGCCTATCTATTATAAAGAAGTCCATTGAAGTCAATAATCTGTCTTAGCAGAGCAATTGGAGACTATGTTCCATACTTATCAACTCTTGGCATGTTCAAGTCATCCATGAAGTAAATGAGCTGGGTATTTGGAGGAGGACCGTAGTTCTTTCCGAATCTCTTGTCTACATTGCTTTCCATGATTTGCTGGAGAGAAAGGGAATCTGTGTAAGAGTTAAAGTTGATAGAGGCAGTTCTGATCTTCTCCTTGTCAACATCTCTGAAGTAATCTTTAATGTAGGTTGTCTTGGCTGTTCCGGCTGTTCCTACGAAGAGTAAGGGTTTTCCTCTGTTGATATGTAAGTCAATAAGGAACTTGTTCTTCACTGTTTCAGTGGTGGGAACAACAATAGACTCAAAGAGTTCTCCCTCTACATACCTATATTGATCAACACTTGATCCCCAGTTGACCCACTTGCCTTCAAGCATATCATAGTGGAACTAGAAGCAGAGATCTTTTGATTCTGGGAATTTGCAAGTCTTGATATTTGACTTCAATGAATTTGAGAATTTGATCTTTCCATCTTCAGGCAACACAGCACCAAATGACCACATGAGAGCAAAAATGAACATTGACTCGTAAATAATCTTTAGCTAGTCTTCGTTTTCAGCCTTCAGTTTTCTCACGTATTCCATCTTCTCTTTAGACTGTTTCATGGTCAAATAAAGGTAGTCAATGATGGTAGTCAATGACTGGATATAAGAAATAGGCACCATAGGAGCAATAGTTTCTTCGGACTTCATGTTGTCAAGGAAGTTCTCAGACACGTAGTTTCTGAAGCAAATGTCGAACACTGTTCGCACGATTTCGTCCTCATTCTTGCCGGACTTCTTGAACTGGTCCATCCATGAGTTCACATAGGGTTGCCAGCCGATGTCATTGTCGTTGATAAAGAGGACTCCTCCTCTGGACACTGTGGCGGGGGTAGCATTTCTCAAGTTAGAAACCTCGAGCAAGAGTCTCATTGAGGCAGTAAGAGGGATTCTCTCCTAGGACACTAGTGTGAGCACCTTGTTGTCATCCATGACTGTATTACAGGACTCAATCCATTCAGGGTCGATGTCTCCGTCCAGCACTATCCATTTGTTCTCATGAGTCTCCTTGAAGGGAGGATTACATCTGTTCATGTTTCTCATGATAGTTGAGAGCACTCCGTCTCTCCATTCCTTGGTCTTGGGGTTCATGAATCCGAACAGCTCGTCTGAGGAGACTGCTTTAGGATCGATTATTTCATAAATGGAGTCTCTGCCGAGTCTCTTCTCAGCTTCTGCGAGGATCTTCCAGACTTTGGTCTTTGCATTTCCGGTTGTTCCGATGATGAAGCAGGAATGTCTGACTTCGAAAATTTCCTTTAAGTTGACGCACTTTTTGACGAATCCTTCTTCTGCCTAGAGGCCAGCTTTAATTGTTTCTGCGGTGACTGCATCGTTTAACTAGACATCAATCTTTGTAGCAATTTCAATTCCAGGGAACAAATCTCTAATCAATCCAAGGAAAATCTAAACATCAGCATAAATAATCTTAGGAAGGTTGAAATCTCTTAAAGCTCTCATTAAAATCCAGTTCTCATCAAGGTCTGGGTCTTGTCTTTTCAGCTTACCTGCCTGTCTGAGCACTGATTTAACTGCTCTGAGGCCCCAATCATAGTGGGTTTGCTTAGACAACAGAGATTTACAAAGTTCGTACAGGGTCATGAATTTCTTTGAAAGAAGTTTGGCTTCAGTGAAACCTTCAGACATGAGCATGTTTTCGCAAATAAGAATGATGTCAGGGACAACCATTGCACAGGATCTGAATAAGGCTTTTAAGTTCTCGGGAAGTTCAGTTCTTCCGGCATATCCTGGGTTCATTGTAATGAAGAATCCATTAGTCTTCACAATTGAAATTTCTTCTTCCTAGAAAATGAATTTGTGTTTCTTTGGATCTGCTTTAAACTCTTTGAGGGCGTCAAGACAGATCTTGATTTGGGTTGAAACGACTGACAAGACTTCAATAGCGATTCTGTTAAACTCATCGAAACATCCCCAAGCACCTGTTTGAGAAAGACCCATGAAAATTTGGGCCATTGACTCGTAGTTCATTTGATCAGAGCAGTTAAAGACCATGACTGGAAGACCAAGAGCTCTACCAAGATCTTTAGTGGTTTCTGTTTTTCCTGTTCCTGCAGGACCAGCAGGAGCTCCTCCCATAGTAAGGTTAAGAGCTTGTGTGAGGGTGATATAGCATCTATCAGTTAAAGGAGTAATGACAAGTCTACCACAGTTTCCTACATACTCATAAGAATATCAAGTCTACCAATCAGCAATTTCTGGATAGCAAATAGGTTTCTCATCACCTTTCAATTTATCAAATTTAAACTTCAATTGAGACTACCATGAGAATCCTTGCATGTCTTAAACTTTTTCAAGATAGAATTTTTCAATGACATCTCTTCCGTGCACATCAATAGTGATGATTGTAATGATTTTAACTCATAATTCAGGTGTAAGATCAGTTCTAACTCTTTCAATCAAATCTCTAATTCTTGATTTAGAAAGCTCAAGGTATGATTTCATTGCAGTTTCTGATCCACTTTCAACTTCATCAAAGACTTTAATAACTTCTTCTGTCCAAATGATTTGAGTACTGACAAGAGAAATTTAAGCACAATAATCTTCAAGCCAAATGTGTCTCTTTTTCTCAGTTTCCCAATAGTCAGCAGTGTGTTTTGCTTCAATCAAAATGTCCTATAAGGTTATTCTCATTTTTTCTTGAACATCATTCAAATAAGATTCAACAGGTCCTTATAATGTGATATCTGTTGAGAATGGAACATACTCTCCTTCTTTTGAGAACATTCCTTTTGATCTTCTCCATGGTCTTGGATCTTCTTTATACCAGTCCATTGATTTAAGACCATCAAAGCAATCTCCAAGATAAGCACCAACTTTTTCAGGATTATTACCGTTAGATAGAATATCTAAAAGTGCCTAGTTAGAAACAAAGTAGAATCTAGGGAACATTTTCTTTTTCTATTCAAGATAGTCATTCAAGCTCTTTTCGCAAAGTTCAATGTCTGCAAAGAATTCTTTAAGAGTTTCAACTCTTCCATCAACTGTACAAGAAGAGATGACTAATGGATCTTCAGAAGCCTCTTGCATTAAAGTTTTCCAATCTCCATCGACTTTCTAAAACCTTTTAGTGTCATCAGGAAGTTAGGCCTTAATATCTTCTGAGGCCAAAAATATAGTTTCAAATCTTTGCCAGTTCTTTTGAACTTTAATCCAAATGCTTAACATTGCGTCAACTCTCTTTAAATTCTATTGCCATTTAAGTACTCTTTCTTTGAATTCCTCGACATCTTTTTGAGATAACATTGACATTAATTCCATTGAATGTGTCTCAACAAACTCAATTGTTTCATCTAACTAACCAAGGATGAATGTATCTTTATATTCAATAAAGTCAAGCTTTTGAGAATCCCAAATACCTTCAATCTTATTTAAGTTAGTTTCAATTCTGGCTTCTTTTGTTGCTGAATCAACGAGATCGGAAACTTCTTCTGCAAATTTGTAAAGTTCAAGTTTAATCAAATCTTCAAGACAGAATCCAGGGGAAGCAAAATTGATATTCTTTTGAGTAATTGACATAAGTCATCTCCAATGTCTGTCCATCATGTATTTTGAATGTAACTCAGAAATTAAAGGCAAAATTGTACCCATGTTGACCACTCTTTGATTCATCGAAATGAATGCTTTCCATGATTTAATATCTTTGTTTTGAGGATTTAAAGGATTTGTCTATCTCTTTTGCATTTCTTTTATTTAGGCAAGAAGTGAATCAGTATCAATTTTGTCCCAAAGTGTGCTTCTCCATGATGTGAAAAGGAATTCAACAAATGAAATCAAGTCCCACATATATTTAAGAGAAATCAATTCATTTCTACATTCTTTTAACTCCTTATATGTTGATTTATGTAATTCGAAGAGGGTTTCAAGATTATTAAATGATCTTGCTTCATTCTCTAAGGAAATCATTTCATTATAGTATTGAGTAATTGTTCCATATGCTTAATCAATAACTTCAGGTCCAGACTATTCAGTATGATATGGACAACTTTCTAAAAATCTTTGTCTAAAATGCTCAACTTTTGATTTGAATAGATCAATTTCATGCTTGATATTATCAGCTTGAATCTTTTACAGAGGAAGGATTTGTTCTTTAACTGGTCCTAGTGCATTTTCAGAAACCTCAACAAGTCAAGTTTTCATGTTTTCAAGCTCAATTAAGAGATCTTCTTCAGGGGTAACTCCATGTTTCTTTAAAAGAACAACTGTTAATTTCATTGGGTCAATCTCGGCCATTGTCTTGTCTTTGATCATCTTCACATCTCATAGATGTGTCATCACTTTCATTAATTCTTTTTCATGAGCTGCATCAGCATTTTCTGGAACTTTCTTAATACCTTCTGAAACTTCATGAATGAATTTCTTAATGTTTGCAATCTCTTTGTTTGTATTGTTCAACAAAAAGTTTGTGTATTTCTTGATCCATGAATTGATAATATTTTGAATGCCTGATTTCAAAGGAGCAGAGTTGACTTTCAACCATCCAATATCATTAGTTGTGATTAAGTCATCAATCTTGTGTTTGATGGTGAATAAATAAGAAATCTTTTCGTCGAATTTATCTAGAGATGGTTTCTTGACTTGAACTCCAACCAAAATCTTGTTTGCCATCCATTGATATGCCTCGTCAATTTCTTCTTCATCATTATCTTCTTGTCCATCATCATTTGCGGCCTTCTTTTTCTTCATTCCTGCAGGCATTTCACCAGAGTCAATGAATTTTTAGAAAGATTCTTCAAGATCTTCTTTCCATAAGAATGAGAAGTCTTCATATTGAGTGATGAATTTACTAGTTTCCTTACCCATATCCTTCAGGTTTTGAGTGATCTTTTGTAATGAAGCATAAACAAAGAATTGATCTTTGATTTCAACCATGTAATCTAATCCTCCTCCAGTGATTGTTCCATCAAGTCTGTTGATTTGCTAAGCAACCTCAATGAAGTTTTGGACAAACCCAAAGATAACATTGTAAATACAGAAGCCTTCTCCTCTCATTGGGGGTGAAAAAGTAAGTTCTCTTCCTTTTAATTCTACTTTGACATCAAATATTGGCTAAAGATTGTTCTTCTTATTGTATTCAATGCTGATCTACTCAGCAAGATAGTCTAAAGAGCTGCAGATAGCAACAGAGATTCCATCAATGACTAAAGTGTTTAAGTAGTCTACATAGTCAGTCCATTACCAACTCTTTTTATCAATTTTCAAGGCATCAAAGGTGTCCTTCATCTTCTTATGAATTTCTTTACCATCATCCTTGATCTTTTGAATTTTTGGCTCGACTTGAGCTGCATGGGTCTGCTCAACTTCTTCTGGAGGGAATGGTTTGTTTCTTCTTTCAAATAGTTTCTTCTCTGCCCATTGCTACATGAAGTTTTGCATTTCCTTTACGTTGTCCTTCATTTTCTTGACAAGCTAGTCTACATCAGTGACGATGTCCATGTTATAGTTGATGAAAGGATCAATTTGTTTTCTGTCACCATTCCATTTGTAATCAACAATACCTTGCTGAATATCCTTGTTAATTCTTTCAATCTTCTTGGCAAGCAAAGGCTTTTCAACTGGAAGCAAAGTAGCCAAAATATGGTTGTACATTCCTACTATCAGGTCTAAGTTGCCAGACTGGGTTCTGTAAATGTCAACATTTGTGTAAAGAACTTCAGCCTTTTCAGGGACAATATGACCAAGAAGCTTAAGATACTTGATTTCTCTCAAGAGTCTGACCAAAAGTGGGTCAAAGTTAACATTTAAGAATCCATCGTCTCCTTCTTTCAGAGGAGCGTCTCTTGTGAGCAAGTACATATCAAGTTTGCTATCTGTGTTTTCTTGAAGAATGTTCTCCCAGACCTCAATCTTTTGCTTCTCATATTCTCTCAAGTTGTTGCAAAGAGATGTATAGAGTTTGTGGACATCTTTGAATTCTTCTCTGTCTTGAATAGCTTGAGAAAGCTGTGAAAGTTTGTCCATTGGCTCTTTGATTCTTTCGTAAAGGCCAGAAATCCAGTATAAGGCTCCTCCAATTGGGGGCATGTTTGCAGAAATGGGAGCTCTTTCGTCGACTTTATCAACTAAAGCTTTTCCTTCTAAGAAAATTGACTAGACTACTTTCAGGTCTTGCTTGTATAACTCAAGAAGCTAGATATGTTTCTTTTCAAGTTCGTCCTAGATGATTGGTCTGTTCAAAAGCCCTTCAAAAGACTCTAAAAGCTTGAACTTTCCAATAATGGTGTCAACATCGTCAAATCCTTGAGTCAAAACAGAGGCAAGTCTTCTCTCAAGTTCCTTAATTCTGCATCTGAACTTGTAAAAGTCATCATCGAACTGTCTGATTGAGATGTCAATCATGTCATACTCAACTGAAAGGAACTAGTGTTGAGCCTGTTCAAACTCTTTATGAATGTCTTGAATTGTCTAGGTCAGGATTTTTCCTTTTGTGCCTCCAATTTCAATCTTAGTCAGCTTTGTGAATTGAAGAATGGTAGAAGTTAAATGCATAATGTCTTGGCATCTTTCGGCAAAAGAGTCAATTCTAACGAAGAGAGCAGCAGCTGTGAGCTTCCATTCATTGTCAGCCTTTGCTTTGTACTCATAGTATGCTTCCTTGAACTTTGAGCAAACTTCAAGAGTGTTTGAGAGCATTTTGTGGGCTTCTCCAGTCTGTTCACCATTAATCATGCCTACAATTTCCTTGCCGTTCACATAACCCATAGCTCTGGTTATGATAGCATTGCAGATTTCTCTAATAAGTACGACAAGTTTGCTTGGAGTGTTGTAGTACTAAGAATGCTTCCAAATAAGTAGAATGAGATGCATAATTGGAATGAATAGGTCAGGTAGTTTTGTGAATTCAAAGTCACCTTCTAAGTCGAGGAACTTGTCTTTCAAGGTAGATAAATATTTGAAATTGTCATTTGCTTCAGCTCTGGCAGTTGAAACATCTTTTTGAAGCTTTCCAAAAGGTCCAGTATATGTGCTCTTATTTTGCTCTAAGAATTTGATAACCTTTTTAACTGAATCCTGTTGAAGCTAGTCATGAATGAGGTTAAGATTTTTCATTCAGTTGTCCCAAAACTTGATTTCCTCAGTAGGGCCAGGATTGTTTCCCGCCTTGAGAGCGGTCTCTGGGTCTTGCTTAAGTACGTTTTTGATTTGTCTTGTCCAGGTATTAATTGATGCCTCAAGAACATGAGCCTTATCTTTGTTTGACTTAGTAGTATCAGTAATGTCTTATGAGGGAAGAGGAAGCTAAGTCCTACCTTTGATTTGACCGTTTGTTACTACTATCTATGCGAGGAAACTGTTCAGTTTATCCATGAGGTCCTTGAAGTTGATTGAAACAATCTCATTGTACTTTGACTGATTTCAGGGGCAGGTCAAAACGGGTAAGAAAACATCGTTAGTGATAGCAGCCAAATTCTCAAAGACTTTCTTCGTAATCTCAATAAAGGAGACTCTGTTAGCCACATCCTCATCAGCAAGAGCTTCATTTTCATTATCCGTCTTGAAACAAATCGCAGATTTTTGCTTCACCTGACCTATCTGGGGAAGTCCTTGTTAGAAGACCATCATGTCTGCTCCTTCCTTTACAGCAAACAACATTGTATTGAAGGGGTAGCTTAAGAATCCGTTCAGTATGTCCCTATAGAGAGGTTAAAATTTGAATTTCGAGATGATTTTAGGTCTCACTTTGGAGGGAAGCTTACTTATTCTCTTTATTGTCTCAGATTTTGTTGCACTTCTCTTCAAGGAGTCGCTTCATCCCAAAGATGGAGCCGAAACGTTGAATGATAAACATTTCTTTCGGAATTTTGTCAGACTTGTCCATAGCCTTTATGTCCTAAGAAATAAAATTATTATGAGGCCTGGAAAGATTCAATTAAATGGGGTTTTGGGGTTTTGGGGTTTTGGGGTTTTGGGG
>JFJP01036297.1_pt1 | contig 11519 bp, 10 predicted proteins | sample 431651 | NCBI WGS metagenome assembly JFJP01 (sample SAMN02602958, study PRJNA72255) | Microbial mat metagenome, whole genome shotgun sequencing project. | biome: fresh water; feature: sink hole; material: water; isolation source: purple microbial (photo- and chemosynthetic) mats found in... | reverse complement strand
TATTCCATTCCGGCCGAAAGCAATCTGGTCAATCAAACGTTCCGTGTCTCCGGGCTGAAACCGGGAGAGTACCTTTTCGCCCTCGCGATTCTCGATCCTGCGGGCATGCGCCCTTGCGCGAGGTTCGCCATCAAGAATTATTTCGCCGGCGGAAGGCACCCCGTCGGAAAAACCGGGGTGGATACGGACATCGAAGGTTTCGGTATTTCGGGTTTCGACGACCTTAAAGGTGATCGTTCTTTGGGGTATGACGCCTAGGTCTGCTCATGAGGTCGAAACCGCCGGGTGTGTGAGGTACTGCTTTTTCTCTAGTTCCCTTTTGTTTCTGCTTTCAGCGCGGCGGCCGAGGCCGAAAGGGATTTTTCGGCGCGAATGTCGGCAGCGTCGTGGAGTCCCTCCATGGCGTCAAGCACGTGGTAGCAAAGGGCGCCCGAAGCGCGGGCGGGGCGGTTCTCCATTATGGCGGCCGCCATGTCCGCTACTCCGAGGCCGCGCGAATTGTCAGCCCATTCCGCCGGTAAAGCCTGCTCGACCCATTCCGTATCGCCCTTCTTTTTTAAAAGTATCGGTCCCCCGAATGTGTTCGGGTCGGGAACGGCGAGGCTGCCTTCGGTACCCCAGAGTTCGATGGGCGGCATGCGGTTGGCCTGGACGTCGAAGCTCATGGACAGGGACACCACCGCACCCGCGTCAAAACGGATGAGCCCGGCGACATGGGTGGGAACCTCCACGGGGATCCATTCCCCTTTTTTTGGACCGGAAGCGACCATCCGTTCGGGGAAACTCGTGCGCGCCACGGCGGAAACGCCGGCGATGGGGCCAAGGAGGTCGACGAGGGCGGTGAGGTAGTAAGGTCCCATGTCGAGGATGGGGCCGCCGCCCTTCTTGTAGTAGAAGGCGGGATCCGGGTGCCAGCTTTCGTGACCGGGACAGAGCATGTTCGCGCTTCCGCCTACCACCGAGCCGATGGCGTTCGAGCGGATCAGTTCCCGGCAGGTACGGATGCCGGCGCCCAGAAAGGTGTCCGGGGCGCCGCCGATGCGGAGCCTGTTTGCGGCGGCCAGTTTGACCAGGCGCGCGCCGTCGGCGCGGGTGGCCGTAAGCGGCTTTTCGGTGTAGACGTGCTTGCCGGCTTTCAGGGCTGCTTCCGACACGACGGCGTGGGCAAGCGGTATGGTCAAATTGACGACGATGTCGATGTCGGAGCTCGCGAGAAGTTTTGCGACGCTCCGCGCCTCGATGCCGTGCTTTGCCGCTTTTTCGGCTGCCCGCGCCTCGTCGAGATCCGCGCAGGCTATCAGCTTCACCGCGGGGAAGCGGGATGAGAGGTTGGTCAGGTATATTTCCGATATGTTGCCGCAGCCGATGATGCCTACGTTCATGGTGTTATTCATCATTTTTCTCCTTGATTGGTCTTCGATTTACCGGGCGGCCCAGAGCAGTCCGCGCTTCATCATTTCCCTTGCTTCCGGCACGTCGAATACGCTTGCCTGGTGGCCCAGCGCGTTGTAGTAGACGCGTCCGGATCCCCACAGCTTGGTCCAGGCCACGGGCATGTCCACGGGACCGTTCGCCGCATGAGGCCCTGGAAAGACGGGAAAACGCGTCGTCGCGAGGATGTCGACCGCCGGGTCCACGTGCAGGTAGTAGTGTTCTGTCTTGACCGTGAAGTCGGCTATGCCTTCGGTTAAAGACGACGAACCGCGCTTAAGCTCGACCTTGTACTCGACCCCGTCGCCGCCCGGATGCGCAACCCATTGGCCTCCGGTCAGAAATTGCCATTCGGTGTTTTCCCGGAAGGAATCGCACATGCCGCCATGGCAGCCGGCCAGACCGACGCCTGACTCGACCGCAGCCAGGACATTCCCGACGCTTGCCGGCTCGATCCTGCCCATTGTCCAGACCGGCACGATCAGGGACAGGTCGAGCAGGGAAGCCGCATCGGCGAAGGGTTCCAGTGTGTCGGAGAGTTGTACGGAAAAGCCTTCGCCCTCCAGGATGGTCTTGAACAACTGCGAGACGCGAACGGGATCGTGACCGTCCCAGCCTCCCTGTACGATAAGCGCTTTTCTCATGTGGCCTCCATCACTGCCGTATTTCACGGCGGTTTACGACAATTATACCGCTCCGCTGCCGTTTCAGTGTGGCTGTCTCTTGCCGGAAGTAGACATTTTTTGTCATTAATGAGAGGCTGATCCATGGCTTTCCACGAGATTCGCGAACCCTCCCCCGATGCCCCCATTCGGGCTTTTGTAACCGAAAACATCGTTTTCCCCGCACATTGGCACGAAGACGTGGAGTTGGTCGTCATTCTGGAAGGACGCATGGACTTTTTTCTTGAAGGCGAGCGCTATACGCTGCTGGCCGGGGACGGGGTCCTGGCCGCGCCGCGCGAAATACATGCATATGGCGGTGGAGGAGGGCGCGTCGCCATTTTCATTTTTCCGCCCCTTGCCGCACTGCCCGCCGGCATGGCCGAAGCGGCGATACCTCCCCTGCGCAGTCGTGTCCTTCGCGCCTCAGGCGGCATTGGCGTCGCATCTCCGCTGGTCGAGATGGCGCGTCTGGGTATTTCGATTGCCGCAGGCACGGCTCCGGGCAAGGCCCTGGTACTCTTCGGGGTGGCGGCCGCCCTCCGCGGCCTCTTCGCCGACCCCAACGAAAGCGGCGCATCCTCCGGAACGGGCGGGGCGGGCGGGGAAGCGCGCATCCGTCGGGCTCTCGGCTGGCTGGAGGACCACTACGCCGCCAAGGTAACCGCTGCGGACGCGGCGGCGGTAGCCGGACTTTCGCCCTGTTATTTCTCCCGGCTCTTTCCCCGCTTCGCCGGCGCCCGCTTCGTGGATTGGGTTGCCTTTCGCCGCCTCGCGGAAGCGGAGCGCCTGCTCGCCGGTTCCGACTTCGGCATCGCCGAAATCGCCGAGGAGTCCGGCTTCGGCAGCATCCGCGCCCTGGACCGGGCCTTCGCCTCCCGCCGCGGCATGAACCCCCGCGAATTCCGGCAACGTTCGGCAGCGGTGGCGGAATCTTCCAACCAGACGCCGTAGGGTCATAAAAAAAGGCCGGGAAACAACTCCCGGCCGATCAGTGAACAATTCCCTCTTATTTTTTTCCGAACTGGTTCTTGTAAGCGTCCTGATAGAGCAAGAGCCACTTATCGATGCCGGCTTTCTTGAGGTTGGCAATATAGCCGTCCCAGTCTTTATCCAGACTGAGATTTCCGGTAATGAAACGGACAGCGGACTCATTGACCAGGTTGACGATCGATGTTTCCACGAGCTTGATCTCGGATGCCTGTTTTTCCGTCAAATATACCGGCGGCATGATGGTGTCCTCGGGAGGATGAACGCCGACCATCTTGGCATTCATTTCACCGACGAGACGGGTCATCAGCTTGGAGGCCAGCCAGACATCCTCGCCTTCGGCTCTCCGTTCGGCGGTCCGGATGGCCTGGGGAAAGTAAGCGGGTCCATTGAAACCCCAGTTGAAATTGGTGGCTTCCTGGGGGAGCAACCGTTCGAACATGGCCGGCTTGCCGCTGATCGCGATCGATCCCGGCTCGGTTTTTTTCCAGCCGAAATTTTCCGGACCAAACGCTACGTTGAAGCCGCCTTCCATCGACATCATGTAATCAGCCCATTGGAAAGCGACCTCGGGATACTTGCACGCCTTGGTGATGACAAAGGTATCCTTGGCGATGGCGTATTTGGAAAATCCGCTGCTGCGGACCCCTTTGGGACCGGTCAACGGAGGGACGAGGACATAGTCCTTGTAGCGTCCGCTGGCGCCTCCGTTGATGGAGAATTCGCTCCACCAGCTGCCTCCCGCGACACCGATGATGTTTTCCTTGGAGTTTTCCATCACCTGGCGAAGCTGGTCGACTTTTTGGGAGAACGCGGAAGGATCGATCAATCCTTCCGCGAACAATTGTGCGTGATACTTCAAGCCTTCCCGATAGGCATCCTGCATATAGGCGGATTTTATGACGCCCTTGTCGACATACATGCCTTTCTGGTTGGTGTTGACCGGGAGGAAGGCATTGAGTACCGCGCCGGGAATCGTCCCGTGCCATCCATTCATGGCGGCGGTGTAGGGGATTTCGTCCGCCAAACCGTTTTTGTTGGGGTCCATGGTCTTGAACGCCTTGAGGACTTTGAAGAATTCTTCCGTTGTCGTCGGCATATTCAATTTGAGATTATCGAGCCAGACCTTGTTGATCCAGATTTTCGCGCCGTATACCCCATGTACGTCATCATTGATCATCGGCAACCCATAGATATTGCCGTCCGGAGTGGTAATGACTTGTTTGACCCAGGGGTCGGCCTGGAACATTTTTTTCGTGTTGATGCCTTGCTTTTCGATCATTTTGTTCAAGGGAAGGAAAATGCCCTTGGAGCCGTATTTCATGATGTCGACGGAATTGACCGGTCCGCTGAAAATGATGTCCGGCAAATCACCGGAAGCGATGGCCAGACTCAAGGCCTGCGCGAAATCGGGAGCTACGTCGAACACCAGTTTGACGCCCGTCTGTTTTTCCATGAACAATGTTGCCTTGTTCGTGGACCAGTCGGGTATCCCCGCCAGCCTCTGGGGGACCAGAGCGCGCAAGGTCACCGGTTTATTGACGATGGGGTACACCCCGGGCGCCGAAACCTTGACATCTTGACCGAAGGCCAAGGTTCCGATGACCGCCAAGACCGCCATCGGAAAACCAATTTTGCATTTCTTCATACGACTCTCCTTATTTTTCGGTCGGCCGTACGGTCGACCTTGAGTTGCCTAACCTTTAAGGGACCCCACCATCACTCCCTTGACGAAATACTTCTGGATGAACGGATACAGGATGATCATTGGCAGGCTCGATACGACTATGAGCGAGTACTTCAATACCTGTGCCAAACCGAGCCGCAGCTCCAGGTCTTCCAGGGAAACGGAACTCAAATCTGTCACCGAATTGGATAGCAGGATGTTCCGGAGGATGATTTGAAGGGGGAAAAGCTTTTCGTTCCTCAAATAGACCAGTGCGTTGAAATAGGAATTCCAGTGATCGACCGCATACCAGAGTGTGAGTACCGCGATGATCGGCCCCGAGAGAGGAAGGACGATACGGAAGAAAAAGTTGAAGTCGTCGCATCCATCGAGCGTGGAGGCTTCATGGAGTTCCTGGGGAATGGTCGTCCGGAAAAAGGTCTTGGCGACAATCAGGCTGTACACCGAGATGCCGACCGGCAGGATGAGAGCCCACCAGGTATTCAAAATTTTCAGGTCCCGCATCAGCAAATAATTGGGAATCAGTCCTCCGTTGAAAAGCATGGTGAAGGAAAAGAGCGCCATCAGCACCTGGCCTCCGAAAAAATCCTTTCTCGACAATGAATACGCCGCGGTCAATGTCAATGCCAGGTTGAGGCTTGTCCCGGAAATCGTAATCAACAAGGAGTTTGCGTAGCCCCTCCAAACCTGTTGGTTGTTGAACGCCAGCCTGTAGCTTTCGGTCGTAAAATCGACCGGAAATATGCCGGTCTTTCCCGTCATGACCGCTTCGACCGAACTGAACGAATTGGCGATTACATTCAGCAGGGGAAATACGATGACAAGAAAAAGCACGGCGAGCAGCGTATAATTGACGGTATCGAAGAGGATGTCGTTAATGCTCCGCCTTGGAGCTCTCCGTTTCATGCGTGTCGCTACCATAGTCCGTTCCCGCTGTATTTTTTCATGACTTGATTGACCAGAAGAAGGAGAATCAGGTTGATTACGCTGTCGAACAATCCCACGGCGGTGCCGAAGCTGAAATTGGCTTCCATCAGACCCACCTTGTAGACATAGGTCGAAATGACTTCCGATGCCGAAAGGTTAAGGTTGTTCTGCATGAGATATATCTTCTCGAACCCGAGACTCATGATCCTGCCGACATTGAGGATGAGCAGGATGACCGCCGTCGGAACGAGGGTGGGAATATCGATGAATATGATTCTTTGGAACTTGCTCGCACCATCAATGGTCGCGGCTTCATAGAGACTTGGATCGACCGATGACAACGCGGCGATATAGATGATGGAACTATAGCCGACGGTCTGCCATATTCCCGATATTATGTAAACGGGTACGAACGCCTTGGGATCGCCCATCGGATTGTTCAGCTCCATCCCAAGGGCTCTCATGACCAGCGTGATGACCCCGCTTCGGGGATGTAGGGCTTCCATGATGATCGTCACCATGACGACCGTCGATATGAAATAGGGCAGATAGGTGGTCATCTGAACCGTTTTTTTCACTCCCCGATTGCCGAGACTGTTGAGCATCAGCGCAAGGAGGATCGGAAACGGGAACCCGATTACCAGGCTCAGCCCGCTTATGATGACCGTATTGGCGAGTACTCGCATGAATTCGTAGGAATTGAGGAACATTTCGAACTGCCGGAAGCCGACCCATGTCGATCCCAGAATACCCGATGACGGATCGAAATCCTGAAATGCCATCAATGTTCCGTACATCGGTACATACCTGAAGACGACAAGGTAGACGACCGCCGGAAAAATGAGGATCCAGAGTTGCCGGCTTCCGGCCAGCCGCTTGTACCAGGGACCGGTCATGGACATACGGCCTCCTTTTCCAGGATCCTTCCATCGCGCAAAAAGATTTTTGCGAGCCATGCTTCGCCGGGATGAGTCTCGACTCCGCCCTGCTCCCAGGTCGACTTGAAATGGACGGTGAAGGGGTCGTCCCAACAGACGTCGTAACGGGCGCCGTTACGGTAGAACTCGACCCTGTCTATCTTTTCCGGATACAAGGAAGCCAGACGGGGCCATCGCTTTCCGGCCGCGGTCATTTCGGCCTCGAAACCCTGCAGATGGTACTGCTCGGATTCGGCAAGGGCCGGTGTCGGTATTCCGATTATTTCGGCCATCCGGATGGCGAAGAACCGGTCCTCTCCGGGTAGAACCCCCCATTGGACGGGCGGTTCCTGCTTGGTCATGTTGTTGTAATACCCCCAGGAGGCGCCCATGTCGAAATATACGGGCATCTGGCTGAGGGATTGCGAATCTTCGTTGCAGACTATCGGTTTATCCGGCGCCCATGACCTGACGTCGCAGATCATTTTATGATTTTGCTGCCGTGATTGGCCGTTCCCATGGATGAAAACTACATCCGAGGCTTCGACCACCTGGCGGTGTCTGGTACCGCCGCCGCCCGAACATCCGACAAGCATTCCTCCCGATTCCTGACGGGCGTAGTCGACGAGCCAGGCTACTCCGTCAGGCGATACCAGGAGCGGATGAGCCCTCACGCAATCGTACTCGTTGGAAACTTCGATGATTACATTGGTGAACTTGCGGTCCCGGAGGAACCGGCAAGCGGTTTGAACCGCGTTTCTGAGTTGCTTCCCGGCGTGCAGCCGGCCGGCCTGAAAGCTGTACAAGAAAGAAACAATCACAACCATGCCCAACCGGTCTGCGGCGGTCACCAGCCGCTCCATGCGTTTCGCGTAGGCGGGATCAAGAGAACTGCCTTCCGGACCGAACGGATTGTTATCGATCGTGGCGTTGTCGATGGTGAAGCAAGGACCGCCGCCTTGAAATCCTACGGTAAAGGCCCGCAATCCGTATCGATACCACTCCGGCAGGGCGGCGATCAACTCGTCGGTATTCGCTTCCGGATCCCATTCGTTCCGCCCGAACCGGGCAAACCTGGCTGGATCAGCCCGGTCATCGAAGACTCCCTGTATGAACCGGGCGTTCATCAACAAACCGTGAGATTCCGGACGGGATCCGGGAATCTCCGAATATACCGGTCTGCCATTTAAAAGAAATCGTCCACCCGCTATTGTCACCTTTGTCATAGTCAAAAAATCTCCCCATAAAGCTCATTTATTCGAATACATCCTTCATCCTACATGGGATGTTATCACAGAATAGGGTTGTGTCAAGCGAAAAAACAGTATATACCTGTAAATACATGGATACTTTCGAGAAAATTACCGACAGTAACACCCTCGTGCAGAAGATCACCACTAATCTGATGCAGCAATTGATTGACGGGAAACTACAGCCCGGCCAGAGATTGCCAACCGAACCCGAATTTGCCGAGCAATTGGGTGTCGGGCGAAACTCGCTCAGGGAGGCGATGAAGATTCTCTCTGTAATGGGGATCGTCAGCGTCAGGAGGGGTGAAGGAACCTTCATCACGCAGGATCCTGCGTTTTCCGGTTACGAGTCGATGGTGTACGCCCTCATAGTATCCAAATCCCTGCCTTCCGAGTTATTGGAATTGAGAAAGACCATCGAAACCGATGTTTTGGAGTTGGCGGCCATTCACTGCGACGAGAATGATATCCACGAACTGGAAGTTCTTCTCGACCGATACCACCAGGCATTGGAGAAGGGTAATACCGAAGAGGCGTACGAACTGGATGTAGGATTCCATATGAGGATCGCCCTGGCCGGTCGAAACAGGCTCATGGCGAGAATTTTCAAGACCGTCCTTTCCATTTTTTTTGGTTCCATCAAGGCATCGCTCTGGTCCAACAAACCGGGGGAGCCCTGGATCAACAAAGGACATGTGGCGATGATGGATGCATTGCGAACCCATGATGTCGCCGCATGCTCGGGAATCGTGGCATATACCGTGGACGCCTGGGCCCATCGGTTCGAAGAAAACTGGGCCACCCGCAGAAAGTAAGCGGAAAACCGTCGTCAGGAATCGGCTATTTTGACGCCGATAACCAGCAACCTAATTTCGGATCGGGAATTGTTGGACAACCCGTGGGTACCGAAGGGGCGATTTAAAATGATGTCGCCCGGTTTGACCTCCCGGTCGACGCCGTCAACGTGCATCGTTCCGGAACCCTTCAAGACTATGTAGAGTTCTTCGTCATTGCCGTGGGTATGGATCCCGATCGTGGTATCGGGAGGCAGGATGGTATAGTTCAGGAATTCGATCGCACTCGAAAAATCCTCCCCGGAGAAAATCATTTTGTGCTTGAGAGTTCCCTTCCCGCCGTGAATCCCGGGGACATCCTCCAGAATGGCATCGAGAAAATTACGAATCATCGTTTACTCCTCTTTTCTATGATTTCCATGACGTTTCGGGCAATCGCGAATGTTTTAAGGTTGTCATGGAGGTCGGTCTCGGCCGGCCGTCCCTCCTCCAGCGAAGCGATAAACTCCGATACGACGGCAATACGGCTGTCCCGGTCTTCCAAAATGGATTTGCTTTCGCTCAGTGTGTCCGATTCGATGGTCAATCGGCCACGTGACAGGGTTAGGATGCCTTTTTCGCCCTCCAACCGCCAGTCGCCCAACCAGTCTGTTTCTTCCTTTTTTGCCGACGAAAGGCTGCCCTGGTAGGAGACCTTCACGCCGTCATTCATTTCGATCCAGAGTTCCAGATCGGAATACCCGGAGTAGCGGCTCGTTCCGGGAGTCCACGACCGGGCCGAAACCGAAGCCGCCTCGGAACCGGTCAGATACCTGACCAAATCGAGATGATGTATGGTTACGTCCATCAGCAGGGGATGCTTCAGGTACTTATGGTAGTTATCCATCCAGTGCTTGCGGCGGAAGCTGCACTGCAGGTTGACCAACGGACCGATGAGTCCCGCTTTCAGGACTGTCTTCGCCTCACGAATGATCTTGGAATACCGGTAGTTCTCGGCGATCATGACCGGAACCCGGTTTGCGTCAGCCGACCGGACGATCAAATCCACATCTTCGGGACTTTCGGCGATGGGTTTTTCGCACAGAACGGGAATCTTGCGATGTATGGCTACCAGGTTTATCCCGGCATGCACCGACGGCGGCGTGACATTGACGATGAAGTCCGGTTGATGGGTATCCAGCGCGTCGGCCAGGTTCCGGAAGGTGGGGATGCCGATCCCCGTGTTTGCCAGGGCTTTTGCCAATGCTCCCTGATCCGTATCGACCAGCGCGATTACTTCGAGACGCTTGTGCGGGGCCAGAATGTCGGCGAACCAACCATGACCGAACTCGCCCAAACCGATTTGAATGACTTTCATACCCGCCGCGTCGTCCATCGCCTTCGAGTATACTTCCCGTCGCTTGATCCTGCAATACGGGAGGGCAAGTTCGCTCTTTTCCGGCGGGATTGTCCGCTGTGATGAAGATTGGCGTTGACAAAGCGCAAATATCTACGAAAGATGTACCCGGTAGATATATGGAAATAAACGATCAATTCAAGAAACGTCTTTTTCGCTCGTATCTGGCCGCGGCGCTTTTGCCGGCGGCGGTTTTCTTCATTCTGGGATTGGTATCCGTTTTGCTCTCGTACGGATATGCGGTAAGGGAAGCCAACCTTACCAATATAGCCTCGCTGCGCCATGCGAGGGATCTTCTGGAGTCGCTTCTTTCGGAAACCGATTCGGTCGTCCTCGGTATGAGTACCGACCCCGAGTTTTCCACCATGGCGCACCGGAGCCTGGGCGGAAATATCGATAATTATGAAGACCTGCAAATGCGGAATGCTTTTTTTACCACTTTGAACATGGCCGTGAATACCCGGGCGTTCCTCCAATCCATGTATGTCTCCGTCAGCGGAGATTCCGAATTTCTCGCGGTCAGTTCCGTCGGCGTCGTTCCGAAGGCGGCGTTTCCCGATTCGTCCTGGATCGACGAATGGAAGGACGACCGCAATCAAATCGGCGTGATGCTCAAGATCCGGGAGATATATCCGCTGATGAATTTTCCGCTGAGCTACAAGGTCCTTACCCTGTACCGGAACATGCTGTATGCGGGAAGTTTCCAGTACAATGGAATGATAGTCGCCAATATCGATATCGGCTATCTGAAAAAAATGCTGGCGGAGGATGCGAACCGTACCGGAGGTCTCATCCAGTTGCGCATGAAGGATGGAAGCGTCGTTTTCGAGAGCGGCGAATTGAGCGACGAGAATTCCGTCCGGAACGAAATGGCCTTGACGAGGTATCCATTCGTCCTGTATTCCGCTTCATCCCGTGAAGTGTATTACCGCCTCCCCCGCGCGCTGGCCCTTACGGGCAGCCTGATAATCCTGATCGCCGTCGCCATGGGCATCCTGGCGGCGTATATGCTGAGTCACCGGAATTTCAAGAATATTGCCGCGGTTGTCGACATAATACGGGCAGCGGAGAATAATCAGCCTCTGCCCGAGGTGGACCTGCCCGCCGGGGAAGGGCTTCATTACCTCGTGTATTCTATCCTGAAGACTTTCGTGGAAAGCCGATTCCTGCGGGTTCGTCTGAACGAAAAGGAACTGAAACAAAAGGCGCTCGAACTGCTTGCCCTGCAAAGCCAGATGAATCCCCATTTCCTGTTCAATGTATTGACGACCATTTCCTTCAAGACGATGCAATACACCGGCGGCCCGAACGATGCGACCCGGATGGTCGAGCATCTTTCGAAAATCCTTGAATACTCCCTTGCCGACCCTTCCCGGGAGCAAACCCTGGGCGAGGAAATCGAGCATACGGAACGCTACGTCGCGATCCAGGAATTTCGATACAAGGATTCGTTCGAGTTGGCCTG
>JFJP01022108.1_pt1 | contig 11519 bp, 12 predicted proteins | sample 431651 | NCBI WGS metagenome assembly JFJP01 (sample SAMN02602958, study PRJNA72255) | Microbial mat metagenome, whole genome shotgun sequencing project. | biome: fresh water; feature: sink hole; material: water; isolation source: purple microbial (photo- and chemosynthetic) mats found in... | reverse complement strand
CGGCAATTGTCCGGACTCCGCCCAGGGTAGTATCAGATCGAATGTCGCGCCGTCTATTCCTATGATAAGCAGTTTGGGCTGATGTGTTTTCCGAGTCATATTGTTTTTTCCATAGTGTTGCAGTCTAAATGCCGATTAGCCTCTCAAACATTTTAAAATCATCCGATAATCCTATTATCCTTAATATTCTTGCCAAAGTATCTTTTGCATTATCAATATCAATAGTGATTCTTCTGCCGGATATTTTTTGAGTTTCCTTCTTTATTGCCTCATTGAATTGGAAAAAGAAATATTTACCATGTATATATTTTTGCAATTCACTGATTCTGTTTGAAATATAATTTTTATAGTATTCATATCTGTCTTTTGTATAATCTTCAGCATCGGCACCATATCTATTAACTATTTTATTTATAAGTATATTTTTAACTTTTCCTTCTTCACAGGGCGCAGTCCTTCCCATAAATTCTTCTCTGAAAAATTTTAGAGTCCAATTAGCCGCTGATATTATTATTAAATCCATACAAATATCACTGGTTATCTGCTTTATTTTATTAATATCTAAAATATTAATTAACCCTTTGTTTGACATAGATTTTCCTTCTAAAAATTTAAGCAGAAGATTTGAATCAATAAAATAATTCTCTAACGTATAGCGTTCAGAAAAAATGTATAATTTATTGTTATACTTAGGATTGTTTTTTTCGTCTTCCAACTCTTGGTCGGTTCTGAAATCTCTGTCTGTTATGCCGAAATAGTATTCTTCATTTTTCAGATGATATACCATCTTTTCAACATATTCTTTTACTTTTTCAGCCCCTCCTGTAGATTGACCGTATAGACTGACATCAATAAATTCTATACGATCCGATTTATCTTCATAAAGTATTCTGTAAATGACTCTGTCATCATAACCTTCCACAAAAACAATGAATTTTCTTCCTGCCTCGTCAATTTGATTCCTGATATTTTCATTTTCAATAAAAACGAATTTGCCGCCTCTTATCGGTATAAACGGAGTTGTCATTTTTATCTTATCACCTCATTCAAGCGGATAATGGATTTTTCTTCAAAAGCATTCCAAATGAACTTGGAATGTGATGAAACGACTATCTGGCATTTTTTTTCCATTTCTATCTGTTTGATTATTTTCATTAGTCTTGCCTGATATTCAGGATGCAGGCTCTGATCAATTTCATCTATGAGCATAATCGAATTTTCCGAAGCCTTCAAATGAAGCTGAACGGCAAGAATAAGTAAACTCTCTTCCCCTGAACTGAGATTTTCAAGACCATGAATATTATTGTTTTTGGTTTTAATAAGAACTTTAAATTTAGGTCGGTAAATCTCATATATTTCTTTATCTTCTAAAACATGTTTAGTCCAATTTTTGAGTTCATCAAACTTATTTGTATAGGCATATTCATAGTAAACTAAGAGTTTCGTCAAGTCATCATCTACAGGGCTGTATCTGTCTGCTATCTTATATTTCGTTTCATGCTTTGGAATTGAGCTATAACGAATATCTGAAATTTCTCTGTCATGTGCATTAAAAAAATAAATAGATGGAAGTCCGCTAATTTTTTCAGGGTCAAATTCCTGATACATGCTCTCTTCTATTTTTTTGAATAAATCGCTAAATATTCCATGATTTATTTTGATAATTTTCCTCTCTGAGAATCCGCTGCTGAAATACAACTCATTTCTGATTTCCATTATATTTATATTCCTGTCTTTAGGAAATTTTACTACTGAATTCTCGAATTTTTCAATGAACGATTTGATTTCTGTTTCAATGATAAAAGCCTGCTGATATTTCGTACTTTTCTGAATTTTATCTTTATCTCCGACAACTAATGACAATAATTTGTTATCAATTAAAATATCAAGTTGGACAAACTCTGTCTGAGTTAAAATATTCGGCTTTAATCTGTCAAAAAAAATATCACTCAAAGATAGTTTCGGATTTATCAAACATCCTAAATTGAGGATCAAATCCATAACAGTCGTTTTACCGGAGCCGTTGACACCGGATAAGCATAACAAATTCTGCGGATTGTCATTATCTGTAAAATCAATCACATTGTTAGCAAAAACACCGCTGTTAAGTATATATAATTTTGATAATTTCATAAGATTCCTTTTCCTTAAATTCCCTTACTCCGGATCACTTCTTCATAAACCCGTTCTATTTTTTCAGAGATAAGCGTCCAACTGAAATTGTCGCTGACCCACTGACGGGCATTATTTCCCAATCTTTCAGCAAGTTCTCTGTCTTTCAACAGCATGATGACTCCCCGAGCCAATTCTTCACAATCATGATCTTCTGCCAGATATCCGGTGTTCAGATGGCGAAGTCCTTTTGCCGATCCCTTGAATACGACAATCGCTTTGCCCGCAGCCATATAATTGAGCAGTTTCACGGGAAAACCGGGACAATCCGGTCGGCTTATCACCGCCACATCTGCGGATGCCAAAAGCGCAGGAATCTCGGCAAAGCTCTTGGGTATTACTACCTCGACATGCTCATCCAGCCCGAGTTCTCCAATCAGGGCATGACAGTCCGCGAGACCTCGTTCATTGACAATATTTGAGGCAATGAGAAGCCGGGCATCGGCAATTTCTCCGACAACGATTTTCATGGTTTTGAGCAGATAGTCAATCCGCTGGAAAGAATCAAGAATCCCGGTATAGATGACTAAGGGGTTCGGGGTTCGGGGTTCGGGGTTCGGGGGACCGACCCCTGACCCCCCGAAGGGTCTCATATCAATTCCCAAAGGAATGGTATGAATCCGCTTGGCTTTGATTCCACGGGCATAGAGAAAATCAGATAAGTCATGAGAAATAGCGATAATCCGGTCTGCCATGCGCGGCACCCAGTAATCGCTTGCCATTGCCAGAACTGTTCCTACAATTCGGGGTCTGAAAAAATCGTAAGCAGTCAACTCATCTCTCATGGTATTGACCGCATTATAAATCAAAGGCTTATGCGTGATCAGTTTTGCCAGAAAACCGATTACTGCCCCCTCATAGTTATGGGCATGAATAATATCTATTTTTTCATGTCGTATCACACGGCATAATGTCAATACCATCAATAAGTCAAGAACGGGTTTTTCAGCAGTGGGACCGACTACGATCTGTTTTGAAAAGCCGAAATCCGGAATCCGATGTATCTTTATCTCCTCGGATAAGGTTCCTTCTCCGAAATGATAGGTGACAATATGGACTTCATGCCCTTTTTCTGCAATCGCTGCGGCAGTTTCTCTGATTCCGGCAGGGGTTCCGTGTCCTGCCGGAAAAGGACAGGCAACCGCCATCGCAATTTTCAATTTTTTCTTTTTCATCATCTGATTTCATCGGCTCTGCATTTTTCATCATATACCCATGAAACAGATGAAGACAGCGGAATATCAATGCCGTCAATGCAGATAATGCGTTTTCCCCGATCCGGACGATTGATCGGCAAGGGTCTGCCCAGATTCGAATCATCTCGGACAATAGGCTGAATTTTTTTCAATTTGTGATACAATTGGAACAGTTCTGCAAATGCTTTCAAAATGACTTTTAATTTTGCGCCGGTGGCTTTTCCGTTGATGCGAGGAAAATGCGTGACCGGAACTTCTTTGATTTTAAATCCCATCCGGCTTGCCTGCATCAGTATGTCCGTATTCACCATCGCGCCCACCGCGTCAATTTTGACTGCTTTAAACACAATGCTTCGGAAAAGTTTGAAGGCACAGTCAATATCTTTGACTTTCAATCCCAGAATCAGCCTCACCAGAATGTTCCATCCCCAGGCATTGATCCGCCGATAGAGCGGATCCCGGCGGTTTGCCCGAAATCCCACTACAATATCGTACTGCTCAATCCAGACCAGCAGCAAAATCATCTCACTCAGATGAAACTGAAGATCGGAGTCGCAGAAAAAAATAAGGTCTTTACTCGCGAGCTGAATGCCGGATTTCAAGGCCGCGCCGTAGCCCCGATTGCTCTGATGATGAACGCTTCTGATTCTCGGCTCCTGTTTCGAAATAGCTCTGATGATCTCGCCGGTTTTATCGAGACTTCCGTCATTGACAACAATAATCTCCCAATCTCTCGCGAGCGATTTCAGACAGGAAACCGCCTGCGCTGCTGTCTTGGCAATATTTTCCTCTTCATTGTAAGCAGGAAGAATGACTGAAATACTTTGTTGCAGGATAAGTGCCATTGTATTTTTAGTGAGAAGTGAGAAGTGAGAAGTGAGAAGTGAGAAATTTCAGTGAGAAATGAGAAGTGAGAAATTGTACTCACTTTTCATTTCTCACTTCTCAATTCTCACTTTAGCATTATGCAGCGACTTCTTCCTTGACCGTCACGGCAATCTTGAACAGAATGGTCAGCACGAAAAATCCCGTTGCCCAGACTCCCAACGTGATCGCCAGTTCAGGCAGGGTCGGCGCATATTCATTGACATGATGCAGCGGGTTCGGCACAAATCCTCCGGAGATCATGCCTAATCCCTTGTCAATCCATGTTCCGCAGAATATCATCACGCAGCAGATCGCCAGCAGCGACTCATTGGCTCGGACGCTCGGAATCAGCAGAAGAATAATCGCCACGCCCATCAGCCCCATGGACGTCCACATCCAGGGAACCAGCGCGCCGTGTCCGTGAAGTCCGTAGAACAGATAAGTCAGATGATCCATGTGTTCCGGAATCCGGCTGTAAAACACGACAAACACTTCGCAGAGAAAAAAGAACACATTCAGAATAATCGCGTAGGTGACGATCTTCGCAAGGCTTTGAATCTGTTCTCTGCCCGGATCAAACTTGCTGACTTTTCTGATAATGAGACAGAGCAAAATCAGCAGCGCAGGTCCTGCTGCAAATGCTGAGGCAAGAAATCTCGGAGCAAGAATTGCCGTGAGCCAGAATCCTCTGCCCGGGAGACCGCAGTACAGATAGGCTGTAACCGTATGAATGCCGACTGCCCAGGGAATGGAAAGATAAATAAAAGGCTTGAGCCATTTCGGCGGCGCTACCGCGTTTCTTTCAGCTTCCAGCACCTGCCAGCCGATAATGATGTTCAGGAAAAGATAGCCGTTCAGCACGATCATATCCCAAAAAAGGATAGACCCCGGCGTGGGATGCAGCAAGACATTCAATGCCCGCATTGGCTGTCCCAGATCAACAATGATGAACATCAGGCACATAGTGATCGCGGAGATTGCCAGAAATTCACCCAATATGGTAATTTTCCCAAAGGCTTTGTAATGATGCAGATAATAGGGAAGCACCACCATCACGCCTCCTGCCGCGACGCCGACAAGGAAAGTAAACTGGGCAATGTAAAATCCCCAGGACACATCCCTGTGCATCCCGGTCAGTCCCAGACCGAAATAGAGCTGCCAGAGATAAACGGCAAATCCCATGCCGATGCCGCCCAGCAGAATCGCTGTCCATCCGTAATATTTTTTGCTTCCTTTTAACGCGAGTTCAAGCATTATGCACCTCTTTTGAAGTGAGAAGTGAATAGTGAAAAGTGAGAAATGAATAGTCATTTTTCAATTCTCACTTCTCACTTTTCATTATACAATATAATAAACCGTCGGACCCGTACCCAGCCCCACCTTGCGGCGGATCGTGTAGTTGGACTTCAGAAGCTTTCTGACTTCGGATTCGGGATCATAGAGATCGCCGAAAGCAATCGCTCCGTTAGAGGCCTCGACACAGGCAGGCATCTGCCCCGCTGCCAACCGTTCCGCGCAGAAATTGCATTTTTCCACAACCCCTTTCATGCGGGTGGGAAACTCAGGATTTCTCTCGGCAATAAAGGGACGAGGATCCCTGAAATTGAAGCTTCTGGAACCGTAAGGACAGGCTGCCATACAGAACCGGCACCCGATACAGCGATGAAAATCCATAAGCACAATCCCGTCTTCCCGCTTGAACGTGGCTTTTGTGGGACAGGCTCTTACGCAGGGCGGCTCTTCGCAATGATTGCACAGGACCAGAAACGGCAGATGAGCGATTCTCTCGTCCGTAAAATCAGAAGCCAGGGTGGGAAAAGCATGTTTATACTCTTCTTCCCATATCCATTTGATAACGTGCCGTTTGTTTTCCTTGGAGAAATCAGGGACATTGTGAATCTTGTGACAGACCTCAATAATCGGCTCCAAATCTTTTGCGGATTTGAATTTCCGAGTGTCTATCACCATTGCCCACTGTTTCGCGGCAAGCGCTTTTTCCTCTTTCTGATATCCTGCGGCATTGTGAGTCTCGCCGTGTTCCGAAGCAAAGGCATTCAGCACCGGTTCTGCGCCTGCGACTGCCAGCGCAGAAATTCCGGCAATTTTCAAGAAATCTCTTCTGCTGTTTTCCATCACTTTGCCTCCTTCGATTTTTCGGAAACCTTGAAGTTTTTCACTTCGGCCTTGGGATTGTCAATATGGCAGTCCCAACAGTAAGGGTCAACCGAGGAATAATTGTGGCATCTGTCGCAGAATTCGGCTTTGTTCGAATGACAGTCCAGACAGGTATTGGAAAGACTCATCACGTATGGCTTCCCTTTTTCGTTGACATAAATTCTGTCAGATTCCCGAACCACTTTTTCTCTCCACATATCAAGCAGTTGCATGTGTCCGGCTTTCATTTCCTCTTTGGACATTACGCATTCTTTCGCAGCCTTTGCCGCGTCGGTCAGTACCAGTTCGGGAGCAGGCGCGGCTTTTCCGAGATTGTACCAGAAGGGAAAGCTGATGAGTACCGCAAAAATCACAATACCGGCAATCACATTTCCCTTATCATACATAAGCTTATTCATCGCCTTCCTCCTTTCCCGGGAGCGGTTCCCCGCGCAGGTCGGTTTCACGCTCTTTTTCACCGGGCATAATCAGAGCATTTGCCACCAGTTCGGTCATGCCTGTCACCTGCACGCCCGGGACCCAGTAATCCATCAGCGGAGGCAGCACGGCTCTGTCAATGGCGCAGACGCAGGCAAGCATATTCACTCCGTGTTTTTCATGGACATATTTGACGGCATTGGCTCTGGGGAATCCGCCACACATGCGCTGTTCCATATTTTCGCCCGCGTTCAAGCCCGCGCCGCTGCCGCAGCAGAAGGTGTTTTCACGGATTGTGTTTGCAGGCATGTCGTAAAAATGATTGCAGACATTTTTAATCACGTACCGCGGTTCTTCCAGCATTCCCATGCCGCGTGCCGGGTTGCAGGAATCATGGAAGGTCACTTTCAGATTGTCGTTGCGGCTCGGATCCAGATCCAGTTTCTTATGATAAATCAGGTCAGCCACAAATTCAGAGAGATGAACCATTTTTGTGGAAGCCGCGTTCTCAAATACGGTTCCGGTAATCGGAGATTTGGGAACTTCCAGAAAATCCGCAGGACCGTTCATCGTATCCATGTACTGGTTGATCACCCGCCACATGTGACCGCATTCTCCGCCCAGAATCCATTTCACGCCCAGACGTTTTGCCTCGGCATACATTTTGGCGTTGAGCCTTTTCATGGTTTCGTGGGAGGTGAAAAATCCGAAGTTTCCGCCCTCGGACGCGTAGGTACTCCAGGTAACGTCAAAGCCGTATTTGTCTTTGAGATACTTGAAGAGCATCATATAACCCATGCAGGTATAGGTTCCGGGATCGGCAAATACGTCGCCTGACGGCGTGATGAAAAGAATTTCCGCGCCTTTGCGGTTGAAACTCGGCTCTACATCAATATCGGTGATATCCTTGATTTCATCTACAAAGAATTCCAGCATTTCTTTATAGGCATGAGGCTGGATTCCGAGATGGTTGCCGGTGCGGTAACAGTTGGATACCGGAGTTGCAATCCAGTCAATATTCAGGCCGATCAGGTTCAGGAGTTCCCTGCCCATGATGGTGATTTCCGCGGTGTCAATGCCGTAGGGACAGAACACCGAGCAGCGCCGGCATTCCGTACACTGAAACATATAATACCACCATTCTTTCAGCACATCAACGGTCATTTCTCTCGCGCCGGCAAGCCGTCCGAAAATCTTTCCTGCTGTTGTGAAATCGTTCCGATAAATGGAACGGAGCAGTTCGGCTCTCAGCACCGGCATGTTTTTGGGATCGCCGGTTCCGATAAAGAAATGGCATTTGTCCGCGCACGCGCCGCAACGTACACAGATATCCATAAATACTTTGAAAGAGCGGAATTTATCTAACCGCTCTTTGAATCCTTTATGAAGGATTTCCTGCCAGTTTTCAGGAAGTTTCCAGTCTTCATCCGTGGGATTCCATTGTCTCGCGTAGGGAAGCCCCAGCGTTTCGACACTTTTCGGATTCGCGGCGTAACAGTACATGCCCTTCCGAATATTGACAGGGGTATCCATCCATCCTGTTCCGGGACGGCTGTAAGTCAGTTTCGACAAGAGTTCGCCCGGTTTTGCAAGATCGTCTGCCATTAAACACTCTCCTTTTCAACCGGAAGTCCGGCTTCTATCATCTTCTCCCTGAAATCATCTTCATATTCCTGATAGGTATGAACATGAACCGGATAGTTCCAAGGATTGACATGACGTTGAACGCGGGTATCTGCTGTCAGGTTTCTTGTGGGACTCATAAAAATTCCGCCCAGATGCATCAGCTTGCTGAAGGGGAAATAAGCCAGCAGGACGCTGACGAAAAACAGATGCACATAAAAAACAGAAGCCAGTCCGCCTTGGGGGATGGCGGGCCGGAACGTCACCAGCCCCATGGTAAATGCCTTGACGGTCACAATATCTGTTTTGAGAAAATAGCGCATCAGAATACCTGAAATTGCAATGCCCATAATCAGAAAGAGGGGGAAATAATCCGATGCCAATGAAATATAATTCACCTGAGGAATAAAGACTCTTCTGAGGAACAGATAAATCACTGCTGCCAGAAGGACAATCCCGGAAATGAAAATGCCGGGCAGACCGATCTGAACCACGGTGTTCACAACTTCAACCCTGAAGAAACTGTCCAAATATTCCACAGCCCGGACAAAAAACGGGACAGGTTCCGTGAAAAAGCGGAGATGTCTGACCACCACTGCCAGAAATGCCCAGTGAAAAGCAAGAGCAGCGAGCCACAGCCATTTTTCCCATATATAGGAAAGTTTGCTCCCTTCTTTCATTTCGAATCTGAAGTTTCTGAACAGGGAACGGAAAAAAAGCACTTCCAGAGCCATCCGGACAATAACGCCTTTTTTTGTAAAAGGGTTGTCAATTTCAGCCGAACTGATCCACGGAAGCGATCTCTGCTGGCCGCATGTCGAGGGAATGCGGAAAGGAACCGGCGAATAAGCCCAGTTCATTACCTTCCGGATAAATCCCGCTACAAAGATGACCAGGGCCATGTACGGGATGAGAATCCCGAACAGGACATGAAGTCCCGCGGCCTCAATTCCCAGATATGCGAGCAGAAAAAGTACAATGACCGCTATCAGGGAAAACATGTAATTTGCATTCATCTGACCCTACCTCTTTTAAAAGATTATCCTTAATATCCGAGGATCGGGATTTTCGGGATTCCGGATATCTTTCCCCCTGTTTCCGATATCTGAAATTCCGATTCTCCTTTTCCTCAAATTCCCAATTTGCAGCGCGGGTGAAACCCGCGTTCTTAAATCCTGCTTAAAATTCTTTCAGCAGTCCTGCTCTTTCCAATACGCCGAACATCCTGTTTTTTTCCTCGTTTGCCTTGATATCATAGATTTTTTCTCTGCATCCCATATAAATATCAAAAGACAGCAGCGCGAGGGTCTCAATTCTCGAATCAAGCTTCAGCCATTCTTCAAGATTTTCATGAATCTCTTTTTCTGCGATATTTCTGATAATTTCTTTCAGAAAAAAAATAAAGCCCGTGGCATGAGACGCGGAAAAACTTTGAACAGCCCGGATTCGGATGATAGGATCAAGAAAAGACAAGACAGCGGCATGATCCATCCCCGCGAGAATTTCGTCAAACATGCCTTCCAAACCCCGCAAGGTGGTATTTCCCACCGGATTGGCAAAAGGATCTTTCTGGCTTTTCAAAAATCTGGAGGTATCAGTCGGATAAGTGTCCACCACTTTGTCAAACCAGTCTCGGACAATAACAGCTTTTTTTTTTACCAGCACATCGTTTAGTCCCATGCTTAACCCTTTCGCCTGACCCCTGTTTAAAGATGTATTGAAATGCACAGCCTGTTTCTGAAAAAATGATTCAAGCTGATTTTTGAATGACCGCTATAAGCGATTTGCAGATTCATGTCAAGGATAAAGAACAAAAAACAGCGATTCTCATTTTGATGTAAAGCGGGTTTGAAACCCGCTTTGAATGCGGGCAGTTTCCGCAGACAATGTCCAATACCGTTTTTCAAAATGAGAATTGCTGACGGATCCGGGGCGCGGATCAGGATTACTGATAGAGCTTTTTCCACGGATTCCGGCTCTTATCCCGGCAATCGGAAAGAGCAAGATACAACGCGCCCACAGCCAGTTCCGCGCAATGGATATGATCCGGGGGCAGGGTTTCAAGATATGCCGCGACAGATTCCGGAGTGATTTCCCATGCCTGATCCGGCGATTTTCCTTCTGCCATATCTGCCACGGTATTGGCGCAGGCATTGGTGTTCATGCAGCCGTTCACGATAAAAGACACCGAGCGGATACTATTGTCGCGGACCGAGAGGAATATTTCCACCGTATCTCCGCATTCCCCGGTACGCTTGCCGTATCCGTCCGGATGTTCTGCGCGCTCATGTCTGTCTGTGCGAAATGCCATTTCCAGAAATTTCAGAGAATGTTTCTGCCAGAAATCAGCCGATTCTTTTTCTTCCATATTATCTTCCCTTATGTATCACAAAGAAAAAGGGTTAACCGGAAACGGCTAACCCTTATATTGCAGAAATATGGTGGAGCTGAAGGGAATCGAACCCTTGGCCTCTTGAATGCCATTCAAGCGCTCTCCCATCTGAGCTACAGCCCCGCGTCAAATTTGGAGAGTATTTAACAGAAGGAAATCGGGATGTCAACATTAAAATTACAAGCGGAACAAAAAAAATATTCTTCCTATTTTTATGCCCGCGGCAATTTTATTTCAGCGCGGCAATAATTGTCCGCATGAATGCCGGAAGATCATCTGCTTTGTAAAACGATTTTGCAAATCGTTTCTGTTCCGGTCTGAATAAAATCATAATGTTATGATTTTTTGTCAGGTAGTCTGGACTTATGTTATTGACCTGTCATTCCTGCCTGCGGAAGCAGGAATCCGCATCCGAGTCATTCCAGAGAGGAACAGAGGGCTTTCCTTGCAATCTCGTTACGAAGCCGGGGCTTCGTAACGGGAAAAAAGTGGGCGTTCATTTCATAACTTTTCTGAGCCGCTCTATTTAAGGGTTATATTTCTCAGATAATAAATTCTATTTTTATATTTGCAAAGCCGATTTTTGTTTCAATTACTTTGTCACCGTTATAAACTACATTTCCCTTTGCAATGAGATCATCCATTCTTCCCCTGTCTTTGTCAAAAAGCTCTATATA
>JFJP01027515.1_pt1 | contig 11522 bp, 9 predicted proteins | sample 431651 | NCBI WGS metagenome assembly JFJP01 (sample SAMN02602958, study PRJNA72255) | Microbial mat metagenome, whole genome shotgun sequencing project. | biome: fresh water; feature: sink hole; material: water; isolation source: purple microbial (photo- and chemosynthetic) mats found in... | reverse complement strand
ATTATTATTCATAATGAAAGAGAGGTTATAGAGCTAGAGAATGCGGAGAATGAGCTGTGGTGCAGTGATGGGTTTGAAGCACCGATGCAAATATCAATGGGGAGAATATTTAGAAATAGTGTATTTAGAATGATTAGAATTTAAAACAGAAAAAATGAGAAGAAAATTAAATATTAGAGAAAATTTAACTAATTCAAAAAATTGGTATCTGATTTTTTTTTGTTTGAATGGGAATTAATTATTAAAAAACAATTTTCCAAAATGAAATGAAATTAATTATTCCTTTTTATTTATAGATTTATCCTTTATTTCTTATAAAATAATAAAATTAGGAGAAAGAAAAAGAATTTTTTTAAAAAAATGCCAATTTTTTCAAAAAATTAATTTGATTTTACATTTGCTTTGTTAAAAAAAAAAACCATATATAAAAAAAAACAAAAAGATATAAAATGTTTGGAAATTTGAAATTCTTTTTTTTCTTGTTCGTTTTATCCAGATTCACTTTCTCCCTATACGAACATCAAGCAGGGGTTTTCGATTGGTCGATTAGAAACATTGGAGAAATCGATACAGTGCGTTTCAGTGATAATAATTTTTATTTCACAATCAAAGATGATACAAATTCAATTGGTTCAGCTCAATATCTCAATGGTATTTTCTTAAAAAAATACTGTTTTCTCATTTTTTTCAAAAGGAAACATTCAATATTTGAAAGAATTGCCTGGAAAAATCTTGAATAGGAATTTTCAAAAGGGAGGTTTTCAATTTTTCTCATAGTTATTTCATTAAAAACAGTTTTTTAATAAAGAAGAAGTGATTTACTTTTATAACAATGCACAGAAGCTTTTCGGATTATTTCATTTAAGGAGCAACGCTGTTATAAAAACCTTTTCTTTGGAGTTATTTTTATTATATTTTGAATGAATTTGTTAATTTTTTGGAAAAAAGTATTGAAACACCAATAATTGGGTTTATTGATCTTGAAAAAGCTGATACTTTGGTGTTTTGTTCGAACAAACATCTTATAATGATGATTGATGAGAAGGAGTTTATTCTTTATGAAGCAAAGTAAAGGATTTTAGAAGGATTCTTTTATATTTTTTTCTGTATTTAAATTGGAAATTAAAGGGAACAAGAAGAATTGATAAAGGTCTCAGTCGATGAAACAAAAAAAACATTGTTACTGATAGTAAACAATAAGTATGACAATTATTTTATTTTTAAAGCTTTAAATTTAGCTATATTAATATTGATTAATTAGAGACAAAATATTGATAAAGAAATTTAGCATTGAAAAAAAAATATTGACCAAAGAACTAGAAATATTCACAATTCATTCGAAATTCGATGCAAGCAAGCTTTCAGTCAATGAAGGAATAATTATCTATGAAGAAGTCTTCTAAATCTTATTGATTAATTCATAAAAATTACAAAAATTTGGTTAATTTTAGAATGAAAATGTTCACCTTTTTTCAAATGACAAAGATGAAATTTCTATCATAAGAACTCCATCAAATCTTTATAAAAATGTAATTTCTTGAAATTTTGTTATTTGTTGACATTATTTTATTTTTTTTAAGAAAAACCTCATTGCTTTAGACCATGCTTTGATTCGAGTTATTGAAGACGAAAAAAAAATCTATTTAAAAGAAATTTCAGTCTCCTCAAAAACTTTTATTGACAAATTGGATTTTGATAAAGAAAAAGCTAAAATCTATAGTCTTGCTTTGTTGGATATTCCCTTTTTAGGCTTGAAAAAAGCATTGATAATTGGAAGTATCACCAATCAACAATTAAATGTAATTTATTTGAATATTTTTGTCGATAAATTAAATAATTATAAGGTTGAAATTTTCAGTGTGGATAAAGATAAAAAGAATTTGGAAGTAATTAATAAAAAACTCAGATATCAAGCTGGGGCAATCAGAAAAATTTGGATTGGTGAAAATGGCAATATTTTAATTCAAACAGAAGATTTGCAAACAATGCTTTTTTCAGCAGTTTTTTTTCATTTGAAAACTGAAATATGTTTTAAAATTATTATAAATTACTAAATTAGAAAGAGGATTATTCTTTGTGGAGCAGAGAAGATTCTTTAGCATATATCAAGATAAATCATTTCGTTAATTTCGAGGATTTAGAATCAAAAAAAGTGAATGATTACTTTGAATCTTTGGGTTTATTTTATTGAATAATTATTTGAAATTTTTTATTTATTTTTTTTAATTTTTTTAATTTTGCTTAGAAAATGAAGGGACTCATAACTTTAAACTGATAGTTAATAATTTCATTCAAAGAGTGAAAACTGAACTAGAAGATTTCACTGTGCTACTCAAGAATTCCATTGAGAACGGAATAAACCAATTTCAAGATTTGAGTGGGTCAAAAAATTTTAACCAAGCTTTAAAAATGTAAAAAAATTAAATTATATGATTTTTTTAAAACTTCGATATTTGTAAGTTTAAATAAATTTGGAGATAACACTGCTCATGAAGTTTTGTATAATTTAAAAAAAATTATTTTGGTAAAACCCTCTTTTTTTATACATTTTACTTGAAAATTCATTGTTTTTATATATATATAGGTTGTGACCAAATTTAACACAATGTTTGCACTTGATTCGAAAAGTGGAAATATTTTATGGAAGTAAAATATTTTAAACTAAAAATAATCTCAATTAATTGAAATTCTTCAGAAAATATTTGAAAGATTTCGTTGAAGAAATAGATGATTATGAATATCTTGATATATTCTCATTAGAGTCAGTTTTTTTCTTTTAAATTCACTTTTAAATAATCGATATTTATAGATCTAAACATGAAGATATAATTTCTAACAAGGTTGTTTTAGCTATTTTCTCCAAAATCCATCAAAAACTCATATTTATAACGTATTAGATTTAATATATTTTCTTTAAAGTCTATTTTTTTTATAGTTTTTCACCTGCAAATGGAGAAATATTGGAGCAAGAAATGCAAACAATAGGCAATATACACAAAATTTTAAGGATTCCCGCTGTTAAACATGTAAACAATTTGAAAAATTCTTTGAATTAAGCTAAAATTTAGATCCATAATGATGTTTTAATGATATTGGATGAAAATCTCTCAATTCGATTTTATCCATTTTCTCTGATGAACGTTAACTATTTAAAAAAATTAAACACTTTTATTATTTTAAATAGCATTTAAAAGACAAAGAAAAGAAAATTACTTTATATTTATTGAACAAAACTGAAAAAACCATTTCAGGGTAAATTTATTTTAAAATGTGAGTTATTAATTTCTGTTGCTGAATAGATATAAATTGCATAACAAATTTCAACCAATATGGAATCTTACGTTAAATAAAAATGTAAATTAATTCATTCATCACATATTAAATTTTTTTGTTTTCTTTCTCTCTTTAAAAAAAATAAATAATTTCAATTTCAGGAGGAAATTTTGAAATTTAAAACACAATCATCTGATGATAAAAATGCTTTGTTTCACGCTTTATCAGGAGAACAAATTGGAATTCATGAAGATAAAAAGATAATATTCAAGCATATCAACTACAATAATTTCGCTGTTTTGACCAAAATGAATGTGGAACTCTACTAATTTTTTTTATTAAAAATTAAAATTGTTTTTAATGAAAAATACAGATACAAAACGAATTACATGACTCAAGCACATTGAACTTATATCTTATCAATGGAGCAACTGGAAGGATCTTATTCAATCAATTCATTTCAGATGTTAATTTTGATTATCCTATCAATCTTGTTGTGGATGAAAACGGGATATTTGTGACATATTATCACCAAAAGGTTCGTTTTTCTTGAAAAAGATTATTGAGTTTTATTTTTTATAAAGAATTTGATATATGAAATATGGGTAGTTGAAGCTTTTTCAAACAAAATGGAAAATTCTTTCACAAATATGTATAAATTATTTAAAAAACATGCTAAAATATATTTTATTCAGGCTAGAAAAATATTATTTCAAAAGCCATTATTCAAGCTTGGACAATTATAATTACAATTTGAACGATTTAGACATCGTATTCCTTCAAGCAAAATATGCTTTTCCCCTTGGGATAAAAGAATTTTCAACTTTCAAATCAAAACGAGAAATAACAAGGAAAAATTTGTTAATAATTACATTTTCTAATCAAGTTAATTTCTTTAACAACTTAAAATTAATGAATGATATTATTAAGATTTATTCTTTGGATCGAAATTTATTAAGCACAAGAAGATCCATTAGAACCAATTTACAAAACCTTGATTTAAGCACTTCTTTTGAAAGTGTTGAGCTTCCTCCCTACCAATATATTCTTCCAATAAACGATTTCAACTATATTTCCTACAATTTGCAGGTTTTTGGAAAAATTAAGTTTTATTTTAAAATAGATTAAAAGTTGTCCAATTTGAAACAAATTTACACGTCACCAACTAATTTAGAGTCAACCTCTTTGTTGTTGGCCTATGGAAGAGATGTGTTCTCTTGCAAAATAGCTCCCGATAATGTATTAATTTTCTTATTAACAGATAAATTTTATGTAATTTAGGCTTATGACAAATTAAATGATGATTTCAATTATTTTTATCTATTTGGAACTGTTTTCACAGTTGTTGTGGTAACGCTGGTAGTCAAGACGCTAGCGAAACGAACTAAAATATATCAAAATTTCAATAGATAAATGTGGATAGAGAAAACAATCTAATGAAAAAAAAAAAAATATTTCAAAAAATTTTCAAAATTAAAAAAAAAAATTAAAAAAATCTTTAAAAAATTTGGGTGAAGGTAGTAAACTTTCTTGAAATTTCAAAAATTGTAAAACAGTATATTTTTTAAACTTTTGAGTTCTTGTTATCAGAACTGAAAATTTGTGAAAAATAATAAATAAAATTTGAATTGATATTTATTTCAAAAAAATCATAAAGTAACTCCATTTTAAGTTTCATTGGACAACTAAAAAAAAAAATATTCATGAATTCTGAAAAAAAATCAGTCTCAAGTCCTATTTTCAAAATTTTTTAGATATATTAAAAATAATTTAATAATAAAACCAAAATAGAATCATCATAAAAATTTTTTTTTAAATTCTTAAAAATTTAATTATAAATGGTCGAAATTTAATTTGAAAAAAATTTGAAAAATTATGGCTGATGACATTATAAATATGCACAGATTCCCATCCAGTCCCAGAAAATTATAATCCTAAAAAAAAAATCAGAAAAAAAAATAATGCTCAGACCTAATAGTCTTTTGAATTTCCAATCCCAATTTTCTTTTCCTTTTTTTCCTCCACTGAATTTCCATCAACCACCTTTTTTAGTCTGTAATTCCGAAACGATTTTGCTTGCTTCATCTTATCAAACACAATATTCAAAAAATTTCGCATTAGTTAAAACCAAATACAAAAAAGAACTTAATTCGAAAATTTCATTCACAGCATTAAGAGAAATTATTCTTTCAGCAAATTGTGAAAATAGGTTTTTCTTTAATTGAGTTGTTTAAATATAGTTTTTCTTTTTTTTAAGGGAGAAACCAATTATCTTAAACAAAGAACAATTTATGAAGAAAATGCACTGTTTTTTATGTGCGTTGGCCTTTTATGAGATTAACAAAGAAAAATTTCATCACGAATTTGTTTATTTGCCTTTTTTTGTTTTTTATTTCAAAAATACTGTAATTTCAAGGAAAATGGCGATTGGGAACTTTTTGCAAAACTTTTTAAAATGGAAGTCGAAGAACTCTTAGTATTCAAAGAGGAAATCTTCAAAAAAAACAATGTAAATTACAAATGGACTTCTCAAGAAGACTATCTCTTGAAAATTTTGATATTGTAATTTAGTTATAGACTGACTGTTCAAAAATTTTTAAAAAATAATAGGAAAAATCAAAGGGCTGATTCAAAAATTTTACCATGGCACCAGATCGCTTCTGATTTTAATCACTATCCATTTATTTCTCAAAAAAGAACTGCTGGCCAATGTCAAGAAAGATGGAGAAACACGCTGATGCAAAAATTCAAAACGTTAAAAAACTGTTTTCAATTTTTTAAAAAACTTTAATTGTTTTTTTAATAAACAAGTGGAGATTGGACAAAAGAAGAGGATCTGAAGATTATTGCATTTGTGGAAAATTATGGCACCAAATGGAGTAGATTAACAAGCTTTATGTTTGATAGGACTGAACACAATTTAAAGAACAGATTCTTTAGTCTTATTTCAAGATATTCATCAATGCCGATTAGACAAGTGAAAAAGTCCATAAGATATTTGAATTCAGCATTTCTCTTGGCGGTAAAAGAAGAGATTATTGCTTATAATGGGCAGAATAATTTGAATCAGGAAAAGCAAAAAGTGGAGGACAAATAAACATGTTATTTAAACAACTCTATCGTATTTTTCTAAGTATTGTAATTATTTTACATCAGATTTTTTTTTAATCCGTTTTTCTTTTTTTAATTAAAAAAAAAAAAATTTATTAAAAAAAAAATTTTTTTTTTTTTAACTCAATGATGTTTAATTTTCTATCTATTTTTTTGTTGAGTCATTAATTTTAATTTTTCTTCCTTTTTTTCTTCATGCCTCCTGACTAATTTGATGAGCCTGAACAAAAAGAGAATTCCATTAAATTTAATTTTTTTATTGAAAACTAACAAAAAAGTGCAGGATTTTTTTTAATTATGATAAATTTCTTTGAAAAAGATATTTAATTTTGAAAATTAATTATTTTCTATTTTTTTATTCCATTTTTGATTTTCATCTCTTATGTATAACCAAAATTCCGGCCCACCCATGTCAAACCAATCAAATCCAAACATGAATCCCAATTTTATGAGGCAAAATCAACCTCCTCAAAACAATATGATGATGCTTCAAGGGCAAATGAATAGAGGTGGTATGGCCATGCTTCCTAAACCTGAATTACCATTGCATCTCCAAGTTTTATTTGCACCAAGAATGCCTTTAGTTTACGTCAAACCCCCAGATAAACACAAATGCAGAAGTTTCGACCCAATAATAAGGCCAGATTTTGATATATTATCAAAATTTGAGGATGAAGAACCACCGGAGAAAATAATAATCGAGAGCAAAGCTGAGATAAAAAGCAAGCAGGAGAAACAAAAGATGGAAGATTTTAAAAATAAAATCAAAGATGCGTTGAATGAATGTTCTCAAACCTATGAAAATTTAAATTATATTAAACTCTTTTTTTTTAATAGGGAATCCACTTGAGGATCCAAAATGCACTGGAGATCCGATGAAAACCCTTTTTGTTGCAAGAATAGTATAATTTATAAAAAATTTATTTGTTTTTTATTGTGAGTTTAGTCTTTTGAATCAAGTGAAAAGAAATTAAAGAAGGAGTTTGAAGTTTACGGCCCAGTCAAAAAAGTAAAAGATATATATTGGCATAATTCATGAATTTCTTTGAAAAACAATCAAATAAGGTTCGACTTATCAAGAACGTCACCAATAACAAGCCTCGAGGATATGCTTTTATTGAATTTGAGCACAAAAAAGATTTTATAAGTATTTTTTTTAAGAAAAAAAAAATAAGATTAATTCTTGATGAACAAAAAAAAGCTGCATATAAACAAGCTGATGGCAAAAAAATTGATGAACGAAGAGTTTTAGTTGATTGTGAAAGAGGAAGAACTGTCAAAGGATGGAGGCCCAGAAGACTTGGCGGCGGAAAAGGAGAAACTCGACGAACACGATCTGCTAACAAAGAAAGAGCAGCCAAAGAGAAAAAAGGGTAATTTTTTTTTGAAATTAATTTAATTTTCATCAAATTAAAATTTGATTGTTTGAAAATTGTATTCATTTTTTTTATTTTATAAATAATAATTTTTTATTTTCAGGTCAAAATCACTTTCAAGAGAAAACAACAGGAAAAAAAGGAGCAAGAGTTTAAGTAAGAACCGAAGCAGGTCAAGATCAAGAGATAAATCTCGCGAAAAGCGGAAATTCGATTTCAATCGTGAAAGGGATCGTGATTATCGCGACAAAGGCAGAGAAAGAACAAAAGAACGTGGTGAACGTGTCGAGCGTGTCGAACGTGGTGAACGTGTCGAGCGTGTCGAACGTGGTGAACGTGGTGAACGTGTTGAACGTGTTGAACGTGTTGAACGTGTTGAACGTGTTGAACGTGTTGAACGTGGTGAACGTGTTGAACGTGGTGAACGGGAACGTGGTGAACGTGAACGCGGTGACCGTGAGCGTGGTGAACGTGAGCGTGGTGAACGAGGTGGGGAACGTGGCGAACGAGAGAAGACAGACAACAACAAAGATAAGAAATTCGAATATGAACGAGAAAAAAAGGAAAGAGATAGAGATAGAGAAAGGAGACCCCCGAAAAATGATTTAAAAAAAGAAAAAAAAGAAAACCTGTTGAAAATAGAGGATGAGGGAGAGTTCATTCAAAGCAATGCTGATAAAAAAAAGAAGAAGAAAAAAGGTAAGGAAAAAGGTAAGCTTTTAAAATAATTCAACAAACAATGCAAATTTTATACATTCTTTAAAATAAATCAAAAAATATAGATAGAAGCAAGGAAAAAAAGCGTTCAAAGTAAATTATTTTTCTTTTTTTGAATTTAAATTGCTAAAAATGGTAATAAAGATGAAAAATAATTTTTTTTCTTTTGGTTGTTTGGGTAAGTAACAAACTCTAAAAAAAAGAAATGACATCTTGATTTTATTAAATTTATTTGATTTTTCTTATTTTATACAAAATTGGTGAAAACACTATATTTATATGTACTTCAAAAAAAAAGTTTTTATAATTTTATGTTTTTTTTTAAAAATTAAAAAAGATCACCCAAAGAAAAAAAACATAAAAAATCAAGAGAAAAAAAACATGAGAAAGATGAAGAAAAAAACAAATCTGAAAATGTTATTCCTAGTGAAATCTACGAAAAAAGGGAGTTTTTTGATAAGAACAGTCAAGAAAAATAGGAAATGTTTGAGAGAAAAAAAAAAGAAAAAAAAATTTTAAAACACAAAATTTTTAAATTCAAATGAAAAAAAAAAACCTTATCTTTTCTTTTTAAAATTAATTTTATTTTTTTACAATTCTTCAAAAAAAAACAATAATATTGCTTAAAAACCAAAAAAATGAGTTTACGAACAAAATTTTTAAGAAACATCCTTCCCCCATCCATAATCGGGATCTTAATAACCGCAATCATCTCAATCACCTTTCTGCTAAACTTCCATTTAAACATTGTCAATGAAACAAAAGAGAGCATTCTCAACCAAGAATACGAAAGCATTAAATCAACGTCTGACAGTCTTTCCCTTTCTCTTCAAGAATATTTCATTTTAAAGCTCACATATCTCGAAGAAGCTATTTCCTACAGTGAAACCCTTTCAAAACACAAAATCCTTGGTCCAGAAAACGTGACAGCATTAAATGCATACGATCTTGTTGTTGGCAACATAGATTTTTCTGAACTAAAAGGTTTTACTGCTTATAATTCATCGATAAATTTGGATTATTCTATGTGGTTTTTGAACAAATCTGTTACAAATGTTTCTTTATTGTCACCAAAAACTTTGGACCGTTTGTTGTTAGCTAGCCAACTTGAAGTAGAGATGAAATCAATTTACACAGTTGCTTTTGGATTATCCACAATATATATGTTATTTTTTGATGATGGACTGCAATTCATATACCCTGCCTCAAAAAGGGTTCGTTATGAGAATTTCACCTCAGATAATTATTGTGAGTTCTCAGACTATCCTTCAGATTACTATGATCTTCGATGTGCTAGTGAAATACAATTCGGAAGGGAATTCTTAAAGAACGCTCCTGTGAACACAACAATTTTCATTTCTAAGGCTTTTATTCTGATGGAATACGGAATTTTTGGAGTGACCCTTTGTGCTGGACATTTCAAAAACTCCACAGTGAAAAACTTCACAGAAATACCTCAATCTGAAAGGGTTTTAGAATATGTGATATGTGGTGAAATCGTTCTAAATGAAATCAATGGGATTTTTAAAAAGTTAATTACTGCTCATGGAGGCTTTTATTATGTTTTAGATCGATTTGATAATCTTGCTTACCATCCTGCATTTGAAATGCAGAATTTTTCTTTTACTGATAAAATTGGATCTATTACTGAATATGAATTTGATGTTCCTGATGGTGCTAATGATTCTTTAGCAGTGGAGTTCAATAGAACTATTTTGTCTTTAAGTCAAGCCACTTTCACTAATACAGGGGGGATGTTGAATTTTCAAAACCAGATTATCAAACTAACATATAAGAAAAAGAGCGGGGATTACATCGGGACCTTATCGCCGATATTTTTCCCGATCACCTCAAATAAAGAAAAATATCATGGAGCTAATTTGATCTTTATTGAGCAAAGCGATGTTCTCATGCAAGTAAAAAGAAAAAAATAAATATTTTTACCAAGAAAAATTATAAATACATTTTATATTTTAGCCATTTGTCAATATTCGGCACAAAATTTATCAAACGATCATTATGCAATCTCTAGGAGTTGCCTTTGTTATTCTGCTGCTTTCCTGGATCGGTTTCCGTCTGATAAACTACCTTGTGAATTCTATAATCACCCCCTTGACTGATCTTTCAGAAGTTGTAATGAAAATGCTAAACGATGATTTAGACACTGATGTGACAAGAAACTACACACCAAATTCTGAAGAATTTACACAATTATACCAGTCATTTTCTAAATTAAAATTCGTGATGAAATATGCAAACGCCGAATTTTTCAGTGGGAACGACGCTCAGGCTTTGATAAATTATTCCAACGCATTGCAACTTTATGAAGAAATTCATAATAAAGATGGTATAGGAATGACTTATAATAATATTGGTAATATTCATCTGAAGAACAAAAGGTTTGAAGATGCAATTGTCTATTATAAAAAGGCAGTTGAAATCATTGAATCTGATCTAAATGCATTTTATAAGGATAATAGTTTTTTTCGAGAATCATTGACTTATCAAGAACAAAATGTAGGAAAATGCACGAAACAACCATTGTTTACACGTTCGAGAAGAAATTTTAAATCACATAAAGTCACAGAAAATCAATTGGTTGATGATGGAGCTTTAAACAAAATGAATGAATTATATTCAAATAGATTATTCCAATTGGGTTTGACACTATACACACAGATTTTTTCAAATAATCATGAAGAAAATCTGCAAGAAATTATCGAAATTTTTGAGAAGGTTATAGAAATAGATTCTTTTTTAAAAACAAACCCTGCAAGAACGATACAAGCCTTGATTTTTGTGTCAAATTGCTATTTAGAATTAGGAAAACATTTAGCCAGTTTAAAATATTTGAATGAAGCTGAAAGCTCAGTATTTTTATATGAAACTGCACAAAACATGGTCGAACTTGATACAGAAATCACTAAAAAACTCAAGGAAAATGATGATAAGGATTTGAACTCAGATTTGGTTGACGAGGCCGTAGCTGGGGTAGTCGTAGTAGCCGAGGCCTGCCTGGCCCTCCTTCTGCGAGTTGTCTTCGGA
>JFJP01008400.1_pt1 | contig 11522 bp, 12 predicted proteins | sample 431651 | NCBI WGS metagenome assembly JFJP01 (sample SAMN02602958, study PRJNA72255) | Microbial mat metagenome, whole genome shotgun sequencing project. | biome: fresh water; feature: sink hole; material: water; isolation source: purple microbial (photo- and chemosynthetic) mats found in... | reverse complement strand
TCCTGACAGACCTTGTAGGCATCGACGGACTGTGTAACGATATCCAACAGGTCATCAATGTTGGGCTCCTGCTGGTCCCGCAGTGTTTGCGCGTGCCTTTGCAACACGCCATAGGAATCTTTGAATGAATTGGTTGCCATAGTTCGTTCCCTAAATGTGTTTGCCAGCGGTCGCGGCAACTTTGCCATCGCTGAACTGAATTTCGAGCAAAGAGTTCTCGGGCACTTTAGATGCCCTTGTCACAGGCTGGCCCTCCAAAGTTCGCACCATTGCAAACCCTCGACCAAGCGTTTTGGCTGGGCCTTGGCCAGTGATTTCGCGCATCAAGGCCTCAGACTGCGCAGCCGCCTCCCGCAGCATCTGCTTTGCGGATGTTTCAACCGTGCTCAGACACTCCTGCGCATTGGTCCGCGCCTGTTGAACATCTCGACCCGCTTGGTCGATGAGCCCAACCATCAAGGTACCGGTATCCGTCCTACCCGAGCGTATAGCGTGCCTGGCTTCGAGCACTATTTCGCCATAAAACATCGGTACATCACGCTTGGCCTGATTTATCTGATTTGCGGCATTCATAGTTATCGCTTGAAACGTCTCGCGCGAATGCTCTGAGTCTGACCTGAGTGACGCCATGGAGTCGATTCGGATTTCGGAGATGAGTTCTTTGGAAACCTGCCTGGCCATCGACAGGTGGCGCTGACAATCTGAGCGAATACTGCGTTCCAGCATTCCTGCATCTGCCTTTGCCGCCTGAATGGCTTGGGAGGCGCGATTTACCACCATCTCAAAATTCGCCTTGGCTTCGGCTGAACGCTTGCCGATGAGTTGTTCAATGCCCGCAATGACTTTTGATGGGGTATCAAACCTGGCGTTGGCTACTTCATCCAAAACGGTGCTATCACGTTCATGCCCAATCCCGGTAAGCACCGGTACAGGCAGGTCGCAGATTAACCGAGCCAAGTCGTAGTCATTGAGCCAGGCCAAGTCATTGACTGCACCACCACCACGAATGATGACGACTGCGTCAGGTCGCCCGCTGGCGTCCCGGCCCCACCGTGCGATTGCATTTTGCAAAACATCACAAATCTCCCGGGCAGCCCCCTCCCCTTGAAATCGGCTAAAGGCGTAAACGAAACGGCAAACACCAAACTGTTCAAGCATGTTGGCTTCGGCCTGAAAGTCCCCAAGGCCAGCACCACCGGCAGGGGCAACCACCAAAACATCGTTGAAGTCCCAAGGTGATGGCAATTGCCTATTGGTGCTAAAGACACCTTCCAACTGCAAACGCTCACGGATTTCCCGCTTGCGGGCTTCCAGGTCTCCCAGTGTGTATTGCGAGTCTATGGCGTCAATCTCGATGCTAAAGCCATGCAGGGATTTGAATACCGGACGCGCCCGGACCAACAACTTGATACCTGTTGCCAATTGCGCACCAGTTTCACGTTCAAACTCGGGCAAGATGCTGTTTGCGGTGGACTGCCAGATGACTGCGCTCGTCTTGGCCAAAACAACTCCATTGGCATCCCTCTCCGATACGCCGAGGAAGACGTGCCCGCCACTGGCTCGAAGTTCAACCACTTCGACAAGGGTCCACACTCCGGCCAGATACGCCTGCGACACTGCTTTTGACACGCCAGCGAGCAAACTTGACAGTGAAACTCCTTTTTTGAGAGCGACCAATAGTGAGACAGTCTTCAAAATTGGGGTAAGTTCAACGGAAGCCGGTGCAACATCCGCCACTGCACCCGCAGGCAGCCAAGTCGCAAATGCAGACAATTCACGACCATCGGGCACAAACCACAGACGCTGCGCGCTGTCCCACCTTGCACCCAAGGCCTTGGCGGCATCCTTGTCTTTGAAAGGGACGGTAAGAAAGGTGTTGGCCATCCTGCAATTGTGCAATATCGTGGCGTGGCGGAGATTGACCAAAGAATTGCGAACTACACAGCTTTTTCAATATTGAAGTTGCGTATGCCGCATGTCACTTTGAGCATCGAAGACCGGGAAAGGCGTCACCTTTTGGCTGGGGATTTTGAACATGCAGGCCTTAAACAGCGGGCTGCTAAGCCACCTCGCCAGCCACGCTCGAGTCGCCGGTATGGCCTGTTGAGCAAACCAGTCTGGTTCGACCGCAGCGAACTGACGAACAAATGGGAACAGCGCGATATCTGTGGCGCATGGACGCTTCCCTCCCAAATAAGGGGTGGCCAGCAACCTCGCCTCCAAAGGAATTAGCAGGTGGGTCATTGCTTGCTCCCTATGACTGGTACGGTCAGATTCGCCAAATCGCTCAGGGTACTTGTAGCGGTCTAGATGGTGTTTGAAGGCTCCATCATTTATCGCAAGCAGCCTCAGGTTGTCAGCAGATTGCGAAGCGCTCCACCACCCGTCTGGGTCATGAGACGCCAACGCCCACTCAATGATGTCCAGGCTCTGCTCCAGTACAGCCCCATCAGTCAGTTGAAGAACGGGTACGGTCCCTTTTGGAGACAAGGCAAGCATCTGGGCAGGCTTGTTTCCAAGCACGATTTCAAAACCGTCGAATTCGGTGCCCGATATCAACAGAGCCATTCGAGCTCTCATGGCATAGGGGCAGCGGCGGTAGGTAAAGAGTAGCGGCACTGTCATGTCACGTCATCAGTCACAGGTTTTGCCTGGTTGTCGGAAATACCAATGCAGGACACTGCGCAAAGGATGAATTGACAGGATTGACCACGGCGTAAACTTCTGCAATGTCCATCGACCCAGCCATGCCAGCACTCACTCCTGAAAAAGGTAACTCGCGAACCGAGGCTGCCCTGAAGCGATTGCGCAGGGCAATGTCTGCGATTGAACATGAAATCATCGAGAACAATGGCATTTACCCGTTCAATTACGGTCGAGTGACACAGTCTGAGCTTTGCAGGAGAGCTGACGTCAAAAAGGCCACGCTTCAGAACCCGCTGCACAAGGACACCACCCGAGTTGAAATCATAGCTTGGCTGGATGGTCTGAATTCCAATTTGACTCAAACCCGTGACAGCACTCGGGAAAGGGTGACCGCTGTTGCAGATGAACTCCCCGCGAAGGTCCTTCGGTTGGAACTGGAACTAGGTGAAGTCAAAGGCCATCTCGTTGCAGCCAATGAGCTGATTGAGAACCTAAAGCATGAAATTGCGGTGCTGCAGAGTCGCCAGAACATTCGTTGACGTCCCAAATGGCCGCGCCCAAATAGGAATTTCCGATGCAATTTGATGCCCCAGCCTTCGGACAATTTGTCACCGGGACAATCCTTCGGCACTACAAGGGTGGCCTATACACTGTCGTTGGAACCTGCCTGATTGAGGCCACGCTGCAACCAGGTGTTCTGTACAGACCCCTTCAAGGCGACAAACAAGACATTGTCTGGATGCGGCCAATAGCGCAATTCCAGGACGTGGTTGTCACTGCAGATGGCCCCGTTCGCCGATTTGAATTGGTTGGAGAGGGCCAGTAGCTGACAATCTTGAACGTGCGGTGGACTGAGCTTCGAGGCAGAGCAGTCCCGGTACTGCCAACTGGTCACAGCCACCGCAAACAAGCTTCGTCATGCTGAAGTTGAAGCCGGGGCGGTTTCCCTTTGAGAGCTCAATTGGACACTACCGCTGGCGGCTTGGTCGCCCCATCCTGTTCTCCATTCGTCAATGTTTGTAAATACCAGCCGGCAACCTGTGCACTGGTATGTCCCGGACGCCCGCATCACGCCTTGGTCATCCCGCTTGATGACGGGCTTGTAGCTGGTCGCGCCACACTGTTGACATTTATTGACAGACGTCATCGCGCAAGATTTGTTGGTGGGATTCATTGCAAATCGATAAAAGAAGTACTTGGGGTTGAAATTCCCCCATTCAATAGACCTTGACAATCGCCTTCCTACTCAAACGAGTGTCACCGCACAGACAGTCACAACCACGGCGGCGTAGGATTCAGTGACAAAAAAGGCGCCCTGGTAAAAAAGTTCTGCCGGCAACGCCAGCCAAGCCGCATTCCACATAATTTAGCCAAATTAACCGAGAGTGAACACAATGCATATTTTTTCTGACCGTCGCCGCTTCATCGAGCTTCTTCCGTTTATCGGTATCTCATTACTCACAGCATGCTCACCCAAACCAGAGCCTGCTCCCGCACCAGCGGCGACGCCACCCGCGCCACCCGCGCCACCCGCGGCACCGGCCCCATCAGCACCCTTGTCATCGCCCGCGTCAACTGAGATTACTGCACCGAAGTCACCGCCGGTCAGCCCTGCGACCACAATGATGCTACTGGTTGATGAAAAGGACGCCCAAGCCGTTTCACTGGGATATGTTGCTGACACTGCCCGAGCTGACAAAGTGAAATACAAGACCTATATTGCCGGCAGTCAATGCAGTGGATGCTCGCTTTACTTGGAAAAAGCAGGCGATTCAGACGGTGGCTGCCCCCTGTTTCAGGGAAAAAAGGTCACCAGCAATGGTTGGTGCAGCGCATGGGTTAAAAAAGCCTGACTGAATTCAATGGGGTCTGCAGCGATTCAACCCTTCTTTCTGCCGTGGAAATCCGGCCGTCTATCGGCTCAAATACTTACGGCATGAAAATGCTTGAAACCCACATTTAGACCACTCATTTTTTTGCGCGTTGCTGGCCGATTGCGCGAAAAGGTCAGTTCTGAAGCGGACCTAACTGCCAGATTACAAGTCCAAGCATTCAGTGATCCATGCGCCGCTGACTCTGCCATGACCGGAACTCGCTACAAGCGCCCTACTCGTTTTCTTCACAAAGCTAGCCGTCCATGACGACATCAACTGCCGGGCCAAGCCCGCCCACAATGGTGGGTTCCGTAGTGAATGGTCGGTGAAAATCTCAATCCTGCGGCACCTCACACTTTTGCCTTGCACAGCGCTTTGATGGACGATGAATAGCCTGGCAATAGAAGCAAGGCCGTCCAAATGATAAGTAACGACTCTTTTGTCGTCAAAGAGCCACTGACTTTGTCTGGTCACCAGAATAGTGAACCCCATGGTCACCACGTGAGCCTGTGAATCCTCAAAAACACCGCAAATCACTGTCGTAAATCGCAACTCGGCAGGGTCACTTCATGTCCGAAGCATAGTTGATCGCTTGTGCATAGACGTCGCGCTTCAGCCTGGAATCACCGCGCCGTTTACATTCGACAAAAGTCAAAATTGCATTGGCATCGATGAACAAATTGTCGATCGGACCACTCGCAAGTTGAATTTCGCGACCCAATGAAATTGCTGCTGGTACATCTGAGCAGTAGTCTGGGGAAATTTCAGCAATGCCGCCCAGCACAATTTCTGGCCTTAGATGAACCAGCGATTGAAGTTCCGATTCAAGCTTAAACATGGATTTCCGTTCTAAACTGAGTCGATGGTGAATTTGACGGGTAGTGGAGCGGAGGCGCTCATTTGGTCATTCTAGGGTCAGCGTCAGTCGGGTGGCTTGAGCCGAATTGTGGTTTGCTAAAGCAGATCGAAGTCCCGAGGGATTGAGCGGGCTCACTCTGTGAGCCCTTGTGAGCAAACAATTCGCCCATTCTGACTTCTGTTGGCGCAACTCCGCCACATACAGGTGCGACCATGACCACCCCGCTGTTGCAACTTTCCGATCCCCTGTCCGACAACGCCGGCATCATCATCAAGGCGCTTCAAAACCGCGCAACCTGGGGCGCTGAGCAAAAGGGTTTGCTAGAGCAGCTCATTCACATGCCGGGGCGCAAGCAGTACATCACCTTCGTAGGGCACCAGGCGCGGTACCGGTTGACACAAATCGGCCAATCGTGCCTGATGGATGTCCGTTATGGGCACTTCCTGCCAGTCAATGTAAATCATCGAGCGCCGCAACGTGGTCACGTCAGATCCGATCTATGACAAATTGATTAAGTTTTTTAGCAATTCCCGTCGCAGGTGCAGAACCCGACATACGTTGCCGAACTCAGCAGGATCAATGAGCATTGGTGTCGTCACGAGCAAAAATAGGGGGTGATCGAATCAAAACCCGCTGTTTTCGAGCGCCAAGAACCGATTCACCGAAAAAGTTCAATGTTCAGTGACGTTCGGCAAAAGAAGCTCATGATCACGGACTTCAGACATCCAATTGTTGGAATTTTGAAAATTTATATGACCAAATATGGGTGATTGATTCGTCCAAATTCTCATTTGTGGTGTTTTAAACTTGAATTTGTCTATAAAATCACTCAGCAAAACATGCTAACAAGCCCAATAAGATTGATTAGAGTATTTAACCATTCACATTTGAGTGCTCATTGATGAGTTCGCCTATCCCTCTTCCTGTTGACCGGACTCTCAAACGCCTTGGCCACAGCCTGGCTTTGGCGCGACTGCGGCGAAATCTTTCTCAGGAGGCACTGGCGCAACGCATTGGCGCGTCAGTGAACACCGTGCGTCGCATGGAGGCGGGCTACCCCGGTACCGCTTTGCAACACTTTGCCAGAGCCCTTCATGTCTTTGGGGAACTCGCCGGCTTGGAGCAACTTCTTGACACAGCCCAAGACACCATTGGGCTGGCACTGATGGATGAAAATGTTCGCCGCCGAGCGCGTCTGCCCAAGACAGGAGTCGACAGCGGTGCGTTCTGAACAGAGCAGCAAGACAGAACTGGACGTTTTCCTCGGCCAAGAGGAACTGCCTCTGGGTAAGCTCGTCTATGTCAAGGCCGGTCAGCGTGAGTTTTCTCAATTTTCGTACGCGCCAGAATGGCTCTCAGAGGCACGCGCGTTTGACATCTCGCCCGATCTGCAACGGGTGCAGGGTTTTCAGGCGCGAAAGGCCCCTAGCAAAGACGACTCTTGCTTTTTTCATGCACTGGCAGACACCGAGCCCGATGCTTGGGGTCGCCGGGTGATGGCGCGAGCCCATGCCAAAGAACGCCAAGTCAATCCCGACTTGGGACCCCTTACCGAGCTGGACTACCTGTGCGCAGTTGATGACTACAGTCGTGTGGGAGCACTGCGTCTGTTGGATGCCAAGCAGGGCTACCTGCGCAGCCCGGGCAAAGCCAAGCGCTCTACCCCGCCCTTGCTCGAACTTGAAAAAATACTTACTGCCTCCCGTGCGCTAGAGCTGAGCCAGGAGTCCGCTGCAGACCTGATCTACCTGCAAGGCAAGGGCACATCCCTGGGTGGCATGCGTCCAAAGTGCACTGTGGTCGATGCCGATGGCTGGCTGGCCATTGGCAAGTTTCCCAGCGTCAATGACGAACGCAGTGTGACACGTGGCGAGGTCTTGGCTTTGCTCTTGGCGCAAAAGGCCGGCATCGACACGGCCAGGGCTCGCGTGGTGATGGTGCAAGGTGCGCCGGTCGCACTCATTCGCCGCTTTGACCGTACCTCAGACAATGGGCGCATTCCCTACCTCTCAGGTGCCTCCCTGCTGCAGGCCAAACGCAATGACGAGCACGCCTACTCTGAAGTGGTGGATGTCATGCGATCCAATGTGGTCCGTTTTGCAGACGATGCCAGGCAACTCTGGCGCAGGTTGCTGTTTAACCTGCTGATCACCAATGTCGATGACCACCTGCAAAACATTGGTTTCCTGTATGTGGGCAAGAACCTGTGGCGACTCGCCCCTGCGTTTGACCTGAACCCTTTTCCTGACAAAGAACGCGAATCCAAGACTTGGCTGACCGAGGACACCGGGGCCATCACCTCGGTCGCGCAGTTGTTGAAGCAAGCTGCTCGGTTCGAGTTGACCCCTGATGCAGCACTGTGCACATTGTCTGAAGTGGTGGCTGCTGTCCTTCAATGGCGCCCCATAGCGCTTTCAAGCGATGTCGGGCTGACCGCCAAAGAGCTTCCAAGCGTTGAGGCTGCGTTCGAACATCAAGAGCTCGAAAAGGCCAAAACACTTGCCAACGGCACTTGAGTAAACACCATGGCCAATATCATTGTTGATTCCCGTGAAACCACCAGCGGCATGATTGAGCTGCTCACCGCCGGTGGCGCGCAGGTCGTGGTCGAAGACCTGGCGTGTGCTGATTACATCCTGGCTGATGGCATGGCAATTGAGCGCAAAACTGCTGAAGACTTTGCGGCGTCCATCATGGACCGGCGGCTGTTTTTGCAAATCGCCATGCTCAAAGCCACTTATGCCAAGGTGTTCATTCTGGTCGAGGGCGATTTGTTTGACACCCAATCGGCCATTGCCCCCGAAGCCATTACCGGTGCCTTGTCCTACATCACGGTGATTGAGGGCATTCCCGTTGTCGCCACGGTCAACGCGATGCATTCCGCTGCGATGATGATCACCATGCAACGCCACGCGATCGAGGGTTTGGGTTATGAGGTGCCACTTCGGGGACCTAAACCGAAGTCACGCGCACCGCAGGCGCAATTCCTGATTGAAGGGCTACCCGGTGTGGGGCCGTCGGCTGCAAAGAAGCTGCTTGGGCACTTTGGCAGCGCGCAGGCCGTGCTTGCTGCGACCCCTGAACAATTCAAAGCGGTCAGGGGCATTGGCCCCAGGACCATTGCCAATATCCGTGAGGTGTTGGAGTTCAAATTCTGACCATGCGCGACACCAGCACATTCGTCACAGCCGAGATTCAGACCTATCTTGAAACGGGCTATCGTGACCCGAATAGGTGGGGTTGGCCTGGCTCGAATTTTATGGAACAAGAGATCAACGCAGAACGCATCTTGCGCGATGCATTGATTGACAAGGTCAAGCAGCGACTATCTGGTCAGCCCTGCTTAACATCGCCTCCCGCCGTTGACCTGGTATCCCTGACCCGCGCCAAAGTGATGCCCATGGTCAATGGGCTTTTTACCGAGGAAGAGCGCCCCACCGTCATGACAGCACTTGAGAAGTCCGTTTTGTTTTTGACTCCAGACAGCATTGAGTCTGTTTTACGCACAGCGACCTGGCTCAGTACAAGCTGGGATCTGGCCAATATGTATCTGCTGGAATGCCAAGCCAAGCCGCTGTCACCGGATGCACCTCAAATCGTGGGCTTAAGCGAAGAGACCACCTGCTACCTGGGTCTGGACTATTGGCGAAACTGGTGCGATGACGGGTTTGACGATTACCTGGTGCATGAAGCCGCCCACATTTTTCACAACTGCAGACGGGTCACTCTTGGCCTCAGTGAAACACGCACTCAAAAGTGTTTGCTCACTATTGACTTTTCAAAGCGTGAGTTATTCGCCTACGCTTGTGAAGCTTATAGCCGCTTGCTGGTCTTGGCAGATTCTCCAAAAGGCAGACGCGCCGCCTTGTCAAAACATGCCGCAGGGCCATTGCCAGGCAAGGATGCCATGAACCAGCAGGAATATTTGGACATTTTGGCGCACGCGGTGAACGCAAAAAATGGGTGGAAGCGCATTTTGCAAGCTTGTGCACCCACAAACAAATCACGACTTGCTCCATGGCCAAACTCTGCCCCACACTTCCCATTCACAGCGCCGCCCGTGCCAGTGACTTTGCCGAGCTGGACCTGCTGCGCACTTTGGAACTGGGCTTGTCCAATGCCTACACCCTGTTTCACAGCGTTGACTGGTCTCGTGGCACCGCTGAGCATGAACATCACGGCGAAATTGACATCGTGGTGGTCAATCAGGCAGGTGATGTGCTGCTGATGGAAGTGAAGTCTGGCGGAGTTGATTTGGTGAAGGGTGGCATTTTTAAGAGCTACGGCCAGGAAACCAAGAACGTCACCGCGCAAGTGGGCCTGCAGTACGGCGGCTTGAGAAACAGACTCAACGATGCCAACCTGGCTGTGCGCCTGCACCATTTACTGGTAATGCCCGATGTCACAGTAACCAACGAGACGGTGCAATGGCCACGCGAGCGCATCATTGACAGCTCTGAGATGGCGCAAATCACTTCGCGCGTGAAGCAATTGCTTGACCCTGGGCTACCCAACCCTGACCAACTGGGACGCATACTGGCCTTTTTTGCCAATCGGTTTCAGGTTGAGACTGATGTCAGTGCGCTGTCCTGCCAACTGCAAAACCACGTCACCCGACTGTCAGCTGGACTGGCCACCTGGGTGCCGCGCATGACTGTTCCCTCTGGAGTGCTGCGGGTGGTGGGCACCGCAGGCTCTGGCAAAACCCAATTGGCATTGCGATTGCTCCGTGATGCTGATGCGGGTGGATTACGTGCTACCTACCTCTGCTTTAACCGCGCATTGGCAGATCACATGTCCAAAGTGGCTCCGGTGCGCACCCGGGTAGAAACGTTTCATGAATTTGCGCTGCATGTGGTCAAGCAAAGTGGGCAGGCTGTTGACTTCAGCCAAGCCGATGCGTTTGATGTCATGGCGGCCCAGTGCATGTCAGCGCTTAAAACCCGTGAGCCCGATCTTGACTTGCTGGTTCTGGACGAATTGCAAGACATGCAGCCCGAATGGGTTGAAGCCATTTTGTCGCGCCTGAAAACGGGCGGGCGCGCTGTGCTGCTGGAAGACCCCGAGCAGCAGCTCTACAAAGACCGGGTGGCTTTTGACATTCCAGATGCGGTGACGGTCACCTCGCACGAAAACTACCGCACCCCCAGAACACTGGTCAAGCTCATCAACCTGCTGCGCTTGACCGAATCGCAAGTGCAGGCACTCTCCCCCTTTGAGGGCGAGATGCCAGACCCGGTTGTTTATGCCACACCCGCAGAGATTGAGCGTTGTACCGCGCAAGCCGTAGAGCGGTGTTTGCAACGTGGTTTTTCCCTGGCAGACATTGCTGTCGTCAGTATGTGTGGTCGCAAGCATTCTGTCCTTCAGGGGAAAGACCAGCTGGGCCAATGGACGATTCAGCGCTTTACCGGCCAGTTTGATGCGGGCAGCAACGCCGTCTGGACCCAGGGGCAATTGCTGGTGGAATCCGTGCGCCGCTTCAAGGGCCAAGCAGCACCAGCTGTGGTGCTGACAGAGTGCAATATGGCGCAACTTGATCCATTGAACCGCCGACTGCTATTTGTTGGACTGACGCGAGCTCGGGTGCATTTGGAGTGGGTGGTGTCCAATGGCACAGCTCAGATGCTGGCAGCGGAGTTGGGCTAGGCGAATGCTGTTTGAATGCTACTTCATCAATAGCTGCTTACGCTTTCTGAATAAGGCTAGAGCCCTATCTTCTCTATAAATCAGCGGTTTCAGCGCATTCATTCCGCATCGTCAAGATGTATCGTTTACAGCACGTTTAACTTAAAAGGTATTATCATCGATACATGGATCAATCTTTTCATCTGCAAAAACTGGGCGCTTCATTCAAAGCCATGCGCACAAACCGTGGGTTGACGCAAGAAGCACTGGCTCGCTTGGCCGGGGTCACGCGCCTCAAGGTGATTGCCATTGAAGCCGGACGCAGCGCCATGTCGGTTGAAAATCACGCCAGACTTGCCACTGCCTTGGGCGCAGAGTTGTCTCTGCAACCCAGAATCCGGCCCACACTTGAAGAACTGAAAGATTTTCAATGAGCGCCCTGCAGCTTCATGTGAGCACACCGCAAGGAGATGCGGGCGAACTGAGCCACGAACATAGTCAATATCTGTTTGGTT
>JFJP01024697.1_pt1 | contig 11523 bp, 11 predicted proteins | sample 431651 | NCBI WGS metagenome assembly JFJP01 (sample SAMN02602958, study PRJNA72255) | Microbial mat metagenome, whole genome shotgun sequencing project. | biome: fresh water; feature: sink hole; material: water; isolation source: purple microbial (photo- and chemosynthetic) mats found in... | reverse complement strand
CACAGCGGCGTGTAGATTTTTGACATGTCAACAGTACACTAGACGCCATGGTGCAGACGATCACCAAACATATTGAGTTACATCTTTCATCCGAGTACTTGAAGCTAACATCCTAACACTCGATCCCCCGGTAGCAAGCCAAAGACTAGCAGCGGAGATGACGCCCAGCGGTCGCTTCGCCGCTTCAACTAATTTAGATCTGAGACGGGCTGCATCGAGGCCTTCAGAAGGATCACTGCTTAATTATTAGTTTAGATGTCGTAGATACCCGCTTCGTCCCAAGGGTCTGTTCCTTTGTCGTCCTCGTCGTCGTCTCTGGACGCCTGCTTGTTCACTTCTTCGGGCTGCGAACTCGGCAACTCCAGAGTGTGGCCCTTCACGATGTCTTCCTTGGTGCGCGCCTGGCCGTCATCTGCGCTCTTGACGACGTCCAGGACGATCGGTTGAACCTGTGGCGAGAAGAGGAGAGTGTTGCCCGAGCAGTGGATGTCGACTTCTCTGATCTTGGAGTAGATCACCTCGATGGAGAAGTCTCCGAACGGCTTCGACTCGTCGATCTTGATGAGGTAGCAGATGATGCAGTCGACTTTTTGTGACTTTACGTTGAAGTTCATCTGGTGGTGCGGGAAATAAACGTTCGGTTCTGGCTTGTCTTCGGTCGGCCTGAGTCGGATCGCGAAGCCGTAGTGGAAGCCTGTGTTGTTGGTGACTGCGATTCTTGTCATCAGAGGTTACTTCAAGAAGTGACTCGACTGCGAGAACTTGATTTTGTTCATCGCTTCGTCTCGCTTGCTGATCATGCCGGATCGAGAGACTGTAGACTCCGGCGCATCATCGGGTCCGAAAGAGAAGTCTAGGTTTTGTTGATGCGAGCCTGTGACGAATGTGTTGTGGGTGCCGGTTTCTGTGATTAAGATCTTCCGATCGGTCTTCTTGGTCTGCGAGTCGTATGCCAGCTCGCCGTAGTAGGGTGGTCTGTTCATCTTGATGAAAGACTTGCCGATGTCGAGGAACTTGCCGAGCTCGGTGTTCTCGTTCACGTCAGTCTCGTAGATGCGGTTGCTCGTGAATGCGGCTGCAGGGAGAGCCGGGTTCGAGCTGCCGTTCGCTTGACTGGGAGTCGTTCTGGCTCTGATCTCGATCACTCTGACCACGAGCGTGCCAGAGTCTTCTTCTTCGATGATGAAGTCGTTCGGGTAGACCTCGGCTATTTGTTACGCTAAGCTTACAGACCACGCAGCCGATGATTTGGTTCTTTCGGAATGAGAGGCATGGCTTGCTGTTCCACACACTCAACGAGGTGGCTTCTTTAGTCACAGCAGCCGCTTGGTCTGGGAAGATTTCTGAGGTCGGATTGCTGATGATCTTGTACTCCTCCAGCTCTTTCTCGCTGAACGTTTGTCGCACGTAGCTGGTAAAGATGTGAGTACTTGTGGATGTTTTCTTCGAAGATGATCATATTATCTTTCATGATGCTGTTGAAGAGCTTGCTCTGTCTGTACATGGAGTAGCCTGAGTAGGTGTTCTTCTCTTGATCGAGGTAGCACTTGACGAAGGTGAAGATCCAGTCGTAGAAAGTCTCGTGCAGGTGGTTCGGTGATGGGTAGTGTATGATCTTGTTGAAGAGCTGTTTGTCTGAGTTGACGATCTGCAGGAGGAAAGTGATCATGATGAATGCGGTTGATTCGTTCTTGTCTGCGCATTCGACGATCGACCTGAGGAACGAATTGACATTCGCGGTGATCTTGAGGCTTGTAAGGAAAGTGAATGATGGTCTCTCGATGCTCTTGTTGATCTGGAAGCCGAACTTGGTCTGATTGTAGTAGTCCACATCATCGAGGACGGTCGGCACACCGAAGATGATGTCTCTCCTGAACTCTGCATATTCATCTTGTATTGCTAGCAGCTCCTTCAAAGCTTCGAGGTATGAGATGCAGTTCTCTCCGCAGTAGCCGAGATTTCTTAGCACGTTGATGATGATGAGATTCGATAGCATGTCGTTTCTGTGGCAGACCCACGACAGCAATCTCTTCATCGACTTGTAGCAGTTGGGACTGAAGTTCTCTTTCATGATCTTCTCGTAGAGTGCAGGGTTCATGACCACTTCTATCTCTTGATGTGTCAGAGTTATTCCTTGAACCTGACCAGTCGAGCTGTTGGATAGAATAAACGACTCTCTGTAGTGCTGGAGGAGATGTGCGGAGAGTCTCAGAGCGTATTCGAGAGATATCTCGTGGTAGCTGTACACGCTTCTCGACTCGTACGAGCTGGAGTTCTTGCTCATGTAGAAGTCTGATGAGAGGAGAGTACCGAGGAAGAAGCGAACGCATCCTCGCTTGAGCAGCCACTCGCAGATCTTGCTGCTGTTCTTCGCGAGAGTGTACCACATCCTGAAGTAGCCTTCGAGCTTCTTGTACGGCTGAGCCTTCTGGTTCGCAGGGACCATGAGGAGGTAGATCCTGGCGAGCAGGTGCATGACGACAGCGCTTCGATCTTCGAAGAACTCTTCGGTGTAGAGCTGATCGTTGTTGACGTCTTCGACGGCGAAGTCTGTGTCGATGTGCAGCTCGAAGTAGTTGATGTTCACCAAGATGATGTGCGCGACGAGCTGGTTGACGAGGAGTCGAATCTTGTTGTCGGGACAGACGATCATGAGACTGAGCACGAGGTTGAGTCTGTCGAAGAAGTCATGTCTGAGGATCTCGCTGGAGTACTCGGGACAGAGAGAGATGATGCGCATCATGTTCTCGACGAACTTGTCGGTGCACTGCATCAGAGAGGAGTACGTCTATTTCTTCAGTCTTCGACAGGATCGTGTGGAACATGTTCATCTGCAGCTTCAAGACCTTCAGCAGCAGCTCTTTGAACTTGAGCGGTATCTGGTTGGTGTAGATGCGGGTCGGCAGCGTCAGCGGGTCGAATTCGGGCAGCTGGCTGAAGTGGAAGATCTTGGTGATGAAGTTGACGAACTCTTTGTTGTACACTTGCTGTTCGATGAGGAACTTGAAGTTGTCTTCGGCGATCTCCTGCTCGAGGTGTTTGGGGATGAACGGCTTGATGTCGTAGTAGGGGATGGAGACGAGGGTCTTCTCGTCCTCTTCCTTGACGACGACTTCGGCCCTCTTGTCTTCAGGCACGATGTCTTCGATGAGCTTGTCCTTGAGCGGTAGCTGGTCTTTGTTGAAGATGAAGTTGAGGTTCGACTTCTTCTTCTTCTCGTAGACCAAGATATAGGCTGACTTGCCTGCAGATGACATCGAATCCAAGATGCCGAACCGTTCAAGGTCCAGGTCGTCATCCATTCCGAAGTCGTCTGTCTTCTTCTTCTCGCCGGGACCGCCAGATCCGAAGCATTCTTCTTCCATCTGCGAGATCTTGAATTCTCTGATGCTCGAGTCGTTGAACTCAACCCACTCATCTTTGTCGCTGCGGTTAACCGGAGTTACTTCTTGGGTCTTCTGGGGTCTCTCCGGTTGATGTTGATGTATGAGTAGTAGTGGCCTCCTTCGGCGCTGCCCATGTGGATCAAGATGCCTGCCAGCGAGTACTCGTAGTCTTCGTCTAGGGGTGCTTTGGTGGCTGCTTGAGGCTGCTGTGGCTGGTCCATGTCAGCCTCTGCTGTGGTGGTTGCCGGCTGCTCAGACTTTTCGTCTTTGTTTTTCTCGAAGAGGTAGTGGTCGTAGGTGTACTCTTTGAGGTTGAGGGTTTGAGGGAACTCGTACCTGCTGTTGATCTTGACGTTCATGAGGACGTCGAGGTCGAAGATCATCCTGCTGAGGTAGACGATCATGACGTTGGGGCAGTCTTTGATGAGCGGTCGCTTGGTGACGTCGCACTTGTTCTGGCAGTTTTCGCACTTGAAGTCCGAGATGGTGTCTCCCGTGGTGAGCTTGTCGAGGCTTTCTTTGATGGTGCGCATGTTCTTGACCTCCAGCGAGAGGTTGTAGAACATCTGCTCGGTGACGCGCAGGTGGCCGCACTCGGAGCAGGTGAGCAGGTCGATGGTTTTGCCGCCGTAGACGTTGTTGAAGATGTCTTTGAAGGGCGTGGGTTTGAGCAGGTTCTCGATGCGCTCGAAGAAGATGTTGAGGAACTCTTGGGTGTCCTGCTGGATGTTCACGTTGATCGGCTGGCCTGCCGGGTCTTTGAAGCTGAAGCAGAACTCGGAGGGCATGTAGTAGGAGCGCTCGGACTTGTCGAGGTAGGCGAAGAGCTTCTGGAGCTGGTGCAGCAGGTTGTCGTCGATCTTCCTGCCGTCTTTGTCTTCGGCCATCTGGGCAGGCTGCAGGTCGTCTGCTGCGAGGACGCTGTACCTGAAGGCGGGAGTCATGTAGAACTGCTGGAGCATCGCGTTCATGTAGCAGATGCAGCGGAGGTTCCAGATGCCGAGGTAGCCCAGGGGACTCTTTTTGTCTTTGGCAGGCGTGTACCTCCAGCCGGGAGCCATCGGCAGCCTGGAGCAGAGCTCGCTGAGGCCGTTGTCGACCAGGTAGTTGCAGTTGGGGATGTTGCCTTTGCAGGTCTCGACGAGGAAGTTGAAGCAGGCTGCTCTGGTCTGGCTGTTCTTGCACTTGATGCTGTCTTCGAGCGAGACGCCGGGCAGGGTCTCTCCGGTGAGGTTGAAGAGGCACTCGCGGAAGATGCGGCCGAGGTAGTCCTTGTCTTGCCGCGTGACGAGTTCTTTCTTGAGTCGCGGTTCGATGGCGAGGATCTTCTCGAGGATCTTGAAGTAGCCGATGAGCAGGTCGCTCTGGTGGTCGCTCGAGTCGGCAGTCTCGGCGTCTTTGCTGTCGAGCAGCACGTCGAGGATCTTGAAGAACATGGTCTCGAGGTTGGCGATCTTGTTGATGTCTTGCTTGTTGAGCAGGATCTTCGGGTCTCTTTCTTCCGCGCAGACCGTCTCGAGGATGGTGCTGGCCAGCTCGATGTACCGGGAGACGTCTCGAGGCGCCAGGTCGTCTCGGACGACGTGGTCGAGGATGGCTCGGATGAGGATGGTTTGGACTTCGACGGAGTTGCACTCTCGCATGACGACGGTGAAGGCGTTGTTGAAGTACCTGATCAAGATGAAGTTTCTTTTGGTGAGGAGGCCGGCCATGAAGAAAGAGACGAGGTCGCTGTATCCGGGGATGCGGAAGGTGGACTGGGGGGGCAGCAGGGTGACTTCGTTGGTGACGACTGCTTTTTGGAGGAAGTCTGAGTGGCTGAGGAGCAGCGAGAAGAAGATCGAGAGACTCAGCTTGACGATGTTGATCTCCTCGAACTCGACGCTGCCGGTCTTCGAGAGGAGGTTCTCGCAGAGCGTGGCCATGAAGCTGAGGGTTTCTTCGATGTCGAGCTTCGAGATCGAGTCGTCTTGAGCAGTCCGCAGCGACTCTCTGAACTGGATGAAGTCTTCGCTCTCCACCAGCTTCAACTGCAGGTTCCTTTCGGCCTCTTCGGCGGCTTTCTCCGCAGCGACTTTCTTGGTGTCCACTGTGGGGGCAGCAGCGGTTTCTGGGTTTTCTGGGTCGTCTGAGCCGATCGACTGGGTGGCTGGTTTTTTGGGCGGGTCTGTTTTGTCATCGGCTGGTTTTTTGCCGATGAGAGTTTGGAGGTTGACGCCGATGGTGGTGATGAAGGCGACGTTTCGGAAGATGTGCGGATGCTTGAGGGTGACGCTGGCGAGGATGTAGTTGGTGACGGACTTCATGAGGAAGTTGAAGAGCGTCATCTCGACCTTGGACTTGATGCCTCTGTGGATGTACTTGGAGAGGATCTTGAGCAGGTGCACGAAGCCTCCGTGTCTGATGAACTCGTTTCTCCAGTTGCGCTTGAACTTGAGGAAGTCTTCTTCTTGGATGTACTCGGAGAGCAGGTCTTCGGAGCTCTCTTCGTTCTCTTCGATGAGGTAGTCGATGATGTAGAGGTAGTACATGGTCTTGTAGACCGAAGACGCCTCGATCAGAGCGTCCCAGTTCTTCTGGCCGCCAGTCTCGAGTCCTTCGAAGTTGAGCAGTCGACGGATGATGTGGGGGATCGGAGGCAGCCGCACGAAGAGCTCCCAGGCAGTCTTGCCCAGCTCGTCGTCTCGCTCGGTGAGGTCGAAGAGCTGCGAGATCAAGGCTTCGTTTTGAATCAGGTAGAAGCGAGCCAGGTCTTCTTCGGTGTAGGGCTCGTCGTTGGTCTGGAGCACCAGATCGTCTCCGTATCCGAGGGCTTTGAGGTTGTCCTTGACGATTTTGGGTTTGCTGAAGGAAGAGGTGCGGTAGAACTCGAAGAACTCGTCTTCGGAGAGGTGGCCGTCTTTGTCTTTGTCCCAGCGGTCGAAGAGGTCTCGGACTTTGGAGTCGTCGGGGAGGATGGACTTGATGTCGAGGACGATGGCCACGAAGTCGACTGCATCCTTGGGAGCCATCTTTCCGTCGGGTGCGAACCTGCGGTGGATTTCTCTGAAGGCTGCTTCTGCTCTCGGGTTGAGGATGTTGCCGTCAAGCAGCAGCGGTTCGGGGGTCTTCTGGAAGACAGGCTTTGTTTCGGAGATGAGCTTCTCGCCCAGCTTGATGCGCATGTCTCGGAGGGTCCTGGCGTTGTGCTTTTCTTTGATCTCGGGCTTTCTGTTCTGGCGGCTGAGCTTCACCTCTTTCCAAGAGATCTTCGTGACCTCCGCAGCGATCTTCTTTTTGAGCTCGAGGATCGTCGTGTTGGCGAAGACCTTCAGCTCGATCTTCTTGGGCGAGCCGTACCAGGCTCGGATGCTGTTCTCGATGACCAGCGGGACTTTCTCGCCTTTGTAGAAGGTGCTGAGGGATTTGTTGGCGACTGCGTAGATGGACTCGCTGATGTCTACGATTTCGATGAGCAGCATGAGGATCCGCAGCAGCGAGCGGATGGCGCTGGCGTCTTTGTCCCAGTCGGCCTTCGAGGTGATGGCTGCTTGGATGTCTGCGCACCTGCCGAGGAAGCCGTTGAGGTGTTCTCGGAATTGGAGGATTCGGTCGGTCTTGTCGATCTCGGTCCTCACGTAGAGCCGAGTCAAGCTCTCGATGAGCTCTGCGGCTGTCGAGTCGTCTTCGGTCTTCTCCATGACTCTCCACATGGCGTCGATGCCTTCGAGCTGGTTCGGGGAAGTCTTCAAGACGTACACGATCGACTTGCTGCTTTCGGAGGCGTGCGAGGAGTAGGGGTCTTCCATGGTGATCGGCTGCTCGACCAGGTTGCCGCTCAGCAGGTTGATTCTGTAGAAGATCTCTGTGAAGGTTTTGAGCAGCTCTTTTTTGTTCGAGATGGAGTCGTCGTAGAGCAGCGAGATCTTGTCGTAGAAGAACTGGACGAGGACGCTGGAGTCGACGAACTGCTCTGCTTCTTTGCCGGTGAACTTGACGAACCACTTCTTGAAGTAGGAGGTTTCTGTTTCGATGAGCGAGTTGACGACGAGTTCGTCCCAGATCTGCTTGATGATGCTGAGCGTCCGCTCGTTGTCTTTGGGCATGCCGTAGATGACTGAGTGAGTCGCGATTACTGAAGTCGATGAAGCGGAGTCTGGTGAGGATGTTCTGCTCGAAGTTGAAGCCTTTGGTCGAGACGTGTTGGTTGATGACTGCTTCGGTGAGGCTGGCGGAGTCGAGGCCGCTCTTTTCGATCTTGTCTCGGATCATCTTCTTCATGTTCGCGAGGTTCTCGAAGATGAAGCGCAGGATGTCTTTCTCGACGACGTACCTGATCATCGTGGGCGAGGTCGCCTCGTTGAGCGAGATGAGCTCTTTGACGACCTTGAGCGACTGCAAGACCGCCCTGCCTTCCCTGACGTTGTCGATGGCTTCGTTGATCACCTTCATGTCTTCGGCTGTCTTCGTGGCGTACTTGACGAGACTGATGAGCTTCGTGATGGCTTTTTCGAGCACTTCAGTGTTGGTGATTTCTTCGTTGATGCTGATCTTCCAGAAGATCCTGATGACTCGGTCCTGGGTGAAGCGAGGCTACTGTGAGGGATGGAGCGCCTTCTTGGGTCTCTGCTTCGGGTCTCCACTTGGAGAAGTTGACGAGTTTGAAGGCGAACTCGATCTCGTCGAGCATGATTTGTTTCGGCTCGACTTCTGCGATGCGGCTGATGAAGAACTCGGTGTGTTCGAAGGAGAACTCGAAGTAGATGTCGTTGAGCATCGAGATGAGCACGTTCCTGGTTTCGAGGTCTGCTTTGCGGAGGTTGGTCCAGAGCATGAGCAGCGTTTTGTTGTCGATGGTTCTTTCTTCGAAGACCAGTTTGAAGAGCTCGACGCTCTTGGTGATCAGCTGGGGGTGGCCTTTGATGAGCTGCTCGAGGATGTTGTCTGGGTGAGCCAGCCGTACCTTTCTCGACGATGTCGGTGAGGTCTTTCCTGGTGATGCGTTCGAACTCTTTGGACTTGATCTTTTTGAAGATTTCGCTGAGGATGGTGACTCCGTGGAGCTTGCGTTCGAGGTTGTCCGTCGAGATGAAGATGGTGGCGACTCTGAGGAGGAAGTGTTCGGTGAACTCCTGGGCCTTCTCCTGGGGGTAGATGCGTTTGGCGAGCTGTTCGAAGCCTTTGTAGATGCTGTCCATGATCTCTTTGGAGAGGTTGCGGATGTTTTCGGTCGGCGCTTCGAGCACGAAGCTGAGGGCCATCTGAGCGAACTCTTTGCCGTCGGTGCGCATGAACCTTCCGAGGAGGTAGGGGCAGCAGTTGGAGATGATGTTCATGAAGTAGCCGACGAGGACGGGGCTGCAGTCTTTGTGGCTCATGACTTTCTTGATCATGTCGAAGCCGCCGTTCATGCCGAAGATGTTGATGAGTCTGAGGAAGAACTTCGAGTTGGTGAAGTAGGGGCTGTCGGAGGAGAGGATGGACTCGGGCTTGGTGCGGTGGACCGCGAAGACGTGCGGGTTGCTCCACTCGTAGATCTCTTCGTTCGAGTAGATGGGGTTCACGTAGCGCAGGTGGCTGTAGCTGCCCGGCTGGCGGAGCACCGGGTCGTGCACGTTGAGGGTCAGCTCTGCGTCACTCGAGACTACCGAGAGGCGCAGGGTTCTCGTCTTCGGGCGACGAAGAGCGCGGCTGGTCCGGAGTCTGCACCTGCAGCAGCCGAGCGAACCGGAAGACTTCCTTCGAGTCGTACTGCTCCACGACTTCGGTCACTTCGAAGAGCAGCCAGCCTCTCTGGCTGAGGAAGAGGTCCACTCGGTCGCCTACCTTGAGAGTTGACCGCCAGTCGAAGTCGAGCGCTCTGGAGCCGGGCTTTTGGACCTGGAAGGGGGCTTTCCTCAGGAAGCGCTCCTTCATCGAGACTTGGTTCTCGCCCACGAACTCGACGTAGATGTTGTAGTCTTTGATGTCGGTCACCACGCCTCGAGACCAGATCATTTTGGAGTCGTTGTTGCTGGACTTGACCGCGTCGACCAGGTCGCCTGGCTTGAGCTGCTGGTAGAAGAGCTGGGCTTCCTCTTCGTCGACGAGCTGGTCTCCGAAGGGCTGGGAAAGCGGGTCGACTCTGGCGTTGTTTCCGATGAAGTAGCTTTTGTCTGGAGAGAGGACCTGGTCGACGGCGCGGATCATGAGCGGGAGGCCTTCCCGGTAGAGCTTCATGGCGAGCATCATGTAGAGCTCGAGGTACTTGGCGGTGTAGCTGAGGACGCTTTGGTTGGGGAACATGCCTGCGCGGAAGACCAGCGCGGTGACATCGGGGAAGAAGCTCTCGATGAGGAAGTTGCTGAAGTCTGGCAGCACGGCGAAGATGTCCATGATGTTTTCGTACTGGTGAGGACGAGCCTACGGACAGGAACCTTTCCATGAATTCGATTATGTAGATCATGTCGGGGATGGCTTCTGCTTCTTTTTGGCTGTGCAGAACGATGAGCTTGCTCAAGAGCTGCCTGAACTGCGCGACGAAGTCGGCCTGGGAGGGCTTGAGCGCCTCGCGCAGGTCGGGGTTGAAAATATCTTCTACGGAACGCGACTGATCCATGCAAAATTAGTTAGATCTCTTTATTGAGTGAATTATATGGGCGCGACCACAAGTAAGCGAATTAAACATCGATGTCTGCGTCGGACGCGCCGTCTGCGTTGTTGACGCGGTTTCCGTCGTTGTCCATCCAGCAGACGCGCTTGCCTTCGTGCCAGTCGCCTTTCTTCTCGTTGCCGTTCGCAGAGATGTAGAAGCCTGGGTCAGTCGAGCGCACCGATGCCGTGCTGCTTGCCGCGCAGCCACTGGCCGCGGTACTTGCGGCCGTCGTTCCAGGTGAACACGCCGAAGCCGGACTTCTTGTCGTCCAGGTACTGGCCCTCGTACTTCCTGCCGTCCGGCCAGGTGAAGACGCCCTCGCCGTCCATTTTATTGTACTTCCAGCTGCCGTCGTACTTGCGGCCGTCGGACCAGATGTAGACGCCTTTGCCGTGGATGTTGTTGTTTTCGAAGTCGCCGTCGTAGTAGCTGCCGTCGCTCCAGTAGAACTTGCCCTTGCCGTGCTTCTTGCCGTCTTTGTAGAAGCCTTCGTAGCGCGCGCCGTCGGGCCAGGACTCGATGCCGTAGCCCTGCTGCTTGTCTTCGAACCAGCCGCCCGAGTAGGAGGCGTTGTCGAGGTGCGTGTACTTGCCTGGGTGAGGCAAGGGTACCTTGGCCGTGGGCGCGGTCGTCTCTCCACTCGCCTTCGTAGACGTCTCCGTCCGCGTGGATGAGGCGGCCCTTGCCGTTGGCCATGCCGCCTTTCCAGTAGCCTTCGTAGATGGAGCCGTCGCTCCAGATCTTGTCAGCGGGGAGTACCTGCTTGCCTTTGCCGTGCTTGAGGTGGCTCTTCCACTGGCCGATGTAGATGGCGCCTGCGTCGAGTTCGTAGGGGCCGAAGGTGGGGAGGTCCTGGCACTCTTTGAACATCTCGGGGTCGGAGTCGTACTTGAAGGGGCCGAGCTGCTCGAGGATGGTCTTGGTGTTGGGGTTGTGGATTTCGGGGACTTCCTGGGTGAAGAGAGCGCACCTTGAGCTTCTTGGCCTGCGACTCGTCTGGCGCGTGCTTCTTCTCGTCTTCCTTCAGCTTGTCGACTTTGGGGTCGGCTGCTGGGGTCGCGGGTTTGTTCTCGGGCTGCTTGGAGGCAGCGACAGGCAGCTTGTTCTCTTGAGGCGTATCCTTTGCCTTCTCTTTCTTCATGGTTTCGACCTGGTCCTTCGCTTGCTTGCCTCTGTATTTAGACTGACTTCACCCTTGGTTTACTTGTATTTTTATAGCTGCTTTTTCGAGGTCCGGGTCTTTGAGGTCGAGCTTCTCGTCGCCTTCGTCTTCGTCCAGGTTGGACTCGTCGTGGTCTTTCTCCTGCTTCTTCGGCTTCTCCTTGGACTTGGAGGTCTTCTTCGTGAGGTTCTGTTCTTCGGTCGGGTTTTCCCTCGATACACAATTGCAAGCGTTCCCCATTTTCTTTAACTTAAAATGCTAATGATCAACGATTCGAAATTATTAGGCTCTTCTCTCTCGCCTGCTCTCGAGGCCTGCTCGCTGGTGTCCGAGCTGCGCGTGGAGAGCTGCAGGCCAGAAAG
>JFJP01045506.1_pt1 | contig 11524 bp, 13 predicted proteins | sample 431651 | NCBI WGS metagenome assembly JFJP01 (sample SAMN02602958, study PRJNA72255) | Microbial mat metagenome, whole genome shotgun sequencing project. | biome: fresh water; feature: sink hole; material: water; isolation source: purple microbial (photo- and chemosynthetic) mats found in... | reverse complement strand
TGGAGCCGTCAGAAAGGGTAACTGTTTTTTCACTAATTGCTGAAAGACCGATCTTTGTTTTTACAGAGATCCCTTTTTCTTCAAGCCCGCTTTTTATCATTTCGCCGAATTCACTGTCCATCGTAATCATCACTTGTGGAGCTAACTCAACAACAGTTACATTCATCCCCCGCGTATGAAACGCTTCAGCCATTTCAAGACCGATAAAACCACCGCCGGCAACAATTGCGTTGAGTGGTTTCTTATCTTCAATAAATTTGTGGATACGATCCATATCGGGAATTGTCCATAGTTTGAAAACGTGCTCTTGTGCAATTCCGGGAAGCTGCGGAACAATTGGCGAACCGCCCTGCGCAAGGATCAATTTATCGTATTGGATTTTTTCTTCACCGTTCTTTGATCGAACAACAACGTTTTTTTCTTCACGGTGAATTTGAATTGCTTCAGTATTCGTGCGGACATTAACGCGATATCGGCTGAAAAAACCTTCCGGGGTCTGCAGCAATAAACTGGAACGTCGTTGAATATCTCTGCTGATAAAGTACGGTAGTCCGCAATTGGCAAAACTAACGTACGGTCCTCTTTCAAGAACGGTAATTTCAGCTGATTCATCTAATCTGCGAATACGAGCTGCGGCAGTAGCACCGCCGGCAACTCCACCGATAATTAATATTTTTTTAGGATCGTTTGTTTTCATATTACAAAATTTAATACATATTAAGGTATAATGTGCTTGTTCAATACATCATTATGATGCAGGGAATGAAGGAAAGGGTTCACAAACACATAAAAAAACCACGAAAAGCCGTGGTTTTAGTAAAACTTGCACAAATTACCTTTGTTAATCATTCATAGACAAAGATACTTCCAAGAATTGGATCGATCTGATGATGAGATATTATCCGATTGATATGAAATTCCGTCATCACCGTCTCTTTTGGCAATAATTTTGTTCCGCTTCCTGTACTAAGATCAGATGCAAGCTTCAATCCAGGAGTAAGATCCGATACAGTGATGGAACGTTTTCCTACAATCCAATCTGTTTGACCTGCCACAAGAAGGAATTCTTCGAACAGTTGAACGATCATCGGATCGAGCATAATTCCGCGTGCTTTATGAAGTGCTTCTATGATCTTCACATGCTCTGTTGCATCAAGTTCTAGATGCTCAACAAAATTGATCGCTCGCAGTAATCGTGAACCAAATGGAATCTCGTTGCCCATTAAACGATCCGGAAATCCAGTACCGTCGAAATTTTCCAATTGATGCCGGAGAAGTAAGCCAACCTCTTTCAACCGAGGAATTCTTGATAATAAAATTTGTCCCGCTAAAGGATAATGGGCGCGTTCTTTATTTTCAAATGTAGATTCATCTGCTACTGCCATGTCTGCCAGGATGCTGATCTTTCCGATCTCATGCAGGACCGCTGCGCTTTGAATGATCTGGGATTCTTCTTTTTCCAAAGAAAGTTTCTCGCTGAACCATTGCACAACAAGAGATGCCTTTTCTGCACGTTGTGCAGCATTTGGGACATGCAGGCCGAGAAGAACCGCCAGAAGATCGAGCATTCCTTTATAACTTTCTTCAAGAATAATGTTCATCTCTGCAAGTTTTTCTTTTTTTGCTTTCAGATCCTGTTGAAGCTGGATGATTCGTGCACAGGCATTCACGCGGGCGATCAATTCATTAAAGTGCACCGGTTTTGAGATAAATTCATCAGCACCGCTTTCAAGTCCCTGAACTTTCTCTTCTACTGATGTTGCCGATGTCAATAGAATGAACATTCCTTCACGAAGAATCGGATGCTCTTTGATCTTTTTGCAAAACTGGAATCCATTCATGCCCGGCATGTAATAATCAGAAATGATGATCGTAGGAGAATACATCTCTGCCATACGCAAGGCTTCTTCCGGTTTTGTTGTGGAGATAATGTTGTATTTTGATTCTTGCTGAAGGATCTGATCAACGAGATTTACTTGAGCTTCATCGTCATCCACAATGAGAATCGTGTGTTTGTTTTTACTGTTCATCATATTTCACCAAAATACTGATACGTCTGTTAGTTACATCTAGTGGATTAGCTTTATTGCGTAATCGTGAATCGGCATACCCTCGAATTTCAACAATCTGTTTTGTATTCAAACCTTTGTCCATTAATACTCTGCGGGCACTGTTTGCGCGTTCGGCACTAAGTTCAAAATTTGTATATCCCGTTCCCCCCAAGTATGGTCTTGCGTCGGTATGTCCTTCAATAACTACATTATTTTTAATTTCACCCAATTGTTTGGCAATCACTTCCAATATGAGAATCGCTTCGGGTTTAATATTCGATGTACCAACATCAAAGAAGAACGATTGCGATTCTTCAACCAATTCGATCCGCAGACCCTCTTTCGTGAATTCCATTTTTATCTGTTTTATCAGTTCTTTCAAATTTTCAACTTTGCTCATTTCTTGCACGATCTTTTCGGCAACATCTTTCATCTGTTCCTGCTGACGTTTTAAGAATTCTTCTGTTACACGTTCACCAATACTCATATCAGACTTCTCAAAAGCACCGCCCCCCTTGGTATTTTCCATAAACGCACCCGGATCTTTAAAATATTGAGCGACATAATCCTTCACTTGTTTGCTTTGCCCAACAATCCATAACACGATAAAGAGAGCCATCATCGCAGTCACAAAATCTGCATACGCAACTTTCCAAGCGCCGCCATGATGACCGCCATGACCTTTCTTAATTTTTTTAATGATCCTTATCGGTATATCTTTTTGGTTGACCATAGTATTATTTTACACCTGCTTTGACAGCCTTAAGCGCATCTTCAAGCTCTTTAAATGATGGTCTAAAATCGGTAAAGATGACTCGCCTCGAAAATTCGACAACCATCATCGGTGCATTTCCTTTTGCATATGCCAGAAGTCCGACTTTGATACACTGCAGATAGAGAATTTCCGATAAATGTAGAGTAGTAATGTGGGTTGCCATTGGTCCGACAAAACCATAACACAATAGAATGCCAAGAAACGTACCGACCAACGCAGCGGCAACAGCCATGCCAACTTCTTCCGGCGGTCCGCTGATCTTACCCATCGTGATGATAATTCCAAGAACTGCAGCAACAATTCCTAAACCGGGAAGTGCATCACTTGCAGATTGCAATACAGCAGGCGCCTGATGACCTTCCGTTTCCATTGTTTCTTGATCAGCATCTAAAATTGCTTCAAGATCATGGGCTGGCACCCCACCGCTCAACATCAACTTCAATGTGTCACATAAAAAATCCATCGCATGATGATTCTTTATAAGGAACGGGTTCTTTGCAAAGATGGCACTGGTTTCCGGTTTTTCAATATGCGGCTCAATGTTCATTAAACCATCTTTCGTAGCAACTAAAAATAACTCGAACATTGTTTTCAGCAGGTTCAAATATTCATCTTTCGTGTACGGATCTCCCTTAAAAAGACCGACAACATGTTGAACCAATTTTTTTAATATTCGAATTGGTGTACCAACAAGCATGGCACCTATTGTGGCACCGCCAATAATTATATATTCGTTCGGCTGATACAGAACCAACAACGGACCGTGGTGCATCAAAAAACCGCCGATCACACTTCCGAGAACAACGACGATACCAATAATGACAAACATGACTCGCTCCTAAGGAAAAAGCAAAGAGATCTATTTTTCTTTATTATTTTTTTTCTGTCTCAACATTTGGACGGCTGAAGCAACTTCTGATTTTGTTACTTTTGCAGCATCGATATTTTCATTTTGGATCTGCTGATAGATTTCCGAACGATATACTTTGATATCCTTCGGCGCATCGATCCCAATCCGAACTTGTCCTTCGTGTATGCCAAGGATTTTAATCGTGATCGAATCACCGATCTTGATCTCCTCTTCAATTTTTCTGCTAAGAATGAGCATTGATTACTCCGCTAATACTGGTGAAAATGCGCCAAGTGGTGTTCGAACGTTGAGTTGATCATCATCCAACACGACTTGACGGCCTGTTCCGTTATTTGTATCAATCACAATCGGACTTCTCAGATTGATCGTTGAGTCATCAACCTCTGGTTTGATTGAAACAACTGCGAACAATGTAACATTTTCTTGCGAAAAATATTTGTTAAAATATTCAGTTTGATTCATTGAGAGTTCAACAAGAGGGAAACTTAATTCTTGATCTTCCAACGATACCAGCCATCGGAACGGTTCACTGTCCTCATCATGAATAATCAGGAATTTTTTGCTCTCTTCGAATCCGATCAATCCTCCTGGAAACAAGAGCACATGTTTCTCATCGTAATCCATCTCTCCGAATTGTATATTGTTCCATTTCATAGCATTATTCTCCTTGAATTGCTTGTTGGCGTTGAACATTTAATGTTTGTGTTACCTGCGACATTAAAACGACGATATCTACCCTGCGATTTAATGCCCTGCTCTTTTCTGTTGTGTTTGCGGAAATCGGTTTGCTTTCACCGTATCCGACAACCGATAGTTTTTCCTGATTAAACTTGTGTCGCTCAATCAAATAATATCCGGTATTCATTGCCCTGCTGACGGAAAGATGCCAATTTGAAGGAAACTCTTCCGTTGCGATTGGGATATTATCTGTGTGACCTTCTATTCTAATATCATTTGGGATCTTCCGGAGGGCGGAAGAAAGTGAATCCAACATCCTAAATGAACTCCCTTTCAACTTCGACTCACCAGATGGAAATAATAGCTCTTCTTGAATATGAATCGTTACTCCACGCTCATCAATAGAGGTTGAGAGTGCAGTATTATTCCCATCGATCTCCAATACTTCTTTTAATAGCTTTTCAATCCGGAACTGTTCTGCCAACTCGTTCATTAACGGTGAACCATTTCCCATCTCCACTTTTCCACTTCCAAACTCGCCGCCGAATGCCGCAACCCATTGACTATATTTTTTCTTTCTTGACTGGGATGTTCTTTATGAATTATTCGTTTTTTCATTTTAGATCTTGAACCTGTTCATCCGACGTTATCATCGTCCGCAGTTTGGAACGGATGATCGAAGGAATCTCACCTTCTTGAATGGCTATGACACCTTCAGAGATCAAGGACATATATAATTGCTCTTCATCATCAATACTTTTCAGTTTATCGGCAATAGGCAGCCAAATGATGTTTGCCATGAACACACCCCATAACGTTGCGATGAACGCAGATGCAATATGTCGTATCAATTGATTGGGATCCTCACCTGCATTGGCTAGCGTTGCAATAAGTCCCATCACTGTTCCGATAATGCCCATTGTGGGTGAATAGCCACCCATTCGTTGATATAATTGGATGTTCTTTTGATGACGCTCGCTGACATGATTCAGATCCATTTCTGAAAGTGAACGAAGGATATTGATATCGATTCCATCAATCAAATATCGTAACATCTTTAGCAGGTATCTGTCTTTTACAGATGATAGATGACGTTCCAACGTTAACAGACCTTCTTTACGAGCAATCATAGAATGTTTAACGATCTCTTCAATGATCGCCGGATAATCATAGGAAGGAGGATACAATGCGATCAGTAATGTTGTCCCAAAATTTTTCATCACTTTCATCGGCGTTCCGATGAGAGCTGTTGCAAATGTACCGCCAAACACAATGACCATTGCAGGGAGCATAATAATTGCCCCCATCGTTCCACCTTCCAGCAGGAATGACCCAAAGACGGCAGCGAGACCGAACATTAAGCCGAACAACGTTCCTATGTCAATTTTCTTTTTCATGCCATTACCGCATGTAATCCATTAACGATTTCGGGATAATACGACCGCCGGTATTCAACGCTGCATCCAACATCACTTCTTCATTTTTTAATTTCATGATGGCTTCAGCAACATCGGTGTCTTGATAGAGAGAAATATATTCCGATAATTTGTTCCCTTGTGTTTCAAGATTTTCTCCGATCAATGAAAAATTCTCTCCATACGATGCTGCAGTACTAGCAGCGTTAAGCACATGCGAAAACGCTTGTTCAATATTGTCCACAAATGCAGTTGATGAGAACGTTCCGTTGTTTAAGGAATCCCGCACTTGAACTATCAGATCGAAAATCTGAGTTCCATTTAACGCCTGCTCCCCGCCTATATTTACTTGAATTGCATTGTCGTCGCCGACCTGAAATTTTATTACTCCGGCAATACCTTTAGGATTTTTGGTCACTGAGATATTATTTGCAGTCAAGGTGTATGGCTGCTCTTGAGTCTGTGTACCCCCCAGAACATATTTTCCATTAAATTTTGTATTGGCGAGGTCGACCATTTCCGTTAACAATTGATTGACGTTCTCGCCATATGTTTTTAGATCTTCAGTACTGGCTGAACCGCCGGCACGTATTACAACTTCCTTTATATTCAACAAAGCATCACTGATTTGTCCGAGTGTTGTTGCAGTTGTTTCTGCAATTCCTTGGCCTTCAATCGCATTATTCTGGTATTGCTCTCGAAGTTTTTTCGACTCTGTCAATCGCAATATCGTGTCTGCAGCCTGTGGATCATCAGATGCTGATTGAATTAATTTCCCAGACGCAAGCTGATTTTGCAAACGGACAATCCGTTCCCGTGTTCTATTAACTGTAGTGAGATACCCCGAAGCAATTGAACCTTCTGTAATTCTCATAATTATCCCATTTGTAAAAGTGTATCGAACATTTCGTTGACGGTATTAATCACTCTTGCAGATGCATCGAACCCGTGTTGGAATTTTATCAGGTTCGTCATTTCTTCATCAAGGGATACACCGGAGACCGAGTTCTGTTGGGAATTCACTTGATCCAAAACCAACTGCTGTGATTGAGTCTCTTGTTCCAATCCTTGAATTTCGGAACCCATTCCACTGACAATTCCGTTGTAAAATTGGAATACAGTATTTTTATTTCCGTTCATTGTCAGTGCATTTTGTAATTTAGAAAGTGCTATTGCAGTCTCATTGTTACCGGCTGCACCATCTGCAGAAGCAGCAATGTTGTTGATATCCTGTTCAATAACAGCATTGATAGAAATTGATGAGGCATCGCTTCCGGTAAAGAAATCAATTCCGGTAACAGCCGGATCTCCCAATGTATATCCTGCCGAATGGATATTGTTGACCTGCGTAATTAACGTTTGTGCAAGTTCATCCAACTTTGTTTGATATTCATTGAGTGTAGTGTTATATAATTTCATCAATCCACCTGCTTCACCACCAGTTACATTGACAGGCGATGCTGAGGTGAGTGTTGTCAGGACAATCGAATTTGCGACTATTCCGGTTTTCAATTGCTGATAATTACCGTTTGAAATTACTGTAGTTCCATCGATAGCAACCGACAAGGAACCGTTATCATCCTCAGAAACACGAATATTGATAAGTGATGAAAGAGCAGAAAGATTCTTATCCCGTTGATCTTTAATATCGTTCGGTTCCAATCCCTGCGAACTTGCATTGACTATTGCAGAATTGAGCTCTGCCGTTGATTTGAGCAGAGCATTGATCTTTTCGACTTTTGATTCCAATTCGTTGCTGACATTTGTTTTTGTTTCCGTCAATCCATCGGACAACCGATGAAAAGAATTTGTCATCAATGATGCCCGCTGAACTACAGCATTTCGGCTGGAACTTTCTTCGGGATGAGTTGCGAGATTTTGGAATGAATTGAAAAATTCAGACATTTGTGCGCTCAAACCCAGGTCTGATGGTTCTTGAAGCAATGATTCCGTCATTGACAAAACCTGCTGGCGCTGGGATGCTTGCCCTAAATTTGCATTGATTGCATAACTTTGCTTATCAAAATATTTTTCGCGCATCCGTTGAATACTTTTTATATCAACACCGGTTCCTAAAAATCCATAGTGTGTCTTTTCAGCCTGTGAAGCTGAAAGCATAACTCGTTGGCGTGAATATCCGGCAACACCGGCATTCGCAATGTTATGACTTGTCACACCAATTCCGTATTGATTGGCGTTCAATGATCGTTTTGCTGATTCAAGAATACTGTTTAAGCCTGCCATATTCGTTGTTACGCTTTCTGATCGATCAATTTACGTTGATAATTATTCGTAAGGAGTGCTAACGTATGCTGCACGAATGATAATGAGCTTTGAAGTAATTTTTTATTTTGACTGTTCTTTTTCATCACCCGTTCCGATGCAACACGTAAACGTTTTGCCTGAATGCGAAGATCTTCGGCACCAAACTCATCCGCTATGACTGAAAGTTTTTTTTCTTTCCCATTTTTTGATAATTGTGAAACCAGCAATGTTCGTTTTTTTTCCAACTCTGTTATCCGATGAAGCAATGTTTCTTCTTCTTTTACAACGATATCCAATTCTTCCGGATTCCAATTGATAAATGCATTCTGCTTTTCTTTAAGCAGCGTTTCCAACGTTTCGGCAATATCGGCTTCTTGTTGTATGACTGCAGTTAATTCATTGATCGTTTCCATTTGTCAGTCCTTTTCAATAGAAAATACATCGATATAGTTCATTACTCTTCGAACATATTGTTGCGTCTCCGGTATCGCGGGGATTTTTCTTGTCTTTTCAATTTTTGCCGGTCCGGCATTATACGATGCAACCGCCAATTTCACATCACCATCAAATTTATCCATCAGTTGTTTCAAATATTTTGTTCCTCCGTGGATATTCTGTTCCGGATCCCACACATTTTTTACGCCAACCATCGTTGCAGTCGAATCGATCAATTGCATTAATCCTTTTGCATTGGCTGATGAGTGAGCGTGAGGGTTTCCGGCAGATTCACTAGCGATCACTGCTTTGATCAATGATGTATCAAGGTCATATTTTGCAGCAGCACGGTTAACAATGTCATTGTATTTTTCTACTGCATTTACTACCGTTGTCGATTTCCCTTTTTTAATCGGAATGATTTCTGTTTTGACTGCTTCAGTCTGCAGCTTTGGAAAGAACGGTGTCTTGTCTGTCATAGTTTTTTCTCCCGAAGCAATTGCACGAACAATTTCTCTCTTTGCAGTTTCTTTCGGAAGTGATTCACCGGTCATTTTTTTGTATAACATCTCTCCAAAACCAAGACTCGACTTTCGGGCAATATTTTTCGACAATTCTTGATCGAACATTTCCATCATCATTTCGCCGCCAAATCCTCCTCCTTCTTCTTCATCTTTTTGAACAGTTTTGCGCATCGATTGCAAAAGATAGTTCACAAAGATCGCTTCAAAATCTTTCGCAGCCTTTTGTAATTTTGCCTTCGCTTTTTCGTCAACTACTCTGGGTTGAGCAGTTTTTTGAACGGCATTCGGTTCTATGTTGAATGGAATTCCCATATCAGAGGATCACCAATTCTGCTTTTAATGCGCCCGCTTCTTTTAGTGCCTGAAAGATCGCGATAATATCACGAGGAGATACATGTAATGAATTCAATGCTTTTGCAATTTCTTGTACGGTTGCCGCACCATTTATTGCAACAACGGAAGAACTGTCAACTCCGGCAGTAATTGTTGACATCTGTGTTGATATAGTTGTACCCTTTGAAAATGCAGGCGGCTGCGAAATGACCGGAACTTGTTGTATCTCAATATTAAGTCCTGCATGTGAAATTGCAACGGGAAGAATTGAAACATTTCCTCCGATAACAACGGTTCCGGTCTTTTCGTTGATAACCACTTTTGCTGAAACATCAGGAGTAATTTCAAGCACCTCGATCGTTGCAAGAAATTCAGTTAATTTTCCTGGTGTCTGATACAATACCGGGACATCAACCGTAACGGTAGAAGCATCCACTGCAATTGCGCCGGATGGAATTTTTCCATTCACAGCATCACTAATTCTTGTTGCAGTAGTGAAATCAGGCTGCCAAAGAACAATCGATACTTTCCAATTATTTGCGATAGCACCATCAAGTTGCTTTTCTATAATTGCACCACCGGGGATTCGTCCGGCTGCCGTATGATTTCGCCGAACCTCACTTCCATTTGACCTCACATTCATTCCACCAACAGAGACAGGACCTTGTGCACTTGCATATACCGCACCGTTCATAGCCGATAATGGAGTTGAAAGCAATGTCCCACCTTGTAATCCTGTAGCATCGCCAAGTGAAGAAACTGTTACATCAACAACTCCGCCTTCTTTTGAAAAACCGGGAATCGTTGTCGTTACCATCACAGCCGCTACATTTCGCAATCGCAGATCTCCTTGTGGAACGGTAATGCCAAAACGTTTTAACATGCTCGTTACAGATTGAATAGTGAACGTCGATCGTTGACTATCTCCGGTTCCATTCAATCCGACAACAAGTCCGTAGCCGATCACTTGTTCGCCGCGCATTCCTTGGACGTACGCAAGATCTTTAATGCGTGATGCCGAAAAAATAAACTGTGAGAGGGTGATCAAGAATAAAATTAGTTTTTTCATAATTTAAAATATCCAATGGAATAATTTGGTTATCCATCCTGGTCCTTGATTATCGTTTGTCATTCCTTTTCCTTTAAAAACAATGACCGCATCTGAGATACTAAACGAGTACACGCTATTATCTGCCTGAATATCTGAGGGTCGAACAACACCGGAGATATTAACGATTTGATCTTCACCATTGATGCTGATCGTCCGGTTCCCGCTGATCCAGAGATCACCGTTTGCAAATAAAGAATCAACACGAGCAGAGATCTTTGCCCGCACCGATCCTTTTGATTCTGTCGAACCTGCTCCTTTGAATGCATTTCCCGTACCGATCGAAGCGCCGACATCCAGCAATGTTGATGACCCGGATTTCCCCGATGATGCCAACGATATATCGCTCGCACGTGACGTTTCGGTCTTGGAATCATTTGAAGCACTTGAAGATTCAACTACTAAGATCGTAACTGCATCACCGATCCTATTTGCTTTTTGATCGGAGAAGAGTGAACGATTATAATTTTGTCTCATATCCTGTGCAAAAAGGATTGAGCAGCATACGAAAATGAGAATAACCGATAGAATATTTTTCATAGATACCTCACCGAACAATTATTTCTACTGTTTGTTTTCCGACAACTTTAGCTGATAAGAATTCCCTGCTTCCTTCGCGTTGAATTCTGACCTCTTCGCCGATTTTTCCTTCCTGCCTCGCAGTCCCGGAAGCAGCGATGGAGAGATTTTTTGTTTTAACAACCACGACAACTTTGTCATTATAATTGACAGCCGGAATTTCTTCGATCATTGAATTCTTTAAAACTGTATTTGCTTTCACCATCCGTTTTGTTCTTGTGTTCACCGTAGAGATCAAAGAGATGATGACATCATTGTCAAAATTTGTAGTTTCCATTCGCTGGATTTTGATATCAAACGGTTGAATAACATCATTTTTTTCGAGATCACGAGTAATTACGCAAACATCTTCAAAACGACGAATCATTGCAGAACATATTACCGTTCGGATCAGTTTTCCATTGGAATAGATTTGAACCGGAATTCCTGCATATCCTTTGCTCGGAATATTAACTGAAGAAGAGACACTCAGTGAATAGTTCGATTTTTC
>JFJP01040887.1_pt1 | contig 11524 bp, 7 predicted proteins | sample 431651 | NCBI WGS metagenome assembly JFJP01 (sample SAMN02602958, study PRJNA72255) | Microbial mat metagenome, whole genome shotgun sequencing project. | biome: fresh water; feature: sink hole; material: water; isolation source: purple microbial (photo- and chemosynthetic) mats found in... | reverse complement strand
ATAAAACTCTTGTTTACCAATGCAGTGGCATCGAGTATTGGTTGGCCAAGTTCATTCACCAGGGCAGTGGCATTTACCAGCGCTGTAGCATTTACCAAAGCTGTTGCATGAGTTTGCTGAAGTTCCGACAATATTGTGATACTATCACCCGGACTGATAAGAATAAGACTGTCAGGATTTAGTAATTCGCTGTTAAAAATGTAGTCGAACTCAAAACCACTCATTTCATCACCATAGGTAAAAGATTTATCTCTCGGCTTAACAAGCAAATCCATTTTTTCGATTGTCAGCAGCCCGTTTTTGAAAACGAAATCGAAGCGGTTGATTAATGAAATATCAAGTGAATCGATTGCCTCTATGCCGTTCGAAGGATTCAGCGGATCATTTGCAGAAGATTTGATTTCCCATAATCCCACATTACTTAATCCATTTGCAACTGTTTCGAAAGAAATTGCTTTTATTCTCTGCAATTCTATTGCTGAAAATCCTGCACTGTCTAAAGGCATACTACCATCGATGTTGACAAGGGAATAGCTCGCAGTAAAATCGGGCAGCACCTCACCATATTTTTTAGATTTATCGTCAATTTTTATGAGGATTTTCTTTTTTGTTGAAAAGTAAAGCGGATTGGACAATCCACCATCGCTACCATTGGTTTGAGGCAAGGGAGGATTATATGCCTGGATTACCGGGAACAGTTCTGAAAACTCAGGGATTTGAGCACTAAGAACGGAGTCACCTTCATGTTTAGTTCCGGTTGGAAGAGGAGCACCGTTAAAATAAATCTCTGTTTCAGAAGTGAGATAATTGCCTGTAACAGTAATTAGTATGGTATCCAAGCCCGGTATCAGGGTTGTATCATACGAAATACTTGTAAGCTGAGGAGATGGATTGGCCAGGGTCTGCAAAGCTGCATCGGCTTGTATTAAACCATATCCGGTAGCAAGGTCAAAACCAGGGGTATTCATATCGATTGCAGTACTTTGCAGTAATTCTTTTAAGCCGTCAGGGGATATACCACCGGTTGTATAAAACCTCGAGCGTGCTTCAAGAAGAAGAGCCGCAACGCCAGCAGCATGAGGTGCCGCTGCTGATGTGCCAAAGAAGTTTGGGAATTGATCCCCATCAATATTAACACCACCAAGATTAACGGTTGTGTTACCACCATTCGGCGCGGTTATTTCAGGTTTATTTCTAACTACACCATTTACAGGAGTTCCTCCAACCGATGAAAACGAAGCAATTGTGGGCGGATTAACTCCAAATGCAGGAGTATTACTGTACAAAACAGCCCCAACCGCTATTGCGCCTTCTGCATTAGATTGTCCAACCAGGGTTGAATTGCCTGTACCATATTCATTAAAAGTTAGGTTACCACGAAAAACTACATATTTGATATAAACAGCATTTGCTCCGGAGGCTTTAACAATCATGATATTGGTTTGTGCTCCTCCGGGAGCGACAGTAAAAGGAAGCACTTCTATAGGTTGCCCTCCGACATTTCCCCTGTTGAATCCAAACAGTGTACTTCCATTGTTGCTGGTCAGATAAATATCAAGATCACTATTTGTTTTCTCCGATCCCGAACCATCGTCCCACTGCAGCACTACAGTATAGTTTCCTTCCGCGAGGGTAACGCTTTGGTAAATATCATTTCCACCATTTCCGGCAAAATTGTGCGCAACACCAGTAATTCCTGATGGAGTTGATCCTGCCATAAAATTACCCTGATACGATTTATTACCGTAATTGCCTGCGGCAGAAAAATAAGTTACACCCCGGGCTTTAACTGTATCCACAGCCCGTGCAATTATTCCATCGGACAGGAAAGGCTGAGTAATGTAAGTAATATCATCCACAATAATGTTACAACCAGCACGCTCAAGTTCAAGTATTCCATTTGCAAAATCAGGGGCGTTTATAAATCCGGTGCGGAATGCCAGATTAGCTTTTGGTGCAATATCATGAATGATCTGAAGCATTGCCCTGCCTTCATCCGATCTTGTTCCATACGGATAATCCAGAACTACATCAACAGGATTTGGATTAACCGGATTTCCAGTACCAGGCAGATCTCCTTTAAGAACATCATCTTGCGCAGGATTACCAAGTATGGTGTTATAGCTATCTGAAATCACCCCAATTTTAACTCCTTCACCCTGGAGATTAAAGCCCTTGCGAGCAAAATCCGACCGCATGGAAACATCACCAAGACTTGTTACGATTCCACTGGTGGGAATAGCAGGATAAACTGGTCGTACAAAATTAATATAGGCCGTAAGTGTGTTGAGCGAAATTAGGTTACGTATTGGAATTTTACCTGTAAGAACAACATTATCAGCATCCGGAACTACATCATAAAGCCCATAGGAAGTTGTGAGTAAATTAAGCAATGATGCATACTGCCCGGTTAATACATTAATCTCAATCAGAACATCCGATCCGAAGATCTGGAAAATATCATCAGTCTGCACTAATCCTCCTGCAGAATAAAAATTATAAAGTGAAGTCAGTTCTGGACCGATTACAGAAACAAGTTTACCGCCGACGGGAGGAGTATAATAAGGGAATATATTTTGAGTCTGGCAACTCAGCACGTTTTTAAAATCAGCAATAGTAAAAGAAACACGTAATAAATCGTAACCTGCTTTTACAAGGGTTCTCTGATTTTGAAGTCCACCGGAAAGGGTATACGTAATAGTAAACTCACCAGGCGCCCCATTTCCACCAAAACCAGAGGTGCCTGTTATTCTGAACCCCTTGAAAGGATCACCCGACAGAGTAGGGCCTAAATCTATATTTTTGTAATTAAGTTTGCCTGAGATAACAGTAATAAAAACATTGGAATAGGTTCCAGGCGATGCTTCAACTGAATATCTCGCCATGGTTTTACAATTAACAATACTACCATTATATTTTACATTAAGCACAACAGTATATTTGTTATTTCCTATATCTGTAACCGATTTGATGCTGGTACTATAACCCTGGCCGTGGATCTTCTTGATTTCGCAATTTTCCTGTGCAGTCACCGGAGAAGAGGTTATAAATACTGCCAGTAATGAAAAGAATATGGTAACAACTTTAATTAATATTTCACGTGAGTAATTCTTTTTCATGGTTTGATATTTAGATGAATGAAAAATATTTACATTCTAATTCTAAGTTAAACCCGGAACCAATGAAGTATACCCACTCTTAACAGCAGGCAGAGGAAATAAGAGCTATACGATGATATGAAAAGGTTGAGCAGTTTTTCCAGGATTCAAAAATGAGGAATCAAGCCAGGTTTGTTATTCGTCCTGTTATTTAGAATGAGTCTAAGCAAAGTAACAACATAATAACAAATTTTCCCTGTTAACAACTTGTTAATTAACAGTATTTTAACAATTTGAATTCATTATAACATGTACCCTGACCAACAAGTTAAATTATAGTCATCAGGAATAAACTTTTCATAACAAACGATTAAAAGAAAAATGGAATCAAAAAAAATTGCTAAATAGTTTAAACAATTTCTTAAGCAAAGGGACTAATTTGTTTGATTTTTAAGTATCGGAGAGAAAAGGCAAAACTTAATCAAGGTGACTAAGATTCCACCTGATCCCATATTCAAAAATCAGCTATTGAGTTTAAAGTTTGAATTTTTCTTTTAAGTAGGTAAAGTCGACAGGCCTGGTTTTAAAATCGTCGTCTCCCAGCTGCTTGGCGGAATTAAAATTTTCAGCATCGCCGTATACAGTTATCATCATCACTACCGACGGAGGCTTAAGGTCTTTTTGCTTAATATGTTTTAGTAGTTCCAGCCCACTCATGCCCGGCATATTACTATCAGATAAAATCAAAGCCGTTTCATGTTCATGTTGATTTGGTATGTGAGTGCATCTTCGCCTGAAAACGCAAAAGCAAATTCAAGTATTTTATCCTTTATTTCTTTTCGGAAACGTTTTCAAACAATGTTTGAATATCTCGTTCGTCGTTAACTACTAATGTTTTCAATTGTTACAATTTTTTTTTAAAGTCAGTACTTGTTCCGATTTATCAGGATGGAGTTATTAATCATTACGTTATGGTAAAATTTTCCTTGAATTTTTAAGGGCAGCAGCGAGTCAAAGATTTTCCATATTATCCGTTTCGGTTGATAATAAAACCATCTATTTCTATTTTACAGTTAGTATTGCTATTTTTTAAAAGGAAGACTAATTGTGAATACCGAACCTTCACCTTCCTTTGTATCCACTCTAAGTTCACCGTTATGCCCTTTGGTAACAATTTCGTAACTCATACTTAATCCTAATCCGGTTCCCTGCCCGCTTGGTTTTGTAGTAAAGAATGGTTGAAATATTTTATCTACCACACTGTGAGGAATTCCATTTCCATTATCCTTGACCTGAATCTCCACATTCCCGTTTATTTTTTTTGTACTTACATAAACAGTAGGTTCATATCCAGTTGACTGCTGAGCTTTTTTTTCAGTTACAGCACTTCGGCTACGCTCAGCGCATGCGTAAAATGCATTGGTTATCAGGTTAAGAATTACACGACCGATATCCTGCGGAATGATATTTATATTTCCAATGGTTTCATCAAAATCGGTTTTCATTATAGCATTAAATGATTTATCCTTTGCCCTGAGTCCATGATAAGCTAAACGCAAAAACTCATCAGTCAGAGCATTTATATTAGCTGGTTCCTTAATCCCGTTGCTGCTCCGGCTATGCTGAAGCATTCCTTTTACGATGGCATCAGCACGTTTGCCATGATGATTAATTTTTTGCTCATTTTCATTAATAGAATTTGAGATTGCAAGTGCATCCTCATAGTTTCCTTTTGCCATTTCCTGTTGCATTTCATCAATCAGCTCTGTATTTACTTCTGAGAAATTGTTGACGAAGTTCAGCGGATTTTGAATTTCATGGGCAATGCCGGCGGTGAGTTCACCAAGGGAAGCCATTTTCTCGGATTGGATAAGCTGCTTTTGAGTAATTTTTAATTCAGCCAGCGTTGTTTCTATTTCTTTCTTTTGTGACTGTAACAGAACATTAGCTTTTTGCTTATGCTTATTATTCCGGTACAATATAAAAGCCACTACCAGTATAGCAGCCAGGCCCGTAAGGAGGCTGTACATTTTTACTTTGTTTTCATAAATTTGTTTTTCTTCTCTGCTCTGCTGTTCCAATTGCTGCCGGCGGGAAGCCTCGTTAAAACTTAGAGTTTGGAACTGCCTTATTTTATCAGTGTTGTATAAACTATCTTTTAATGCTACTGATAGGTGCAAGTATTTGTACGCACTATCTAATTGGTTATTATCCTTGTATATTTCGGCAAGGAGTGGATAAATGTCAGCTATGTAGTAAAGCGAATTTTCGCCCCACGATTGTATATCTATTTTATATTCAAGGAACCAAGTTAAAGATTGCCTCGCATAAATTAAAGCAGAATCCTCCCTTCCCTCCTTTTGAAACAGCCTTGCAATACCAGCATGAGCACTTGCGTAGGGAAGAATTGCATAAATCGGTAAAGCATTTGCCTGCGATTTTCTGTAGTAATAAAATGACGATTTATAATCTCCTGTAGCGGAATAAATATCAGCAAGCAACAGGCTACCGAAAGCCTGAAAATAAAGTTGGTCTGTTGGGATTGCAACTGAAGCCATTTTTTTTGCATACGCCAAAGCATTGTTATTTTGCTTTAGATTATAATAAGCCATTGCAATAATTCTATATGCCCTCCATTGCTCTTCTTTATACCTGGTATCATTTTTATTGAGTGTGCTCAGAATGGAGTCCATTAATTGACCATATTTCAGCACATTATGAAAATCCTTCATCGAAGAATAATCATTTGTAATATTACTGATAGCAGCAACCATGAAATATTTATCTTTTAATTTCTCGGACAGGTTCAGATTATCAAAACGAATTTCCAATGCTTTTGGGTAATTCCCGAGTGAATGCATTAAGGCGGCAATAATTTCCTGCAATCGGATCACCTGGTACGAAAAATCTTCACGCCTGGATGAAAAATATTTATTGGATGAAATAATCTGCTGTTGCAAATCAAGGGCTTTCTGAGCATAAAAGAGAGCAGAATCAGAATTATAAAATTCGGGCCAGAAAGCGTAAACATTAGCTATTGCAACCAGTATTCCAACTTTAAGAGTATCTGATTTTTCATTTGCAAAAGCATACTTTTTATCAAAAATCAATTGATCTCTCCATGATTCAACACTATCATACAGGACAACATCCTTTTTTACTATAAAATCACGATCAGAAACCTCCCGGCCCCAATACTGTTTCTCAACAGTTAACCAACTACCCCGATGGAACTTATACTTTATCGGACCCGCTTTTAGATCAAGGACTATAGACTTTTCTCTATTCCCGGATGGCTTAAGCAAGTATTTCGGATTTGCTGTGGAGTCCCAATTGTTGAAAGTTCCGGCAATAAAAACGCTATCATGTTTGATGGCAGTTTTCTCTTTCAATACAAACCGAACTTTATACTGAGCATCTGCAACTGAAAATAACATGAGTAAAAACACCAGACTTAGTATGCTTTTCATGATCGGAGATTTTATGTAAAAAGGTTTTATATCAAAACAGCATTGATCATCCCCAACTAGATATTAGCTTTTCTAAATGCTTCATTTTTATTGGTTCTTTGAATTCTTTACAGAAATGAGTAAAATAATGGTGCTTTTTAAGAAACGAAATTTGTGCCTGATTCCAGGCAGTTTCAGTGAACAAAGGATTTATGTGTTGAAGTTCTTTAAATAAACTGTCAGCTATGGAATTAAAATCAGATGTGCCGAAATATTCAAGATCAGCATCAGCAAGGATTTCTTCTAATTTGGTTTTTGGCAATTGTGGTATTTTAGTAGCCATTATCATTCCACAGATTTTCTCAATATCTGCAGAAGGAACTCCATACTCAGGCAGATAGAGTCGCGCCAGATTACAGCTCTCTTCTTCATGATTCTTATACGTTCTAATGTAGCCTGTATCATGCCACAAAGCAGCTAAATTCAGCAATTCAAGTTCTTTGTCGTTACATTGTTCGTGCCTGCCGATTTCCAATGACTTTTCAATTACATATAAAGTATGTTCAGGAGTATGATAAAAATAAGTAACCGGAAGATTATCTCTTAACAATCCCATGACAAAATTTTTCATTTGTTGTTTATTTTGCATGGCCTTTTGCTTTTAAGATTCCACCGGTTGCTTCATTAATGCTTTGCGTATATACAAATGCCTTTCCATCAATTCCCATTACAGCTTCCTGTATCTGACTTATTTCCAAACGCGTAACAATAGTTACAATAATGTCGCAATCAGTTTTAATTTCGAAACTTCCGGGCAAATATCCTCTTTCGCCCTTGTACACCGTAATGCCTTTTCCCAGATCATTAACCAGTAACTCTTTGACTTTTTCCTGTTGCGATGTGATGATATTTATAGCAGTATATTGCTCAATACCATCAACAATATAATCAGTTGCCCTGGTTGCAGCATAATATGTAATCAGCGAATACATAGCTGTTTCGAGGCCAAAATGGAACGCTGCACCTGCAAAAATGAATGTGTTGAATAACATGATGATTTCGCTGTTGGAAAATCCAATCCTTCTGCGGGTAAATACGGCTATTACTTCGGCTCCATCAATTACGCCTCCGCTTCGTATTACAAGGCCAACACCAGTTCCGATAAGGATACCGCCGAAAATGGCAATCAACAGTTTGTCAGTAGTAACCGGTTCAATGTTAATAAATAACAGCCCCAATGTGAGCAGGAAAACAGCTAATGAAGTTTGAATGGCAAAAGTTTTGCCAATCCGTTTGTATCCAAGGTATATAAACGGAAGATTGAAAACACTGATAAAAATACTTATGTTAATATGCGATATTTCATGCAGTAAAATAGATATACCGGTTACACCACCATCCATAAACTGGTTAGGTACCATAAATCCTTTTATGGCAAATACGGCCATACCTGCACCTACTATTATCTGAAGCAGGTTCTTTGAACTCAAGATAACTTTCCAATTAACCAAATCACTTTTATACCTCTCAGCCATAGTTAAACTATTGTTTTACAAATTTTTATATATTTATACTCTCAATTTACTCAAATCAAATTAAGTCAAATAAATATATTACCAAATATACATATGACTATTTAGGTTTATTTAACAAAAAAAGTTGAACAAAGTTTGAAATCTTAGAATTTCATTAAACCGCAATATAAATCAGGATAATACATAAAAACGTTTTTGTTTTTTAAACCTGTTCAAATTTTGGATGTCAAACTGATTCAGATTTAAAAGTTGTTAAAAATATAGTTAACAATGTAAACCATTTGCGATTTAGAGTACTTTTGCAAAACCTAAATTCCAAATATACTTTATGGCTCAGATTGAACAACCTTTAGGAAGAATTTTATCCTCCCTTGGGAAAGGATATCTGCAGCTACTAAGGGCAAAGCTTCAGCATCTGGATATTGACCGGAACTACTATGCTTTGGTTCTGATTGAAAGCTGTGATGGAAGTATTACACAACAAGAGTTAGCGCTAAAACTTGATACTGATAAGGTTAGCATTGTCCGGATTATTGATTACCTTTCAGGTAAAGGATATGTACAACGAATACAAAATACTGAGGACAGGCGAAAACATAGTCTAGTGCTTACCAATAAAGCTAAGTTTTGTTTACCGGAAATTAAAAAATCATTCAGTGAGATAAATGAGATTGTGCTGAAAGGACTTAACACTTCTCAGGTTTCAGAATTGACTGAATCAATTAAAAAAATAAAAAGTAACCTTAAAGATAATAATCACATCCTATGAGAGTAAAACTATTGATCGGATTGCCAATAATGCTGGCAGCGATAATTTCGTGTAAAAGCGAGGCAAAGGATAAAAACGCCGTTAAAGAAAAACCGCCTGTTCCGGTTGAAGTAATGGTTGCGGCTAATAAAGACTTTTCTTCTGACATCGAAGTCAATGGCACCGTTTTATCGGAAGAAATGATTGAACTTCATCCTGAAGTGGGTGGCCGTCTAACCTATCTTAACATTCCGGATGGAGCTGTTGTTAAAGCCGGAACCGTATTAGCCAGGATCAATGATGCTGACTTGCAGGCACAGTTGAACCAGCAGAAAGTCCAACTCGAATTAGCCAAAAAAACTGAACAACGTCTCAATAAACTACTGGCAGTGAACGGAGTAGATCAGGCAAGTTACGATGCAGCCATCAGCCAGGTGAATTTATACACTGCCAATATGAATGTATTGCTTGCTCAGATCGATAAAACTGTGATCAAAGCACCCTTTTCCGGGCGCCTCGGGCTAAGGCTCGTTAGTGAAGGCGCTTATGTTTCACCGGCAACTGTTATTGGCACTTTGCAACAAACCGATAAGATTAAGATCGATTTTTCGGTTCCGGAAGCCTATCAGGATCTTGTAAAAATCGGCAAAACTGTATCCATACGCACCAATTCTTCCAGTGAGGAAATCAAAGCAACCATCTCAGCCATAGAGCCACAGATAAACACGGCAACCCGGAATATCAAAGTACGTGCAAGGCTGAGCCAGGGAACTATCAGCCCGGGAGCATTCGTTAAAGTGCTGCTCAATGAAAAATTAGAAGGCATAGTGGTACCAACTAATGCCATAATTCCTGATGCTATTTCGAGCCAGGTGCTTTTAGTGAAAGGCGGGAAAGCAGTTTCTCAAAACGTTGAAACAGGGATCAGAAACAGTGATGTTGTGGAAATAACAGATGGCCTTAAGCCAGGTGATACAATTATTGTCAGCGGTGTTTTTTCAGTGCGACCTAATGGAGCGGTTAAGATCAAAAAGGTAAAAAATGACTAATACCACTTGTTAAAACTATTTTAAGGTTTGAATTCGTGAAAAGGTCCTCATTTAATAATTCTTTAAATTTCCGATCAATATTTTACAATGAATATATCTGAACTATCAATAAAAAGGCCAATCCTGGCAACAGTTATGAACCTGTTCCTCATTCTGTTCGGGGTAATCGGCTTCACATTTCTTGGAATCAGAGAGTACCCGGCTATAGATCCGCCTGTTATAACTGTTAGCACCTCTTACACTGGCGCTAATGCAGATATCACTGAAAGCCAGATTACTGAGCCTTTAGAGAAATCAATTAACGGCATCCCCGGTATCCGTACGATTACTTCAACAAGTTCAGTTGGCAGAAGCAATATTAATGTTGAATTCAATATTGATGTAAATCTTGAAGCTGCTGCAAATGATGTAAGGGATAAAGTTAGCCAGGCTGTAAGGAATTTACCGCAGGATATTGATGCACCACCGGTTGTAACAAAATCAGATGCCAATAGTGATTTTATTATTTTAATGGCAGTCCAGAGCCAAACTAAAGGGCTTCTGGAAATGAGCGATTATGCTGAAAATGTACTTCAGAATAAATTCCAGACCATTCCGGCTGAATGCGTATAAAATTACGTTCAATGATATCAATAGTATCCTGGACAAAGAAAACGTAGAAATTCCTTCCGGCAAAATCTATGGAAATAAAACCGAGCTTACGATCAGGGCTTTAGGTAATCTTACAACTGAAAAAGAATTCAGGGATCTGATAATAAGGGGCGATGAAAACGGAATAATCAGGTTAGGAGATATCGCGCAGGTGGAACTGGGAGCTGAGCGTTACGAGCAGAGCTGGAGGGTAAATGGTGTTAGCGCTGTTGGTGTTGCCATAACTCCGCAGCCTGGTGCCAACTACATTAATATTTCGGATGAATTCAACAAAAGGCTTGCTGAAATCCAGAAATCGCAAAAAAGCGATATCACTTTTACCACTTTGATTGACAACACTTTAAACGTTCGTAAATCACTTAAGGAAGTTGGCGAAACACTGGCAATTGCAATATTACTGGTTATCCTTGTTATATTTTTCTTCTTCCGCAACTGGCTTATTGCTTTACGACCGTTGATAGATATTCCTATTTCGCTGATCTTCACATTTTTCATAATGTATATTGCGGGATTTTCGATCAATATCCTGACTCTGCTGGCTATTATCCTGGCTACCGGATTAGTGGTTGATGATGGTATTGTGGTAACTGAAAATATATTCCGTAAAATCGAAGCCGGGATTCCTGTTCGAAAGGCTGCTATTGATGGCAGTAAAGAGATATTTTTTGTTGTAATTTCTACTTCAATAACACTTGCTATCGTTTTCCTGCCTGTGTTATTTTTACAAGGCTTTGTAGGCAGTTTATTCCGCGAATTTGGAATTGTGCTTGCAGTGGCTGTGCTGATTTCTGCTTTTGTATCTCTTACTATTACACCAGTACTCAATGTTTTTCTGAATAGAAGAGGCGCTCAGCATGGAAATTTCTATAATAAAACAGAACCTTTCTTTGCAGGTATGGAGAGCGGGTACAAAAACATGATCACTCGTTTTATAAAATACCGCTGGCTTTCATGGGCAATAGTGTTAGCATGTTTCGCTATGGTATATTTTATT
>JFJP01040286.1_pt1 | contig 11525 bp, 8 predicted proteins | sample 431651 | NCBI WGS metagenome assembly JFJP01 (sample SAMN02602958, study PRJNA72255) | Microbial mat metagenome, whole genome shotgun sequencing project. | biome: fresh water; feature: sink hole; material: water; isolation source: purple microbial (photo- and chemosynthetic) mats found in... | reverse complement strand
TCACGGCTCAAACCCGTTTCGTGCATAATATCTTCTATTGGTTCATCGTATTTGAGCATCTTTTGAGCAAGTTTAATGCTTTTTTCTTTCTCTTTTGCCAACGCTTCTTTCTCTTTAGCCAAAGCTTTTTCTATCTGTTTTTGGGTTTCTTGCTCTTTGGCTAAGGCATTGATGAGCGATTGTTCTAGCTTTCTGATACCTTTATTGTACGATTCTTCGTAGCTCAACTGGCGCAAAAGTGTGTCATTGGAGGTAGCTCTATTCAAATAGGAAATGATTCTCGTTAGCTCATCGTCAGACAGTTCTGCTTCTTCTACGTCGATTATATAATCCGATTCGGTGCCTTTTAGCTTTTGGTGAAACAAGTTAAGAAATTTTTCTAAACGTGTGCCACGTGTTTTGCCTTTGTAACCAGCTTGCAATATGATGCTTGGGTGAGTTAGCAAATTGGCAAATTCGCTTTTTACATTCAACAGTTTGTTGTTGATGATGTCGAAAGGTTGATTCAGAATTTTAACTGCTTGCGTATCAAATTCTTTCAGTTCAAAACCTAAAATATAAATGGTTATAATAGGCAGAGGTTTTACTTGCTCGTAGCCGTTGGCATCTACGAAAGTTTCTTCTTTTAAGTAGTTCGATGCCAGATATTTTCGGAAACGAATAATTGGGTCGGGCGTGTTGTATTTTTGAAGTTCAATTAAAATAGATTGTTCCTCGCCCGTTTCGGTCAAAATGATGGCTTTAAAGTCGTAACGAACCATGTGTATGGGGGTTACTTTTAGTATTTTTTCGGGCTCTTGTAAAACATTTTGGCTAATGGGCGTTTCTTCAGGCTTCGATTGAAGATGAATTACTTTGCTATTTAAAATGATTGACAATACAATTTTGGCAATTTGTTCGTTGTCCATCAAATATTTGAAGGCATAATCGTATAAGGGGTTTACTATTTTCATGACTTTGGTTGTATTATTTAGGGTACAAAGTTACAAAATGTTTGTGAATTTTCTAGTTTTGATTTGTAGTTTTTTGCCAAGATTGGTGCATCATAAAACCGTGCACCATAATCGTGCCAGCCTATTTTTGTAATTCCCGCAAGCTTTTGGTATGAGTTTTCGGCAATGCTCATGCCTTCGCTAAGCAATGTGTATTTTTAAATACCGTTTTCATACATAAACCAGCCGCAATAATCGGTGGTTTTTGGGTTATTTTAATTATAAAACGTTACATTTTACAAATAGCCGTTGTATATCCGAACTGTTTGCTTGTGTTGTTTTATAAACAGGCACTTCCTTAATCCAATCTACAAGAAACAAATAAAAAGGCAAGATATTTTTCGGATAAATTTCACTAGTTGTAGGAGTTGGATAATATTTGTAATACATTATATCACCTTTTGCACTTTTTGATTTTAAGTTAATTTGAAGAATATTGAAAGAATTTATTTTTCCAACACTATCTATGAATAAAGTTAGTCTCATAAATCCTTTTAATTCCCTCCTCCCTAAACTATCAGGTAACGTAATATTAAGATTTTTTTGCTCTACAGTGAATGGCATATTTTCAGGTAAATTTGGAACAATATATGCACTATCATTTTGAGCTATTAAAAAATTAATAGAGAAAAATAAAAAAAGCGATAATGGTAATTTCATAATTTAATAATAATTTTTTAGATTTAATATTTTTCATATATATCCATTCCAAATAAAATTGAAAGTCTTATTTCAGTGGGTTGTCTTTTGTTATTAATCCATAAATTATTCATTTTTAAAATAATATTTTTACTTTCATCATCACATGCTTCACACAATTTTCCCATAGACCGTACCACTCTAATGTTACTTATTTGACCACTTTTTTCAACAACAAATGATATAATATTATATCCAATTATATCAGCTATGTTATTTTTATTCATCTTTTGCCCAATAAATTTATTGAGTGAATCTTTTCCGCCATTAAACCATATAGAGTCGTTTATTAAAATAACATCTGTTCTTTCTTTTTCATTTTTATCAACATAACATAAAGAATCTAATCTTCCTTCTTTATACCAATATTTTCTAATAACTAGATTCTCTGAATCATATTCTACCCACTCACCTATTTTTTGATTTTTGGAATCATATTCACCGTAAAAATGCTGTGAGAACATATTATTTTGAATACAAAAAAAATATATTAAAATTATTATTTTTTTCATCTATTATAAACTGGATTACTTTAACCAATTAATTATTTTGCAAAGTATCATTTAATAACACCTCTTCTTTTGGCTTCAAATTTTAACCAAGGGGTTAATGTATCATTTGTATTTTGTAAATACTTATTAAATAAATCTAATTGTTCTTTAATGGATAAGATTTTCATTTTTCTCAATTCGTCAACTTCTTTAGAATATTTAATTGTATCTCTATAATATTTTTCATATCCAGGATAAGCAACACATCCATCTAATTGCCTATATTTAACGTCGTCATAATTTAGACTTGTTTCAAAGTTAACAAAATAATTAGAGTCAAAACTATAAACTGTCTTCCGAATTTTAATCGTTGAATCATAAGGTACTCTTAAAGGTAAAAAATGCAAACTAATAAGACTATCTTCAAAAAAACAATTAGCTAATAACTCATGATTAACTAATGTATAAGAAATTAAACTATCTCTTTTATCATCGATTGAAAAATTACAAGCATAATTACTAGCATAGAATAACCATTTTGAGTTATTGTAAAAGGTATCAAGTTTATTTGATGAAATTATCTCAGGGTATTTTTCATTAGGAAAAAATATCGTTTCTATAGAATCTGCGTTCTTTGCATCATTTCGAGTATGTGAAATACAAGAATTAAACAATAAAAAAGCTAGTATAATAACATATATTTTCATTTTTTTAGATTTTTAAAACCAATTTTATGAATTAAACAATAGCCAGTATTTGGTTTTGGTGGTATTTACGGTTTGGCTTTTCATTATGATGTTGCAAAGTTACAAAATGTTTGTAATATACACAATTCTCTTCATTCAAAATAGTTTAGTTCATAAAAAAGAGATTTATATCTATAATTAGAGTTTATATTCTAAAAATTTGTATTTTTGTGCCGTATATAATTTAAGAAAATAGCCAATCCATATAAAAACCATTGCTTCTATATTAATAGAAATAAGTAAAATACAAAGGATAATGAAAGCAACAATTCAAGAAGAAATAAAAAAAAGAGTGCTTGTGCTCGATGGCGCAATGGGCACTATGCTACAAAAATACAAATTTAGCGAAGACGATTTTCGCGGTACACGTTTTGCCGATTGGAAAACCAGTTTAAAAGGCAACAACGATTTGCTTTCAATCACTCAACCCGAAGCAATTAAAACGATACATGCAGAGTATTTAGAAGCTGATGCCGACATAATAGAAACGAACACGTTCAATGCCAACCGAATATCCATGCACGATTACGCCATGGAAGAGTTGGTGTATGAATTGAATTATGCCTCGGCAAAACTTGCCAGGCAAGTAGCCGACGAATATACACTGAAAACACCCGAAAAACCACGTTTTGTTGCCGGTTCGATAGGTCCAACCAATAAAACAGCTTCCATGTCGCCCGATGTAAACGACCCTGGATTTAGAGAAGTGCTCTTCGACGACTTTGTAGCTGCTTACGCCGAGCAAACCGAAGGCTTGCTTGACGGAGGTTGCGATGTGCTTTTGGTCGAAACTATTTTCGATACACTCAATGCCAAAGCTGCCCTTTTTGCAATTGAAGAAGTGCTTGCAAAGCGTAACATTCGCATTCCCATTATGGTTTCGGGCACAATAACCGACTCTAGTGGTCGCACGCTTTCGGGGCAAACACTCGAAGCGTTTATTAACTCTCTTTCGCACATCGACTTACTTAGCATTGGTTTAAATTGTGCTTTAGGTGCACACGAAATGCGCCCTCATATTGAGGAGATTGCAGAAAATACCAATTTTTATGTAAGTGCGCACCCCAACGCCGGACTTCCAAATCAATTTGGCGAATACGATGAAACTCCAGAGCAAATGACCGAAGAAATTAAAAAATTTCTGAATAATAAATCCGTAAATATTATTGGCGGCTGTTGCGGAACTTCGCCCAAACACATTCATTTGTTTGCGCAAGCAGCTAAAAATGCACCCATTCGTATTCCTAAAAAATTAGAAATTAAAACCAAGCTTTCGGGTTTAGAATCGCTTAACATTGACCAATTTAGTAATTTTATCAACATAGGTGAGCGCACCAACGTAGCAGGTTCGCGCAAATTTGCTCGTCTTATTCGCGAAAAAAAGTACGAAGAAGCTCTTTCGGTAGCTCGCCAACAAGTAGAAAGCGGCGCGCAAGTGTTAGATATAAATTTAGATGATGCTATGCTCGATGCTGAAAAAGAAATGTTTACATTCTTAAACCTTTTGGTAGCAGAGCCTGAAATAGCCAAAGTGCCTATCATGATAGACAGCTCTAAATGGAAGGTAATAGAAACCGGACTAAAATGTTTGCAAGGCAAAGCCATTGTAAATTCGATTAGTTTGAAAGAAGGCGAAGAGATTTTCAAACAACAAGCTCGCAAAATTAAAAATTACGGTGCTGCCACAGTTGTTATGGCTTTCGACGAAAAAGGACAAGCCGACAGCTACGAGCGCAGAGTAGAAATTATTACGCGTGCCTACAAAATATTGACTCAAGAAGTACATTTTCCGGCACAAGACATTATTTTCGACCCCAATATTTTGACCATTGCTACCGGAATGGAGGAACACAACAATTTTGCTGTCGATTTTATCGAAACCATAAAGTACATAAAAGCAAACTTACCGCACGCCAAAATAAGCGGAGGAGTAAGCAATTTGTCGTTTTCGTTTAGAGGAAACGATGTGCTTCGCGAAGCCATGCACTCAGCATTTTTGTATCATGCCATCAAAGCAGGAATGGACATGGGCATAGTAAATGCCGGAATGTTACCTATTTACGACGACATACCGAAAGACCTTTTGGAGAAAATAGAAAATGTAATTTTCAACAAACACAAAAATGCGACTGAAGAGCTGATTACTTTTGCCGAGCAAATTAAAAATACCGATAAAAAAGAAGAAAAAATAGACCTTTGGCGCACCGAACCTCTCGAAAAACGTTTGGCGTATTCGTTAGTGAAAGGAATTACTGAGTTTATCGAAGAAGATTTAGCCGAAGCTCGCAAAAAATATGCTTCATCGGTTGAAATTATTGAAAAACCACTCATGGACGGCATGAATGTGGTAGGCGATTTGTTTGGTAGCGGAAAAATGTTTTTGCCGCAAGTAGTAAAAAGTGCACGCGTAATGAAAAAAGCTGTCGCAGTGCTACTTCCATTCATCGAACAAGAAAAAGCTTTAAATAAAGAAGCCGCTTCGGTACAAAAGAAAATTCTTTTGGCAACTGTAAAAGGCGATGTACACGACATAGGAAAAAACATTGTAGCTGTAATTTTGCAATGCAATAATTTTGAAGTAATTGACCTTGGTGTAATGGTTCCTGCCGATAAAATATTGAAGGCAGCCAAAGACCACAACGTTGATGTAGTGGGACTTAGCGGCTTAATTACTCCTTCGCTCGAAGAAATGGTGCACGTAGCCAAAGAAATGGAGCGCGAAGGCATGAGTATTCCATTGGTAATAGGCGGAGCAACTACTTCTACTATTCACACAGCAGTGAAAATTGCGCCCGAATATTCAGGTGTTTGCATGCACGTAATTGATGCTTCACGCAGCGTGAATGTGATTACAAATATTTTGAACAAAGATGAAAAATTCTTGTCAGATATTGCTAAAAAATACGAAAACTTACGCTACACACACGAAACAAAATCGAACAAACCGATTCTTTCGCTACAAGAGGCTAGGGCAAAAAAACTGAACATTGATTGGGAAACTTCTGAAGTTTATCAACCAACTTTTACAGGAGTTAAAGTGTTTGAAGATTACTCAATTAGCGAAATTGCCGAATATATTGATTGGACTTTCTTTTTCCATGCGTGGGGTTTGAAGGGAAAATATCCCGAAATTCTTACTCACTCAGAAAAAGGAGAAGAAGCTACAAAATTATTCAATGATGCTAAAAGTTTTCTGGCAAACATTATCGAAAATAAGTCGTTGCAAGCAAAAGCAGTAGTGGGAATTTTTCCCGCTAACTCGCAAGATGATGATATTCTGGTATATGAAGACGAAACAAGAACAAAAACTTTAATTAGTTTGTGCCAACTGCGCCAGCAACAACTAAAGGAAAATGATGAGTACAATAGCTTAAGCGATTTTGTAGCACCAGTAGAAAGTGCTAAAAAAGATTACATTGGAGCATTTGCTTTAACCACAGGTTTAGGTGTAGAGAAATTAGTGGCACATTACGAGGCACAAAACGACGATTACGCAGCAATTATGGTCAAAGCTCTTGCCGACCGCTTGGCAGAAGCCTTTGCTGAGTTGATGCACAAACGAGTGCGCCGCGAGTTTTGGGCTTACGCCAAAGACGAAAAACTTTCGCCAGAAGATTTGGTTAATGAAAAGTATCAAGGCATTCGTCCGGCAATAGGTTATCCGGCTTGCCCCGAACATTCCGAAAAACAAACTATTTTCAATCTTTTGCAAGCCGAAAAACATACAGGCATTACGCTCACCGAGCATTTTGCAATGTACCCAACGGCAGCCGTTTCGGGTTTATATTTTGCCAACAAAGAAGCGAGGTATTTCAGCGTAGGAAAAGTAACCCAAGAACAGGTTGAAAATTATGCACAACGAAAAGGCGTAGATGTTTCATTTATTGAAAAATTAATTATGCCAAATTTAAGTTATAAATAGTCGTTTTTTATTACTTTTGTAAAAATAAAATAAAACAACCTTAAAAAAAAAAACAATGGGACAATCACTCGAAGTACTCGACAGTATTCGATTAAATTTTAATGAAGAAGGATTGTTATTCTTAAACCTCACCATAGCTTTTATTATGTTTGGCGTAGCGTTAGAATTGCGACTCGATAATTTTAAACGAATTTTGCTCAATCCAAAGCCTGTATTTGTAGGTGTTGCTTCTCAGTTTATAGTAATGCCGGCTATGAGCTTTTTATTGGTTTTAATTTTGAATCCTACGCCAAGTGTTGCTTTGGGAATGATTTTGGTAGCTGCTTGTCCTGGAGGCAATGTGTCAAATTTTATTTCGTCGATAGCACGCGGAAATGTTGAGCTTTCAGTAACATTAACAAGTATTTCCGATGTGTCGGCTATTATAATGACTCCTGTAAACTTTGCTTTTTGGGGTGGTTTATACAGCGCAACTTCTACTATGGTGATTCCTATTGAGATAGATTTTTATGAAATGGTTCGCATTATGATTCTTTTGCTTGCTATTCCTGTTACATTAGGAATGGTTTTTTCGTATTATTTTAGTAAATTAGCTGCAAAAATAATCAAGCCTACCAAAATATTGTCTATCATTATCTTTTTTAGTTATATTATTGGAGCTTTGAGTCTTAATTTTGGTTACTTCTTGCAATACATTCACTTGATTATCTTAATTGTTCTAATTCATAATGCCTTAGCATTTTTTACTGGTTACGCAATGGGGCGAATATTTAGGCTTAACGTAAAGAATGTACGCACCATTGCTATCGAAACAGGCATACAAAATTCAGGTCTTGGCTTGGTTATTATTTTTAACCCACATTTATTCAATGGCTTAGGTGGAATGGCGTTTATTGCAGCTTGGTGGGGAATTTGGCACATTGTAGCCGGACTTACACTTGCCTTTTTCTGGAGCAAGCGCACCAAAAGAGCCGAACGAATGAGTGCTATTCATGCAAAAACAGAATAACGAACTAAATTTAGCTTGCTTTTGTTGCACTTACAAAGCGGTTTTTACCATTCAAATCGTTGTGTATTAATGTATTTTCAAAACCTAGCGAATTTAAAAGCTCGGCAGTTTCTGTTCCAAAAGCTTCGTTGATTTCATAAAAAAGTTTGCCTTGTGGTTTTAAAAAGCATGAGGCAAATTTTGCAATTTCTCTATAAAAAACAAGCGCGTCAGAGTCTTCTACAAAAAGAGCCGAAGCGGGTTCAAAATTGAGTACATTGCTGTGCATCAATGGTTTTTCGCTCTGCCGAATGTAGGGCGGATTGCTAACGATAACGTCAAATTTATCAAAAGGCAAAGATTCTTGTTTTTGCCAATTCAAAATATCAAGTTCTGAAAAATGCACGTTTGCCTTATTATTTGTTGCATTCAATAGTGCCATTTCCAATGCTTTGTGCGAAAAATCAATGGCAAAAACTTCCGCTTGGGGCAATTCTTTTTTGAGCGTGATGGCAATGCAGCCAGAGCCCGTTCCAATATCTAAAATTGTAGGATTTTTTATTGTTAAGGTTTTTGTTATCAAATAAATAAGTTCTTCGGTTTCTTGCCTAGGAATGAGTGTATGCGGGTTTACTTTAAATACAAATCCATAAAAATGAGCTTCGCCTAAAATATATTGAATGGGTTCGGATTGCTTTAATCGTTCGAGAATTGTCAATAACAATTCGATTTGATGTTGGTCAAATTCCTTATTGCCTCGCATAAGTAAATCGGTACGAGAAAATGAAAAATGATGCTCAAGTATTAATTCTATAAAAACAACTATTTCTCTCGAATCGTAGAGTTGTTTCAATTCATCAAAATACTTGTTTTTTAATTGTTGTAAATTCATATCCAGAATATTGGTTAAAAGAGAAATTGTTTTATAGCGTAACGAACAAACAACAATATGTTAACAGTTGGAGAATTATGGATTTGTATAATTTTGTTTTTTTTGAATTTCAAACACACTCAAGTTGCAGCATCAATTATTTCAATAAAAAAGCAGTAGCAATTCCAAGATAATTTCCCACTGCATAGCCAATAATGCCAACAGTTAAGCCCGAAATAATAACTTCTTTATTTTTGATACCAGCAGCTACTACCGGAACAAATGGTGGCGAACATATTAATGCTGTGGTAGTTATAATAGTAGTATCGGTATCTATTTTAAATATTGCCGAAAGCAAAGCATGTAAAAACAAAGTGCCAAATATTCCTGCAAAAATGTACACTACCATAGCCCAAGAAGTAGCTAATAGATTGTCCATATTAATCATAGAAGCAACTACTAAACAGAATATTAAGATGAAATACATGCCCAGTTGAAAGGTTTTCTTTATTCTGTTTATTGCAGGAAACAGTGAAAGGATAATCCCCAAAGTGGTAATGAGCAAAATGGCAACCATGGTGGAAATATCGGAAGGCAACATTATGCTTACTGCACCTCCTATGCCAAGAATAAGCACCGACAAGCCCAAGGCTTTGAGCAAAGGAGTGAAATTTCCGGAGCTAAAAAGGCCATCAAAATTTTCAATGTCGTTTTCGGGTATTTCGTTTGTTTCTGTGGCTTGCGAAGCGAATTTATAACGAGGTAAAATAACTCCAAACACGCGTTGTGCTATCGAAACGAGAAACACAATGTATATCAACGAAAAAATAGTGTCGAGCGTATGTGTAACAATGTAGGCGTTGTTATCTACATTGAGGGCTGTTTTAATCGAAACCAAATTAGGCGTTCCGCCGGTGTAAACGCCCATCATCATGCCGCTAATTTTCCAAGCATCGGGAATGTATTGGCTTAGAAAGTAGTGTCCCGTAACTACCACAATCGTAAGCGATACAATACCTAAAATCATAGACAGAAAGGTTTTTCCGGCAAGTTTGAGCCAATCTCTCACGTTGAGCGAGAATAAAAGCAAAGGCAAAGCAAGCGGAACTGCAATATCGGTTAAAGTACTTTGTATTTTAGGCGCATTTTCGGGCAACAAGCCCGATACAGCTAAAGCCATTCCAACCAAATAAGCCACCATCACAAGACCTATTTTTTTGATGGCACTAAATTTTGAACTCAAATAAATAATAACTGCCGGAAAACTTAAATAAAATAGTACCAGCAAAATAGAAGTAAGAATATTCATAATTTTAATTGTATAACTTGAAAGAGTACGAGATTCTAAAAAAAGGAAGTTGCTAACGAATGCTTATTTTTTAATAACCGTAAAGGCGTGCAAAATAACGTCGCGAGCGGCAGTAATGAAAACAATGAGTACCAGCAATTTTTGGTCGGCAAAGCACCATCGCACAGCATTGAACGAGAATAATGTACCATAATTGAAAAAGTTTCCACTGTCAATCAAAGCCAAAAAATTGGCAGCTCCAGCAATTAAAAACAAAGCAACCACTGTCATTTTGAACAATACATAAAAAGCCCATTTGTAATGCAAAGCTTTCATACTTTGCATAAAAATATGGTACAAAATAAAAAAAACCAAACTAAATAGCACCAAAGCCTTAAAAATCATGGTTATTTTGAGCAGCGCATTGGGTTCGGCTTTTAAGTTGTTGTAGAAAATATCGATGTAGTTGCCAATGTAGCTCCAAATAGATTGCAAACGCGGGTCGGTTGCCGAACTTGCAAAAATTTCATTCTTTTCAAAAAAATTATTAACTGTTTCCGAAAATACATTATCGAAAATAATTCGGAAAATAGTTTCGAGCACTCCCGTAAAAAAGTTATCGAAAGTAACGGACATAATAAAAGCCGCCTTTGTTACCAGAATCAACAATAAGTACAATTCCAGAGCAAACATAAGCAATTTTCTTAAAAAAACGGCAGCCGGATTGCCAAACAATTGTTGCGAAAAACTTTGGAGCGACATCGAATTTAGTTATAGTTTTTTATATTTTTTGAGTTTGAATAAAACAATATTCATACAATGTTTTAGAGTTTTTCAATTTGCTCTATGGTTAAACCTGTATTTTTTGCAATTATATTATTTAGTATTCAGTCTGCTTTAAATCCTTAAAAGGTTGTCTCAAAATCGTTTTCATTTTAGAAGGTTCTACTTTTCTGAAATCGCTCAAATATATTTCGTGGTGTTTTCCAGTAAGTACACCGCCAGAGTCTTCTATCAGTTTGTGCAATTTCATTATATTTTCGTGCTCTTCCGAAAACGAACCAACGTGCAGCATTTGCGCCGCTTTGCCTTCGGTAAAATATTCCAAACGCAAATTGTCGAGAATGGAAAGCTTGCTTTTCTTTTTTACTACGGCGCGAGCCTCGTCAATCAATTGATTTGTAATTTGTTCGGGCTGCATTATCATCAAAGTCCATTTCCAACGTTCTTTGTTGCCAGTAATAAAATCGTTCATATCGTCAGCCCACCAAAGCCCTTCGAGCGGCATAACCGTATAATCGAAGTTTAGGCTTTCTTTTGCCATAAATTTAGCCTTGTACGATACCGAAAACAAAGCCTCTATAGCTTCAGAAAAATCTTTACTTTGGGCAATTCCCATACCATCAATCATAAGAAATTGCATTCCAACTACTTCCGTCAATTGTGCAATTGGCTTAGGATTATAAAACTGTTTGAATTTTTTCTTAAAATCAATTTTTTGTATTGGCATAATCAAAATAGCTTTTAA
>JFJP01022189.1_pt1 | contig 11525 bp, 12 predicted proteins | sample 431651 | NCBI WGS metagenome assembly JFJP01 (sample SAMN02602958, study PRJNA72255) | Microbial mat metagenome, whole genome shotgun sequencing project. | biome: fresh water; feature: sink hole; material: water; isolation source: purple microbial (photo- and chemosynthetic) mats found in... | reverse complement strand
GGCAGCGTAAACGCAACGAGCAGCAGGAGACCCAATCCTACGATTGCAATTTTTTTCATCTTCATCCTCCTTAACTTAAACTTTAAAACGCCTAATAATTTTCATCCTGAAAAAAGCACATCAACCCAACCTAATAATTTTGAAAAATAACACAACTGACCCTGCTTTCGTTCCTCTTCCACCTCCTCTCGCCAAATCATTTCTCAAAACTCTGAACAGTTTGCAGTACCGACTTCAGGCGGTTACTGTGAAATCAAAATCGTCAACCTGACAGGACAGCCCGCCTGAAGGCGGTACTACAAACTTTTCGATCTGCTGATACCATAAAAATATTATCGCAAACACAGTTCTGTCTGATTTGCTAACAGCATAACTTCAATATGTCAAGATTTTTTTGAAAATTAAACAAAGCGGCAGATCGGATTTGTCAACCCGAATCGTTTATTTCAGAATCCCGGCAAATACTTTCAGTACATATTCAATGTCATCGGATGTGATGTGGTAATGGGTCACGGCTCTGAGCCGGAACGGGTCCAAGGGCAGCATCCGAACGCCTTCGCTATTCAATTGTCCGCTCAAAGTCTGGGCAGTCAGATTGCCGCGGGTGATTTCAAAAAAGACAATATTGGTTTTCACCTTTTCCGTATCCGCGGAGATACCTTTTATATTAGCCAGCCCTTCAGCCAATTTCCGGGCATGAAAATGGTCTTGGGACAGCCGGTCAGCAATTCCGGCTGCTGCCAATACGCCTGCCTGCCGCATCGCTCCGCCGACTAACTTGCGGGACCGTCTGGCACGGGCAATAAATTCTTTGGAGCCGCATACCAAAGAACCCGCGGGCGCGGCTAATCCCTTGCTCAGACAAAAAGATACCGAATCTGCATCACGCGTCAATTCCCGGACATCTGTTTCCAATGCAACTGCGGCATTGAAAATACGCGCTCCGTCCAAATGGATTTTCAGCCCGTACTTGCGCGCTATTTTTCCCGCGCTCTGCATGTAGCTATTTTTCCCGCGCTCTGCATGTATTCGGCATCCAAAGGGCTGCCGTTGCAGCGGTTATGCGTATTTTCCAGCGCAATCACCCGCGTTACGGGAAAATGAATATTATCCGGTCTGATCGCGGCTTCGATATCCTCAAGATTCAGCTTTCCGTCAGGCTGATTTGGGATAATCCGCGGATGAATGCCGCCTAATGCCGCGGTGCCACCCTGTTCGTAGAAAAAAATATGGGATTGATCCCCCAGTATCATTTCATCCCCGCGGCCGCAATGGGTGAGCGAACAGACTAAATTTGCCATAGTGCCGCTGACCACAAACAACGCGGCTTCTTTTCCCATACACTCAGCGGCGATTTCTTCCAGCCGCCTGACTGTAGGGTCTTCGCCGAACACATCGTCCCCGACTTCCGCGTCTGCCATAGCGCGGCGCATTGCCGGGGTCGGCTGAGTTACTGTGTCGGATCGAAGATCAATTATTCGCATAATTATCCTTGCCTGTATGTAAAGCGGGTTTTTCTCGTTCCTATTTCTCTCGTTCCCAAGCTGGGGCTTGGGAACGAGAACGAGAAAAACGAGAAAAAATATGCAAAAAACCGCTTCGCTTCATTTTTGCACTCCGGAATCAATCTTTGAATCTGCGCCGGACATTTTCTTTTTCATCCGGAGGAAGACTGTCCCATTTCTCAAGTTTTTCCTGAACATTCCGGCGTTCTTCGGGTGAAAGATTCTGCCACTGATTAAAGCGTTTCCGGTAAAGCTCGCGTGCTTCAGGGGAAAGCTCTTTCAACTGATCCATCCGGTTTCTCAAAGCTTCCTTTTTTTCCGGGGGCATGGATTCCCATTTCCGGAGTTTCTGCTGAAGCCTTGCTTTTTCCTCCGGAGACAAATCTTGATAATTTTCCCCTTTATAACGCTTGCCCTTATCAGGAACATCCTGATTTTGCGTTATATACTGCTTTCGGTCATATCTTCCGGCTTCGGCTCCGACCGGAAAAATTCCCGCGGTCATAACTGTAATAAGGAAAACAATCCTCAGATTTTCATACATATTTCCGAACATAGATATTTCTTTTTATCAGAAGATTATTGTTATCCCCGCTGTCAACCGCGTTGACCACTTTCCGAATGGTCTCCATATCCTCCAGCAGTTCCATATTATTTATAACATCAAAATCTTTAAAAATCAACTGTTCTTCGGAATTAATTTTCGACACAGACCGAGGAGGAGACAAGGCTTTGTCAGAAGCCCCGAATTCAAACCATCCAAGCGCGGCGATCAACAGAGAAGCTGCGGCAAGGAGAGGAATAAAGGGATGCCTGATCCGTTTTTTATCGCGGGATACTGCCTCTTCCCTCAGCGTTCCCATGACAGAACGGGCAAGTTTTCCCGCGGATTCAGGGGAAAGACTCGGACAGGGCAGACGCAGTCTCAATGTGCCGATCAGATGCCGCAGTTCATCCCTTTCAGCCCGGCACATACTGCATATTTTCAGATGTTCTTCAAAACCCGGGCGGAAAGTCTGCGCGCCTTCTCCGTAAACATCCAGATACAGCATTTCCCTATAATCATTGCACGTTTTCATTTTTTCACCCATTCTTTCAACGCGTTCCTCAGAAAACAGGTTGCCCGGAAAAGATGGCTTTTTACCGTTCCTTCTGCCAGATTCATAACCCCGGCGATTTCAGGAATGCTCATTTCCTCGAATACCTTGAGTTGGAAAACCATACGCTGTCTGTCTGGAAGATTCATCAAAGTTTTCTGAACTTTTTCAGTAAGCTGGCTTCTGTCCAGCATTGCATCCGGATCGCTGCTTTCTTTCATATCCGGATAATTGTCAAAAGCTTCATCCGAATCTTCTGTGCCGCTCTGTTCGCGTTTCCAGGGAAAAAATATCCGTTTCCAGCGTTGCCGCCGTCTTCTTTCATCCAAACAGGCATTGATAAGAATGCGATAGAACCATGTGTAAAACGATGATTTTCCTTTAAATGTGTTCAATTCCCGGAATACTCTCAAAAATACTTCCTGAGTCAGATCGCGGGCTTCTTCGGCATCCCCGCACATCCGGTAAGCGATGCTGTAAGCTTTTTGCTGATAACGCCGGATCAGTTCCTCAACAGCGCGCTGATCGTCTTCTTTGGCTCGGCTGACCAGAATTTCATCTTTCAATTCAACAGACAAGGGATTCCTTTACGGTTTAGACGATTCTGAAAGAAAAGGGTTTACCCGGAGGTCACGCCGCCGGCATGACCTCGCGGATTCAGCATTTGTTCAGGGAAAAAGCCGTACATTCGACTTCGATTTTCAGACTGTTGTATTTTACCAGAACCACCGAAATATTGTCTCTTCCGCCCTTGCTGTTTGCCGCGTCCACGAGATTGACCGCGGCTTTGTTGAAGGCTTCTTCTTTTGACTGACTGACAATATGTTCTATTTCTTCATCACTCAGCATATCCGTAAGCCCGTCCGAACACATCAGCAGCACATCGTTATCTTTAAGATTGATCCGTTTCAGTTCGGGGCGTATATTGACAGTCACGCCCACCGCCTGCGTAAGAATATGCCATGACTGTGCCGGAATCTTTTCGGGTTCCATATTTTTATGTTCGACCAGATAGTCCCCCCAGGTCTGATCTTTGGTAACCTGCCGGATTTTATCACGGATCAGGTAAATCCGGCTGTCTCCGGTATTGCAGACATAAGCCTTGTCTTTTCTGACAACCATCTGTATCAGCGTGGTTCCCATGCCTTCATAGTCAATATCTATTTTTGTACTGAGCTTTATGGCCTCATGCGCTTTGAACAAAGATTCTTTAAGAATTCCGGGAATATCATCATCGGGAGTATCCCGCGCTATGGTATGAACCAAAGAATCATAAGCCACCTCAACCGCCATTCTGCTGGCAACTTCGCCTGCCTGATGTCCGCCCATGCCGTCTGCCAGAAGATAAATGCCTCTTTTTTCATCAATTACGAGGCTGTCCTCATTCTGACTTCTTTTTTTCCCGACATCCGTCTTGTAATCCACTTTCATTGAGGGGACCTCTTTGGTCTTTTTGAAGGACTCCATTGGATTTAACTGTTTGCTGTCAGATTTCAATATTTATCCAGCCTGAATTATTTACAGATCGTCGGAGTTAAAAAAATAACAGGATTCAAATGATTTTACAGGATTTGCAAGATTAATCCTGTTTAATCCTCTGCCCTTTACAAAAGGGGGGAATTTTTTGTCTGAATCATAGATTGTATTCAGGGATAATTCAATATGGTCGGAGATATTTTTTACCGGCGGCGGGTAATAAGCTAAAAATTGTATTATCATTCAGGATTTACGCAGTTCAAAAAATCGGCGGGTCGGACATTCCTGTCCGACCCTTCCGCAAAAAAATATTAAAGCGCATCCGATGAGATCGAATTTTAATATAACAATTCTGATTTATTTGCAAAATAAATCAACACCCGTTCCCGGAATAAAACAGTATTCCGAATTTTTTCTTGCATATCAGTCAATATCACAGTAATATTTCTTTCGGAAATTTGAAATCCCATGTCCGGTTTCTGACATTAAAATTTTATAAGAAACCCTTGCCTGTTCCGCGCGTTTTCGGCTATGGAAATATAAGCATGAAATCCGGAGGGCGTTTTTTATTTCCGGCAAGGCAGAAAAAAAATATTGAGGAATCGGCTGCATTACAGGTTTTATGATATTAATTCGATAAGTTGACAGGAGGTAAAAGGATGACAGGAAGGTATTGGAAAGGTTTATTTGTCATATTCATGGTGATTTCGATGGCTGTCTGCGCTTCAAAAGAAACGGTGAAGCGATCTGAGGCTCAGACATCGGCTGCGGCTAACGTCTCATCAGGCAGTTCCAATGCAAATGTATCGCGCAGCTCGCTGCCCGCGTCAAAAACAGCGCAGTCCCCTGAATCTTTCATATTGAATCCGGATAATCCGGACATGGGTACCTACATGCGGGTGAATGTGAACGACTTCATCGTCATCCTTGACGCATCCGGTTCCAAGTATATACCTTATGCCGGGAAACCCAAACTCAGAATTGCCAAAGATATTGTACGAAGGCTGAATCAGAACACGCCCGAGCGTCCTCTGTTCGGGGGACTCAGACGTTACGGATATGAAGCCGGCGCGTGGTCAACCCCGACTGTACTGCTTTACGGCATGACAGACTATGTGCGCGATGATTTTGCCAGAGCCATTGAAATTGTCCGCTGGGCAGGCGGAAAAAGCCCGCTGGCTCAGGCAATTGACAAATCCAGCGATGATTTTCAGCAGGCAAAAGGACATTATCTGGCTTTGGTCATTGTCAGTGACGGCAAGATTTATAAGGGAGACCCGGTGGACGCGGCAAAAAGAATCAAGCAGCGTTACGGGGACAGGCTGTGTATTTATACCGCGCTGGTGGGCAATCTTCCCTTTGGCGAAGATATTTTGAAGCGGATTGCCAAAATCGGCGAATGCGGATATATGATCACCTCGGACAGACTGGAACGCCCCGATATCATGCGGGACTGGGCTGACGATATCTTTCATCGCGGCCGCAAAGCCGAACCGCCGCCGCCGCCTGCGCCGCTGCCTCCGACAGTTGCGATGACCGCGCCGCCGCCTGCAAGAAATCCCTGCGCGGAATTGGACGAGGCTCTCAAGATGAAGGTTCTGTTTGACCTGAACAAATGGGATATCAAACCCGAATATTACAACGGTTTGGACAAAATCGCGTCGCTGATGCTGGAGTGTCTCGAAGCTCAGGTCAATATTGACGGACATACCTGCAACATCTGGACAGAAAAATATAATATGAAACTGTCCCATCTGCGGGCAACAGAGGTTATGTCATACCTTGTCAGGAGAGGAGTTCCGTCGAGCCGTCTGAGTGTGAACGGCTACGGTCTCACAACACCGTCTGCTTCCAACAAGACCGAGGAAGGGCGGGTTGCAAACCGGAGAGCTGAATTCAGGCGGACCCGCTGATTTGCAGGTTTGGAATATCCGTTCACGTTCATGTAAAAGTGAACGTGAACGTAAATGTATCCCCAGCGGGATGTGTTTTATTGACATCGGCAGGCATAATATCGTAAAGTACGGTACATAATTGCCGAAAAAAATATTAACCGGTTGAAGTTTTGAATTTTTTGTATTATGAACATTCAGCCGCGTTATATGAAACAGGCTTGAAATGACATTCTCTGCTTATTCTGACAGCAGCGTTTTGCAGACTGTGAGCTTTTTTTTAATCTGAAAAAAATTGAAAGGAGGTGTTGGCATGATATAGGATGACCCTGTTTGTGAAAGGCCGAACTTTGGAATCAATGACAATTATTTAAGGAAGGAGCAATAAAGATGAAAAAAATTATGGTTATAGCGCTCGGCATGATATTCTGCCTTGCGGCCACACTGCCTTCGTTTGCAATCGAATTGCAGGTGAATGCTGTGGAAGAACACAAGGTCACTGGAAATTACGCGAAAGTCAAAGACGGAAAAATCGTTTTCGGAAAACAGCCGACAGCATACAGTCCGGACACATTGAACATGATTCTGAATGCTTACGGTGTCAGCCTTGCCGCGGATTCCGTCAGTGCCGTACAGGCTGCTTCAAAAGCCTATGCCAGCGTCAAAGACGGACAGGTCGCTTTCGGGAAAGTGGGAACGGCTTACAGTCCGGAAACACTGCACACAATCCTCACGGCTTACGGAAATGAAAACGGAAAACTCTTCCTCTCTCCGGAGGCTGCCGCTGCAATGAAGGATCCCCCGAATTATGTAAAAGTAAAAGACGGCAAACTCGCGTTCGGGAAACAGTCCACTGCATACAGCCCCGAAGAATTCGATATGCTTCTGGGTGCTTATCAGTTGCCCGGACCCGGAGGTGCGCCTCCGCCGGTTGTCAGCGAACCGGGACCCGGACCTGCTCCGGAACCGGGCAGACCGGTTGAACCCGGACCTACTGGACCCTGCTCCGATAAAGACGGCGACGGCGTCTGCGATGAGAACGATGACTGTCCGGATACGCCCAAGGGAGCTTATGTGAACGCCAGAGGATGCTGGATCGTTGCGAATCTCCTCTTTGATTTTGACAAGTCGGTCATCAAATCCAAGTATTACAAAGACCTGGATGAGGTGGTGAGGGTTCTGAATGACAACCCCTATCTGAATGTCGAAATTCAGGGTCATACCTGTAGCATCGGAACCGACAAATACAACCAGCGACTGTCTGACAGACGCGCCAAGGCGGTAAGGGACTATTTTATAAAGAAAGGTATTTCGAAAGAACGTCTCTCCTCCATAGGCTACGGCGAGAAAAAGCCTGCGTTCTCCAATCAGACCAGAGACGGACGGAGACAGAACCGCCGGGTCGAACTGAAGCCGATCCGATAATGAAGACTTGGAAGTGAGAATTGAAAAGTGAGAATTGAGAATTGAAAAAATCACTTATCACTTCTCACGACGGACGGAACCGATTGAAAAGTGAGAATTGAAAAGTGAGAATTGAACCCTGTTTTTATAAAATGGTATTTCTCACTTCTCACTTCTCACTTCTCACTTACAATTAAGGAGGATACTATCATGGCAGGACATGTTTTGGAAATAAGCGACAGCACATTCGATAGCGAAGTGCTGAAGTCTCAAAAACCGGTGCTTGTGGATTTCTGGGCGCCCTGGTGCGGTCCCTGCAAAGCGATAGGACCGGTTATCGAGGAACTTGCCGCGGCATTCGGCGATAAAATCAAATTTGCAAAATGCAACGTGGATGAGAATCCGGTAAGCCCGGGAAAATTCGGTATCACGGCGATTCCTACGCTTATTATTTTCAAAGGCGGAAAAAACGTAAAGCAGATCACGGGCATGGTTGCAAAATCCAAATTGGAAGCAGATATCAAAAGTCTGCTTTAACTCGAATCGAGGACTGAGCAAGAATGAAAACGGCTGATTATGATCTGATTATCATCGGCGGAGGTCCCGCGGGACTCACAGCGGGAATGTATGCCGCACGGGCGCGCCTGAATGTTATTATGTTCGAAAAAATGGTTCCCGGAGGGCAGGTTCTGGTGACGGACTGGATTGAAAATTATCCCGGATTTCCCGAAGGAATCAGCGGCATGGATCTGATTCAGCGGATGACGGATCAGGCAAAACAGTTTGGTCTCAAGATCGAAAGCGACGAGATTGTTTCCGTGGATTTTTCTCAGCCGGTCAAGAGTCTCAGACTGAATGACAAAACAGTGACCGCTCATGCTGTCATTATCGCGACAGGAGCCTCCCCGAAAAAACTGGGTATTCCCGGTGAAAAGACTTTCTACGGCAAAGGCGTGTCTGTCTGTGCAACCTGTGACGGACCTTTTTTCAAAGGACGGGAGGTCGTGGCAGTGGGCGGAGGGGATACGGCTGTTCAGGAAAGTATTTTTCTCACAAAATTCGCGAAAAAAGTCTGGCTGATCCACCGGAGAGACAGGCTCAGAGCAGCCGGCATATTGCAGGAACGCGCATTAGCCAATGAAAAAATAGAAATTCTCTGGGATTCTGCGCTTACCGGTATTGAGGGGCTGAGTAATGTCGAAAAAGTGAATGTCAGAAATCTCAAGACCGGCGAAACGCGGTCTATTGCCGTGTCCGGCTGTTTTATATGGATAGGTATCCTGCCGAATGCCGATTTTCTGGGAGACAGCGTGAAGCGGGACGAATTCGGATTCATTATTGCAGATTCGAAAATGGAAACATCCGTACCGGGGGTTTTTGCCGCGGGGGATGTGCGGACTACGCCCCTTCGTCAGATTGCAAGTGCGGTCGGCGACGCCGCGATTGCAGCATTTTCGGCAGAGCATTATATCGAAAACGTAAAATAAGCGAGCGATCAGGAATGCAGAAACGAGCAGTTTTTTTTTCATTTTCCCTCTTGACCTTGGTATGGATGCTGTCTTTGCTGACAGGCTGTGCATGGTTTGAACCTAAAAAAGAAAAGTCTGCGGAAGAGCTTGCCAGCGAAGGAATGCGCTGTTTTGACAAAAAGGATTATAAAGACGCGATAGCATCTTTCGAAAAGCTGAAGGACTGGTATCCGTTCAGCAAATTTGCCATCCTTGCCGAACTGAAAACAGCCGATTCCCATTATTACCTGCAAGAATATGCGGAGGCAATTGCCGGATATGAGGAGTTTGAAAATCTTCATCCGCGCAATGAAGCCGTGCCTTATGTGATTTATCAGATCGGGCAGTGCTATTTTGAGCAGACAGACACCATAGACAGAGATCAGACATCTGCCCGGAAAGCCCTGGATACATTCAGCCGGCTGCTCAGAGATTTTCCCGAAGATGTCTATGCAGGCAAGGCAGCCGAACCTATCAGAAAATGCAAAAGAAATCTTGCCGAACATGAACTCTACGTGGGGCGGTTTTATTATAAAAGCAAGCAATATAAGGCGGCACTGAGACGTTTTGAAAATGTCCTTTCCATCATTGCCGATGACGCGCCTGACCGGGAAAGCCGTGAAATCCGTCAGGATGCCCAAAAGTATATTTCCGAGTGTAAAAAAGCGGGTGTGACAGAGTAATATGATTTTAGTAAAGCGGGTTTTAAACCCGCTCTACTTTTTTCTTTAAAGCGGGTTTTAAACCCGCTCTACTTTTTTTCTTTAAAGCGGGTTTATTAATTACAGCAAAGCAGACAAAGGGCGGGCAATGACCTGCCCTGTTTTTTTATAAAAAAGGAGAATTATCATGTCCAGAATATGTGAGATGTGCGGAAAAAGACCGCGGGTGGGCAGCAATGTGAGTCATGCCCACAATGTGACCAAACGCCGTTTTTATCCGAACCTTCAGACAGTTCGCACAATGTATAACGGAAGAGTCAGACGGATGTCGGTCTGTACCAGTTGCATCAAGGCGGGCAAGGTGATAAAAGCGAAGTGAGAAGTGAGAAGTGAGAAGTGAGAAATATTTTTCACTTCTCACTTCTCACTTTTCAATTTTCAATAATAATATGAAATTCATAGCAGACCTGCACGTCCACTCCCGATTTTCAAGAGCCACTGCCAAGAATCTCGATCTTGAAAACCTCTACATATCCGCCTGTTTAAAGGGTATCACCCTTGTGGGAACCGGCGATTTCACTCATCCCGGATGGTTTTCCGAAATACAGGAAAAACTGATTCCCGCGGAGCCGGGTCTTTTCAGGCTGAAACCGGAAATTGCCGCAGAATGTGATAAATTTGTTCCGCTGTCCTGCCGCGGGGATGTCCGGTTTATCCTGCAATGCGAAATCAGCAATATCTATAAAAAGAACGGCAAAACCCGAAAAAACCACCACCTGATTTTTGTGCCGGATTTTGAAACCGCAAGCCGTTTCAATTCGAAGATGGAAGTCATAGGAAATGACGAGTCATTTCTCATTCCCGCACATTTATGGACACCGTGGTTTTCGGTATTGGGATCGAAATCCGGATTCGACTCTCTGGAAGAATGTTTTGAAGAACTTGTGCCGGAAATTTTTGCGATTGAAACCGGTCTTTCCTCGGATCCGCCAATGAATCGGCGAGTTTCGAGTCTTGACCGTGTGACGCTGGTTTCCAATTCCGACGCGCATTCTCCGGGAAATCTGGGCAGAAATGCGAATATCTTTGATACGGAGTTTTCGTATTTTGCCATAAAGTCAGCTTTGAAAACAGCGGATCCGGCGCAATGTCTCGGGACTTTGGATATGTATCCCGAAGAAGGCAAATATCATACCGACGGACACCGCAAATGCAATGTCTGTCTGCATCCCTCGGAAACTTTGAAATGCGGCGGCATCTGTCCGGTATGCGGAAAGCCTTTGACTCTCGGTGTGTTATATCGGGTAGAACAACTCGCTGACCGCCCCCGATTTGAGAAGTCGGAGCGGGAACTTCCTTTTTATCATATCATTCCTTTGACGGAAATTTTATCAGAGCTTTTTAATACTGGTACGGGCAGCAAAAAAGTCGGCAATTATTACCATAGCGTACTTGAAATTCTCGGTCCTGAGATAAATATCCTGCAAAATTGCTCCTTAGAACAGATTGACGCCGCCGGTATTCCGCTGCTCGGCGAAGCAATACGGCGAATGCGCTCCGGACAAGTGCATATCTCTCCGGGATATGACGGCGAATACGGCAAAATAACGCTTTTCGAGCGAGAAGAAAAAGAAAGACTTCTGGGGCAGCGGGCATTGTTTGCCGCTCCGAGAGTCAAAAAGGATCGTAGGGTGAGTGAAGCCCGTATTGCCTTTGCGCCGACGGATATGAAACCGCAGCCCGCGCCGGTAGAAATAGCGACGCTTATGAATACTGAACAGCGAGAGGCTGTCGAACATGAAAGCGGTCCCCTGCTCATTATCGCAGGACCCGGAGCCGGTAAAACTATGACTCTGACGCACCGGATCGCTTATCTCATCAAAAATCGGAATATCTCGCCGGAAAATATCCTTGCCGTGACTTTCACGGACAAAGCAGCCCGTGAGATGCGGGATCGGCTGAAATCTCTCCTTATCTCATC
>JFJP01040848.1_pt1 | contig 11526 bp, 8 predicted proteins | sample 431651 | NCBI WGS metagenome assembly JFJP01 (sample SAMN02602958, study PRJNA72255) | Microbial mat metagenome, whole genome shotgun sequencing project. | biome: fresh water; feature: sink hole; material: water; isolation source: purple microbial (photo- and chemosynthetic) mats found in... | reverse complement strand
GGGGAAAACATGGTTACGGTCGAGACCTATTCCGCCTCGGTAGGAATTACAGCCTACGAACTCGATTTCTTCGGCCGTGTGAAGAACCTCAAGGACACTGCCTTAGAACAGTTTCTGGCAATGGAGGAAACACAGAAGAGTGCCCGACTCAGTCTTGTCGCCGAGGTGGCCAGAGCCTATCTGACCTTGCTCGCCGACCGTGAGATTCTGGCCATCACCGAAGAGACTCTGCAGAACGAGGAGAAATCCTACGCCCTCGTCAAGCAGCGGGCCAACGAGGGAATCGCCACCCAGCTCGCCCTGGCTCAGGCCAGGACAGGCCTTGAGACCGCCAGAGCCAATCTGGCAATCTACCGGCGCCAGGTCGGCCAGGATATGAACAACCTCGTCATGCTGGTGGGCGGACCAATGCCGAATATGGACGCCGACACACCGGCATTGGGCACTCAGCAGCCATTTCCCGGACTGCCCACCGCCATTTCCTCCCAGGTCCTTCTGCAGCGTCCGGACATCCTGGCAGCAGAGCATATACTCATCGGGGCTCATGCCAGCATTGGGTCGGCCAGGGCAGCTTTCTTCCCCGCTATCAGCCTGACCGCCAATGCCGGGGTGATGAGTGCCGAACTGGGCGATCTCTTTGACGGCGGTTTCGGCATCTGGACCTTTTCTCCGAACATCAGTCTGCCGATCTTCACCGCCGGCAGACTGCAGGCCCAGCTCGATGTCGCCACGCTGCGCAAGGAATCCTCCATTGCCGGCTACGAAAAGGCCATCCAGAATGCCTTCCGTGAAGTGGCCGACGCACTCGTCGCCCAGGATACCTACGGTGAACAGCTGACCGCCCAGAAGGCCAATCTCGAGGCCAACAAGGACTACTATTCAATCGCCAGAAATCGCTACGAGCAGGGTCTGGACAACTACCTGACGATGCTCGATGCCCAGCGATCGCTGTACAGTGCCAGACAGCAGTATGTCTCAACCAAGCTGGCAGTGCTGGTCAATCAGGTGAACCTCTACAAGGCACTGGGAGGCGGCTGGAAAGACAAGAGCTGAAAGACTCTCATCATTATCAATAGCAGTAAAAATAAGGCCGCCATGTCCGGGACTCGGGACACGCGGCCTTATTTTTTGAATAGCGGCAGCAGGCTACTTAGGTACGTCAGTTGCCTTGGAAGATAATTTGTATTCAATACCTTGATCTGCTGGAGCAGCAAGCTTTTTCACCTGAATAAATCCATAGCCCATACCGACATGACATTCATTACAGGATGCAATGACGGCATTGAATTCTTTATTGAAGGCTGCCTTGTCCTCGGCTGCAATCGCCTTGTTGACTGCGGCAAAGTCATCTTTGTAGAAAGATTCCCAGGCCGGGTACTCTTTTGGTTTCGTGAGCTTCGCCGGATTCATGGCCTTATCCATATATTTGGACATATACGAAGCCAAGCCCCAGTTACCACCCTCGGCGGCAAAATACATGTTCTGAAAGCGGTCACCTACTTCTCGCATCGGCACCGCAAACTTCGGGATTGCGGCCATGATGCCATCAATTTGTTTTTGCATGTCTTCTCCAGCAGCACTCACACAAAGACTGCTGCCTGCCACGATCAAACCAGTTACTGCAAGTACTTGTACGCATTTTTTCAACATGGGTATCTCCTTGTCATAAGATTTGAGTAACTGTATACACGCCTGAATTTCCCCATCACCGAAAATATCGATTCTTACAATTTGAGTGTAGAGGAGAACAATTCACGATTCCAGATAATGATTACTCGCGGAGAACGCACTTTTGTGAATTATGCTTCACAAAAGCGTCATACCATCTTGATTTATAGAGAGATTCTTTTTGAGAGGAGGTGCAGGCAATCAAGCATTTTTTCACCTTGCGAGGTGAGGCGGTAGCTTTTTTGCCGATTTTGGCTGATCAGGTTGTTGTTTTTGAGATTTTTCAGGTGGAAATTGACCTTGGTGTGGTCACGGATGCCGAGGGTGCGGGTAATATCCATGAAACGCATTTCGCCTTGCGCCGACAGGGTGGTGAGGATCTGCCTCCTGATCTGGTTGGAAAGGCAGGCAAGAGCCTCATCCATGCAGGGCTCGGTCTGCTGCTGAGCGAACTTCTGCTCTTCCAGGGCCCGCCTGACTGCCACGAGAAGCTCATCCCGCTTGAAAGGCTTGGCAAGATAATCGTCAGCCCCGCTTCGCATCGCCGCCACCGCGTTATCAACGGTGGAAAAAGCAGTGATCATGATGATTTTCGTGGCAGGGAAGTCCTTTTTAAGCAACGGCAGGAGTGCCATACCGCCCATCCCCGGCATCATGTTGTCCACCAGCGCGAGACGGGGCACATCCTCCTTCATGGCCTGCAACGCTGCCTCAGCCGTTGCGCAGGCAGTGACCTTATAGCCATAGTCCTCGAGAATCTCGACAATGCTCTCGCGCAGATCCTGATCGTCATCAACAACCAATATGGTTTCAGTTATCATCGAGAACTCCCGGAAAAGAGATGGTAATTGTCGTCCCTCCGTGCTCACTGCTTGTCAGCTCAATATCACCGCCATGCTGTTTGATGATATTATAGCACACTGACAACCCGAGACCAGTTCCCTTACCGATTTCTTTGGTGGTGAAAAACGGATCGAAGACCTTGGCCAGATGTTCCGGCCGGATACCGTGCCCGCTGTCGGCAATCATCGCCACGACTTTGCCGTCCTGCCTGAGGGTGGTAATTTCGATGCTGTCATTGGCCCTGCAGGCATCAAAGCTGTTCATCAGCAGGTTGATGAACACCTCCTCCAACTTCCAGGGAATACCCATGATTTTCGGCACATCCTGTAGGACTGTGCGGATAATTCCATAGAGTTGCTGGTGCTGGAGCAGATGCAGCACGGTCATCAGGACTTGATTGAGATCAGTCGGTTCCAGGGCTGTTTCCTTTTCCCTGGAAAAATGCAGGAGTTCCTTGGCGATGCGGGTGGCACGTTCAATATTTCGCTCGATGGCCGCCACCTTTCTGACCATCTTCTCGTCAGCGCCGAGGTGATCCTTGAGCATTTCCATATTGAGCGAGATATTGGTCAGAGGGGTGTTGATCTCGTGGGCGATCCCAGCGGCCAGGATGCCCATGGAGGTCAGTTTTTCCGACTGGGAAAAGCGCTGCAACTGCTCATTGATCAGCTTTCGCTGTTCAATATTGAAGACCGACAGGGCTCGGATAGTGAAGAACATGATAAAAATGCGCTCAGACCTCTGAACAGGACAACTTCAACCCCCAGGATCGGGATGACAACATGAGACGGCACCAGGCCGGTCAGGATGGCGTAGCATATCATGCAACTGCCCGCCAGGATGAAGTTGCTGGCCACACTGCCGGAAAAGCTTCTTACGGTCCGTGAATAGAGGACAAGGCCGATCCCCGACAACATGGCGGCAGGAAAGGCAACCAGCAGTCGGGTATTGGTATCCCTGCCGCTGCCGAAATCCAGATATACCGCAAACAGAATCAGGGACAGGGCAAGCGCGCCGACTATCGCCTTAACGGCCCGCGGGGCGGTTGACAGGGCCTGATCTCCACGCATGGTGATGATATTGAGAAAGAGACCGAAGTAGAGAAGAAACAAGAATGAAATGCTGACAACCGCCAGACGAAATACCTTGAAATCGCTGTCGACAATCACCGGGAAGAGCAACTCCAGCAGTTCCAGCCACTCGTGAAAGCCATGGATAATGCCGAACACGGCCAGCAATCGGATAATTCGGGCAATCCCCAACTCACTGAGGCGAATATCCCTGGAGAGAATGGCTATACCCAGGGTGAAAAAGGTCAGGCCGTAGAGCAGATAGAGAATAAAAATCCAGACCACAGGCTCTCCTGATAAAAAACAACCATCATGCCAATCCAGAATGCCTCAGGTTCTCATTCTGGGTGATTGAAGTGTAATCCAGAAATCATCAACTGCAATCTTCCAAGGCACTTTTCAGCCAACCGAAGCTGATCCGCTCCTGCTCAAGCCGCAGCTGATCGGCCAGGCGGTTCAGCCGCAAATCGCCGTACAGGGCGGCCTCTTCGGTGTTCAAACGGCTCAGCTGCCGTTTTTCCGGTTGGGATTCCCGCCCCCACTGCGGCTGATGCGCGAGCAGTGTCTTACGATCCATCAAAAAGGAGTGTGCGGCGGGCAGATGGAAACGCAGCTGATCGAGAATGGCAAACCCGTGGGTATCGATGTCTCCCCAGTAATAAATGTTGATATCATGCAGCCAGCGGGCCTCGGCCAGCATCTCGAAACCGTAGCCGGCCCCGAAAATCACCATGCTCCGCGGCAGGGAAGGAAAGGCTAGAAAATTGATCTCGTTCTCGGTGATAAAGACCTTCTCCACCGGCAGTTCGAGTCCGGCAAAGGTCTCCGCCGAAACAGTGATATCCTGATCAGTGCCGGTGGGAAACGGGGCCATGGCCGGGTCAAGGAGACGGAAGCGCAGGCGTAGGGGTTTATCGCGAAAGCCGTAGCGGCGGCAGAAACCGGCCAGCCCGTTGGCACCTGGATCGATCGCCCCGGGCGGCAGGGCCAGATCGAAAAGCTCCGCCAATACGGCGCGATGGCTCTCGATAAACTTGCTGTGCACCCCGGCAATGTCCACCTGCCGCAGATAAATCCCGGGCCGGAGATGCTGCTGCAGCCAGGCCACAATCGCCAAAAGTCGCGGCCAGTCATCGGCCAGGTCCAGGGCCTGCAACGGCCGTTTCAGCAACCAGCTGCGTAAACATGGCAGGCTCTCCCCTGTCAGGGCCACCAGCGCGGCAAAACGATCAGCCTCGCGTCGCTTGCCGATCAGCCCGAGGGCATCCTCCAGACTGTCGATCCAGACCTCGGCCGGCACGGAATTAGAGCCTAATATGCGGTGATTGACAGTGCGCCATACCAGGCGATAGTGTTTCGCTTCTCGGTCAAGGTCGGCAATCCAGCCACGCACCTCATTGAATCGTTCCGCCAGTTCGGTCGAGGACGGGCCCTTCAGGTGCAAACGCCGAGGAAAGAGCGAAGGTTCTCCAGCCACCTCGGCCAAGAGTGCCCCCCTGTTCCACAGTCTCAACACCTGCAGGCGCAGGTCACCGGCGGTCGTCCAGGTCATGGTGTCAACCTCTGTTTCTCGGCGCGGTACTCCTCGATGGAGAGGTTGCGGAGCGAAGAGGTCCGTCCGCTCTGGTTGTGGACGAAACCGACGCCGGCCACGAAGGGCTCGATGATGTGGATCTTCTGCAGGGGCGTGACGATCAGCAATTGCAGGTTCAGCTGTTGAAAGAGTTCCAGCCCGTACTGGGCGGATTCGTCCGAGCCGCGGCCGAAGGCCTCGTCGATGACCACGAAGCGGAAGGAACGCGAGCGCACCGCCCCCCACTCCAGGCCAAACTGATAGGCCAGGCTGGCCGCCAGCACGGTGTAGGCCAGCTTCTCCTTCTGGCCGCCGGATTTGCCGCCGGAATCGGCATAGTGCTCGTACTCGCTGCCATCCTCGCGCCAGCGCTCACTGGCAGCGAAAACGAACCAGCTGCGCACATCCGTGACCTTGGCCGTCCAGCGACGATCCAGCTCAGCCTGTCCCTCGCGGCCCCGGAAGCGCTCGATGATCCGGCGGACTTGGAGAAATTTCGCCTCGGAATACTGATTATCGTCGGAGCCGGTGAGCGCCCCTTCGGTGCAGGCCCGCAGTTCTGCCTGAAAGTCGCGGATGTCGGCATCGCCTGCAGCCTGCGCCTCCAGCACGATATAACGGCCAGGATTGTAGTCGATCTGGTTGAGGGACTCGTTGATCCGGCCAATGCGCTCCCTGATCGTTTCCTTTTCCCGCAACAGCTGGGAATGGAAACCGAGCACCTCACGGATGGTGTTCTCGTTCAGCAACTCCTTGAAGCGCACCTCAAAACGCGGTAGATCGTCGGCACACAGCCTCTCGAGCCAGAGGCGGTAATCGCCGGCAGCCTCCACCGCCACATCCACCTCCTGGGTTTCCAGGGGATAGCTCGAGCTGAAGGAGCGCATCGCGTCGATGATCCGGTCGCGCAGGCGGGAGAGCTTCTTGTCCTCGGCATCGATCTTCGCCTGGAGCCAGTCGCGCATCTCCCGCTCTCGGTTGTCGCAGGACTCGACGGTCAGCTGCTGCGTGCCAAGCGCCTCAACGCGCAGGTCGGAGAGCTGGGTGAAATAGTCGGCATAGCCGGGCGCGGCCTCTGCCAGCAGCTCCCGGCTCCCTTTGATGAGGGCTTCGGCATCACTTTTTTTCTGTTCGGTTTTCGAACGCCTGTCTTTGTGTTCTTCGAGCTGTCGCTCGGTTGCGGCCAGGGCTTCGGCCAGTTCCTCGAGCTGGCCGGCAAGGGTCCTAAGGATGTCGGAAGCGACCTCGAGCTGGGCCTTTTCCGTCGTCAGCCTGGCCACCGCCACCGCCAGTGGCCGCCAGTCAACCTCAAAGAAGTCCAGATATTCGTCGAGCTTTGAGAGAATCTCCAGGCGTCGTTGCACGGCCTTCTGCTTTTTTTGCAGGTCGGCGATCCGTCCGCCGATTTCAGCCAGGCGACCCGCCAATAGTCCGGCCTTTTCCTCAAGGGCCGCGATCTTCGCCCTGTTGCTCCAGCCGAGCACATAGCGGCTACGGTCATCGAGACGGTGGCGGTCGTCTTTTTCATGCCGCTCACCCGGCGCCTTGATCTGGCCGGCCATGGTTATGGCCCTGGTTTCCCGGCGGAACTGTTCCTGACTGCGGCAGCAGGCCACATCGAAACGCTGGGCTATTACCCGCTCCAGCCAGTCGTAATAGGGGGAATCCGGTTTGACGGCGATCTTGCCGGCCAGCGAATCGGGATGGAGAACAGGCAAATCCGTCCGCCCTCCCTCGCGCACCCGGAAATAGACCAGTCTCCCCTTGAGATGGGTGCGGTCCACCCACTCGGCCACCCCAGTGTAATGGCGATCGGGCACCAGCAGCGACAGACCGAAATTGTGCAACAGCCGTTCAATGGCCCCTTCCCAGTCGCTCTCCGACTCACGCACCTGGATCAGCTCACCGGCAAAGGGCATCTCCTCTTCGGACAACTGAAGGGCCTGGCATACAAGGCGGCGCATGTCTACCTGCTTCTCGTCGATATTACTGCGCCGCCTTTTCAGCCCATCTATCTCGGCAGTCAGGAGTTCGTGTTCCACCCTTCCCCTGGCAAATTCTACACCCGCCTCATTCAAGGCATTCTGCAGCCCGGCCTCGACTTCCATCGTCTCTTCGCGCAAGTCTGCGCATTGCCGGCCTTGGACGAGGAAGGTCTCCTGGTCTTCGGCTGGCTGCAGTTCCAGAGTCCGAACCAGTTCAGCATAGCGATCTGCTTTCTGCCGTCGCTGCCGCTGCTGCTCCTCCTTCGTCCGGATCTCTTCTTCGATACGGGCGATGCGGTCACCGCCGTTTTCCGCCATGGCTTGCCGTATTTCTCTCTCCTGGCCCTGCTGCGCTCGTCGTAGCTCCTCCAGGCTTGCGACCCGGGCATTATGGCGGGCAAATTCCGCGTCGAGTGCGGCAAGTCGTTTGGTCAGCAGCTCCAGTTTGAGCCCGGCAAACCAGGGTCGGAGGGCTTCGCGGCAGAGGCGCAGCTGCCCGATAGCTGCCTGCCGTTCTTCGTGCCGATCGCAGTCAGCGACCAGTGGCTCAAGCAGCTCGACCTGCCGCTTGGCTTTCAGCACTGCTTCATGGGCTCGGTTGAGATCGTCGAAATGACCGATCAGGGCCGAAATGCGTGGGGCGACCTCAAAAGGTTCGAGCATGTGGCTGCGCACAAAATCGGTTAGATTGCCCACCGATTTCAACGACACGGTCTGGAGAAAAAGGTCCAGTGCCTGTTCGTTGTCGATGCCCAGACGCCTGCGGAACCAGGCCCCGTAGGGAGGAAAACTGTCAAAGATCTCCACCCCGGAGCTGCGCAACCGCTTGCGCAGATTGCCGATCTCGGGGCCGAAACCGGCAAAATCCGCGGCAATGGCGAGGTCGCGCTCACAGGCGGAAAAGAAACGGGCCGGCTGGCCCTGGGCATCCTTCATCCAGAATACCTGGGCCAGGGTCACCGTCTTGCCGTAGCCGGCGTTCTGAAACACCCCGAGGATCACCGTATAGCTGTTCTGATCCCGCAGACCGACCGGTTTGGCGCTACCGCTCACCTCGTTGCGCTCGGATTTGTAGTGGCCGAGCACATAGGAGCGCAGGCTGCGCTCCCTGGCCTCGGCCCCGGCCGCCTTGTTGTAAGAGATGCGCTGGGCCGGAACCAGTAGAGTGGTCACCGCATCCACCAGGGTCGATTTGCCCGACCCGATGTCACCGGTAAGCAGGAGATTTTTGCCATCGAGAGAGAGGGTCCACACCCGGCCATCGAAGGTCCCCCAGTTGAGGACCTCGAGGCGTTGCAGACGAAAGCCGGCCAGACGATCATCTGCGATGAAATCAAGGCTCAAGGGCTCAGCCATCGCTCGCCTCTCCCCGCTGTTCCAGCTGACCTCGGTATTCCGCCAGCCGCTGGTCAAACTCGGCCAGCCACTGGGCATCGACAAAGGCCTTGAGGATGCGCCGCACTTCGTACATCTGTTCCTGACCGCGCAGGCGGCGGACAAAGCCGAGGTCGATGATCTTGTTCAGATGAGCGTCGACCTGATCGATCATCCTGGTCTCGTTGCTGTCCGCCGGCAGGAAGACCCGGATCAGCTCCACCACCTCGTCGCGGGAGAGGATCAATCGCGTCTCGGCACCGCTGGCATCGAACTCCGCCAGTTTCTTGCGGAGCAGGGCCAGCAACAGACTAACAGGAAAGGTCAGCTGCCGGCGGGCAACAAGGCGAGGTAGCCTCTCCGCGTCAGGCCCCTCAAGCCGCGAGCGCAGAAAGGCATACCCCTCTGCCTCGTCCAGCACCAACTCCAGGCCGAGCACCGCCACATAATCGCGGACCCTGGCCTGCAGGCCGAGCAGGGCACTCCACTGGGCCGGGCTGTCCTCGAGATAGAGTACTCCCTTCAACAGCGGCACCACAACCGCCGACAGGTCGTACCGACCTTGCTGGTCATCGGTAGGGCCACTTATCCGTTTATCCGCATCTTCCATCTTCAGTTCCTTACGAATATGAGCCGGGGCAGGCGGGCGCAGCGGACTCCCCCGGCCGCCGTCCGCCACTCGATAGTGTCCTGGGTTTGCTCGTCAATAACGGTATGGGGCAGATCACTCGCCAGCTGCAGATAGGCCACCAGCTCCGCCAGGCCATGACTCAGCGGATGGGCCGTTACCAGTTCGCCCAGGGAGATCTGTGCCCGGTTCTGCAAAGCCTGGCGGATATGCCGGGAGAGTTCCGCCCGATCGATCACCACCTGGCTGTAGAGGGCCGCGGCATCCACCTCGGTCCCCTCTTGGTCAAGATCGAGATCTGCAAGCAGCGGCTTCACCACCGGGATATGGAGAGGCCGCTCAAACGGCAGGTCGATATCAGCGGCGGTGTCGGCAAGCCACATGAAACCACCGGTCGGCGGGGTTTCGCGCACGGCCAGCGCCCCACCTTCGAGGCTATGGAGGATATCCATGATTCTGCGATTCTCCAACCAGGCCTGGTCGTCGAGAAAACGCCTGAGCTGCTGCGACAGTCGGGCGACGGTACGCTGGGTGTTCTCGCCGGCCTCCAGCCAGTCATAGTGCACCCGCCGCAGACGGGGTTCGGGACGCATCTCGGCCACCGGCGGCAAGGCCAGCACCTGCTCGAGCAGGCGGGTCAGTTCTTCCTGCCGGCTCTGCGACATGAGGAAATCCCAGAAGGCGCGGAAGCTCTTGCCCTGATCGGAATCGGCGATGACATCGCGCTCGCCCATGATTTCAGCCAGCAGCGCCCCCTTGGCCCCTTCCCACAGGGCGATCCGCTCGCGGACCCGGCGGTCGAGCGAGCGAAAGTTGTGCTCCACCTCGCGGAAATCGGCAAGCAGTTCTCGCGCCAGCTGCAGGAACTGCTGAAAGCGGTCCTTCAGGGCGGTTTCGTCAAGCAAGGGGATGTCGCCGGAGCGGATACGATCGATCTCAGCGTCGATCTGCTCCCGACGTCTGTTCAGCTCGGCGATCCGTGTCTCGGGATCGGTCTCGCTGCCTTCGCTCATCTGCCGGAGCAACTCAAACAAAGTCAAAAGGCGTGACTCAGTGCCGACAAAGGCCCGCTCAGTCAGGCTCGCCAGCCAGGCAATGGCCTTCTCGGTGGCCGGGGTCAGATCGAAATGGGGTTCATCGGAGCCGGTCGGATAGAATTTACGCAGCCAGCCCCTGCTGCTGTCGGCCCAGTCGTTGAGATAAGCCTGCGCCGATCTGGGAAAGATCTCCTGGCCGGAGCTTTCCCGCAGGCTGAACAGCTCGTCCTCCAGCCTCTCGACCAAATAGGAAACCCGCTACCAGAGAGGCGTGGTCTGAGCGCAGTAGCCGCCAGGCCGGATGGTTCTGGCGCAGCAGTTCGAGGGTTGCGTAGTCCAAGTTCATGGGCAGAGAGCCCTCAACTCAAACTCCCCATCTAGACTCACTTTTCCATGTGACATCTTTTTTCATACAAGGGTTGATCTTTTAATGCCTGCCATCTCAGTAGTTTCTGTAGAACGCCTCGGCCGTAAATTTGACGAATTCTTCTGTTTTATCCGTACTCCGACTAATCACCTGCCAGGGCTCAAATCTGGCAATCTCAGTCTGAAGCTCCTTGGCGGTCTTGCTGCTACAACCCAATATCTTTTGCACGGAAGCAGGTGTAACACCCTCACATTGGAAAATATAGGCAAACTCCAGGAGCTCCTGAAAGTTGAAAAAATCCTGCTGGTAGTCGTTTGGCGACTGACTGGCGAAGAATACCACAACACCCTTGGAGCGGCCTTCACGGACAATTCTTTGCAAGAAGATGTTTTTCTGACTCAGGTAGTTGTGGGCCTCGTCAATCACCAGGATGGTGCGAATCGTCCGCCGTCCATCGATAACCGGGCTGTCCGGCATGCTCGCCATTTCTTTATAAAGGCGCTCGATAACCAGATAGGCCACCAGTTCTTTTAAAACCGGCATGGCATGCACATCTATAAGGACTGTGCGATTGGACAATCGTTCAATAGGAGGCGTCTCATTGCCATGCTTCCAGAAAAGGTCAAAGTCCGACAGATCTCGCAAGACTTCGACCAGACTATCATCTTTTTTATTATCCTCTTCATAGGCCGCCAAAACGATTTCGAGAATATCGGGGAAATCTGGATACGGCACAACTGAACCGGCGCGGCTGGCATAGGCGGCGCGAATCGCCTCAGTCAACGCCCCTTTCTGCACCACACCCAGCTTACTATTGATCGAAGCAAAGCTTTCCGCCTTTTCCCGCGCTGATACATTGATGGTCTGTTCATCATATGCGGGCAGGATAAACGGGTTAATCGGCAGGCTCTGGCCACCTTGCAAAAGACGGAAAGGCTGCACCTTGGCAATCTCCAAGAACCGGACGTTATCAACAACGTC
>JFJP01005914.1_pt1 | contig 11527 bp, 24 predicted proteins | sample 431651 | NCBI WGS metagenome assembly JFJP01 (sample SAMN02602958, study PRJNA72255) | Microbial mat metagenome, whole genome shotgun sequencing project. | biome: fresh water; feature: sink hole; material: water; isolation source: purple microbial (photo- and chemosynthetic) mats found in... | reverse complement strand
ACTCCAGCAGAAGGTTGGAAAAAGCTCGGGACATTCACACTTGATACCGGGTTAAGTGTTGGTTCTTGGTGGGATGTTAATGAAAAAACTTATCAGCTATCTGCTGGCATCAGTTATGGGTCGGTTGTACTAGATGCTACAAGCGATGATTATGGTACATGGATCGCAAGGTGGGCAGTCTTGGTAACAAAAGTGTTCACAAAGACAAGATGGAATCAACCCGCAACAATTTTGGCCGAGATTGAGGTGTTTGCAGAAGTTGATGGTCAGGTGACACGAATTACTATTCCTGCGCCTTCTTGGAAATTATATAAGGTAACTTAATCATGATAATTAATGAAATTGATTTAGATGTCAAATGCACAGGCGCATCATTTGAACTTGGCCTGCTCAAGTTTACTTGTGTATCTGGGAATACGATGACTCTTGTGATGATTCCATCAGACCATCCTCAATATCTTGACGCTCTCAAGTGGGCTATTGCTGCTGGGTATATTTGATGATTCTCTACCCCAAGTTCTGGACTGTTACAGGATCAACGTTTAACCAAAACCTGATAATCATCAAGGTACTGAAAGAAATCTAATGAGCGAAGAATCAGAATTGACCCGCCGCGCCAGTGACAAGCGACAAGATGATATTGAGAGGCTGATAGCAAACGAGGACGACCCCAAGCAGCGCGGGTTAATGATCGTTTTGCAAAGTATCAATCGCAGCTTGATAGCCAACACCATCAGCACGCAAAGCACGCAGCTTGAAGTTGAAAAGCACCGGCAGGAATTCATGCAGCACCTCAATAATTTTGAGAAACACGCCATGAACGAGGAAGCCATTATGAACAAAGGCAAGGGCGCGTGGTGGGTGCTGTCTGCTGTGTTGATGGTGGCGCAAAGTTTTGTCATCTACGCATGGCGTGATTCGCGCATCGAGATCGAGAGCATGAAGGCATCGGCGATTGAATCTGAGTTATTGCATGGCAAGCTGAAAAGTCGGATTGAGTATCTGGAGAAAGCAAAATGAAGCTGATTGACAACGCAGAACAAATCCTGCGCAAAGCCTGGAGCGTAAAAATGGCGCTACTCACAACACTTTTCGCAACGCTTGAAGTGATTCTTCCTGCGCTCAATGCCGCTATCCCGCCTGGCGCTATGGCAGGGCTTGCTGCATTCACTTCAATTGGCGGTGTGGTGGTTCGGGTACTCAAGCAAAACGGATTGAGTGATGAGTCCACTGGAAATAATTGTCATGGGTGTCGTGCTTGTCGCCGCAATTGCTGTGTGGCTATGGGTTTGGGGCAGTGAGTCGTGACCCCGAAACAGCGCACAGCCATTGCCCTGACTATCGCAACAGCGATAGCAGTTCCAGCCGAAGGATTGCGTCAGCGCTGGTACGCCGACCCTGTGGGCATCACCACTGTTTGCTACGGCCATACCGGCGATGTTGACAAGCGCAAGACCTACACCCTGCCCGAGTGCAAAGCTCTACTCAGCACCGACATGCTTAATGCACTGGCGACGGTCGAGCGGTGCCAGCCCGGCCTGCCGGTCAACGTTTTAGCCGCATTCGGCGATGCGGTTTACAACATCGGCCCCAAGGTTGCCTGCGACCAGAAAAACTCAACTGCCGCCCGCATGCTGGCAGCAAAGGACTATCCGCGTGCCTGCCTGCAACTTCCTCGATGGAACCAGGGGAAGGTCATGGGCGTGATGGTTGCCCTGCCCGGCCTGACAAAGCGTCGGGCGCGTGAAATGGGAATTTGTTTAGGAGTGACTCAATGAGCTATGACGGAAAAGAGCGTCGGCGCGAGATGGAGCGCACACTGATGATTGTTTCAAGTCTCAGAGGCTTTGCACCACTTAGCCAGCCACCGGCAAAGTCAAAACCGATCAATCTATCCGTGCTATCGCCTGAGTTGCGCAGTATGCCCGTACCTGACCCTGCATACATGGATGCACCTCGCGGAGCCAATTGGCGGGGGACGCATGACTAAATCACAGCGAGCATGGGCATCAACGCTTGCGAAAGCAAGGGCTGAACGAACGCTCATTATCTGGAAAGTTCCAAATGTGACACCTCGGACGATTGGTCGTGCTGCTGCAATGCATTGCACTTGCCCTTGCGGTCTTTGCACACACAACACCCCCGAGAAACTGCGCAAAGATTCCCGTGATGCTAAAAAACTGGAGCTTGTATGACTAAGCAAGATGTTTGGGACTCAATCACTACGTCTGAAGCCAAGGAGCGCATGAAGCGTCTTAGCTGGGGTGATCAACTGGCGGAAGCTTGGCAGGAAGCAGCCCGGCAACGGAGAATGAAGTACATCACTCAGCTTCAGGGTGATCAATCGGACATTGAAACAGCCTTCGCGGGTGATCGGCATTACCCGCCTGCGGCTAATCCTAAAGGTTGGGAGACTAAATGACACAACTACAAAAACTGTCAGATGCCGTCGGGATACCCCGCACTGAGATTCCGTCAATTTGGGGGGCTGTAAAAGCCAACCATGCAAAACTTGAGGCTTGCACAAGGCATAGTTTTGGCCTTCCCGATGGCCGCAAAATTGGATTTAAGTATGTTTGCCAGCATTGCGGTGGCGTGGTTGATGGCGTTGAGGCGCTATGGTACGAGCGCGGTCTAAAGCATGGATGCGTATGAATCTGACCACAAACCTGCTTTTCGCAGCCCTTACAACCGCTTTCGGTTTCGCTGCTGGGTACGAGTGGCAAGTCAAAAACATCACAAAACTGGAACTCGAATATGAACAACAGCAGTCAAGTAACGCGAGAGCGACTTTTCAAAAGCTCGAACGTGATTCTTCGAGAGTCAGCGCAGCGGTGGTCAACGCGGGTCAGCGTGTTCGTGCTATCGCTGATGATCGCGGCAATGCTGGTAATGCTGCTGGCGGGCTGCGCGACACGACAGCCGGTGTTGTGCGAGCCATCGCCGATAATCCCGCTGCCTGCCCCGCTACAGCCGCAACCCTCGAAGTCGTATTTGGGGAGTGCATTGGACGATATATCGAAGTGGCAGCGCGTGCTGACGGGCACGCCATCGACACCCTGATGCTGCAAGAGGCTGAGTCTAAATAATCCAACAAAAAGCTGGCAGCGCTCGCAAGTTGTTGATGTATATAACTTTAATACCCCCTTACAAGGCGTAGGTCGGCGGTTCGAGCCCGTCATCACCCACCACAAATAACCATTCAAAATCAGCCACTTAGCGCAATCTAAGTGGTTTTTTTATGCCGTTTTGCCGCCCCGAAAGGGAGTCAAAAGGAGCCTATGCCAACCAAAAAGCGTAAGATGCCAACCATCCAAATCCACAAAAGGGCGTAGGTTCGCAAGTCAATATGTCATCGAAACGCAAGCGCGGCGAGGTATGGGAATTCTGCTTCAAAAAGGCCGGGGTTCTGGAAAAGCCTTTATACCTGACGTTCGCCAGCGAGGCGGAGGGTGATGCCTATTCCGTCAAGCTGGAGGCGCTGCTGGCGCGCGGCATCGTTCCGACTGAATACCAGGCAGTCAGCCGCATCGACACGATTGAGACCCTGGCGCGCATGTACCTGCGCGATGCTCACGTCAAGCATAAAGACATCGACCTGCTCGGCACGGTGTGCAATGCTGTGGGGCCGACTCCGCTTTTAAATATAAATGCGAAATGGGTTGACGACTGGATCACTGACATGAAGCGCATCGACAAGCTGGCTCCGGCAACGATCCGGGGGAAGGTCGGGGCGCTGGCGCGGTGCGCTGATTGGGGGATGCGCAAAGGGTTGCTGCTGATGCCCGACCACCCCCTGCGCACGCTGCCAGACGGGTATGCAACGTACACCAAGCTCGATGAGGCGCTGGCCGGGGTCAAGCGCGAGGATGTTGAGCGTGACCGCAGGCTGGAGCCTGGCGAGCTTGAGCGCATCCTGGCCGTGATTGAGGTCGGTGTGCTGCCGCGTGCCCAGCGGCCTTACACGCTGCCCGACAAGGTGGCGCTGAAGGCTTTACTGATCCTTGGGCTGGAGTCGGCCATGCGGCTGCGCGAGATGTACACCCTGACTCTCGATCAAGTGGATTTGTCCAGGCGGACGGTTTTTCTCGAAAAGACCAAGAATGGCAGCAAAAGGCAAGTGCCACTGTCTTCGGTGGCGCTGGTCGAACTCAAAAGTTACCTGGCCGTGAGATCAATACCGGATGGCCACATTGCTGATGCCGTTTTCCCATGGTGGGATGGCAGGATGGACAGGACGTACCTGGGCGAAAGGTCGGACTATTTGTCCAAGCTGTTTATCAGCATCTTTGCCCAGGCCAAATGCCAGAATCTGAAATTTCATGACATGCGCCACAGCGCGGTCTGTGCGCTGTACGAGAAAACGTCGCTGACGGACGTTCAAATATCACGGATAACCGGCCACAGGTCTTTGCAGATGCTTCGCCGGTATGCCAACTTGCGCGGCAGCGACTTGGCGGGGGCGCTTTGGTGACCTGCGCTGTGGGGTGCCCATGCGCTGGGCTGTCTGCTGCACAATTACTTTTTCGATGTGGGCCATCACATCGCGTTTCAGCATGACGTAAGCGCGCCCTACCCTGCCCGCTGGCAATACGCCCCTATTGATCATGTCAAGCACCGTCTTTGGGTGGATGTTCATCAGCTTCCCGGCGGCGTTGATGTCGAGCGTGTTGTCTGTCATTTTGTCTCTCCAGTGGCTTTGTAAGCCTGCCACTTTGCAGCATCTGATGCAAGTTCTTCTATAGCTGATTTGACCAATTCATAAGCTTCTTCAACATCTAAATTATGCTGTCTGCGTTCAGAAAACACTGCCTCTGCATTACCAAGATTCCTTTGTGTGTTTCCGTAATCTATAACTAAAGTCATTACATCGTATTTACTCATTTCTTTCCTCCAGTGGCTTTAGATATTGCAGCACGGGCTTTGTCTATTGCGGGATGCGAGCACGCAGAATCGTCACAAATAAGCACAAGGTCTTGCAGCGCGTCAAGCAACTCAGGAGCCGCAGCCATAACTAATGCATCTCGTTTTGGCATCCTAGCAGGAGGCACAACCCACCCTGTTGTTTCAGAGCGAATGCCGTAATACGGTAAGTCGCTGTAAGTGGTATCTTCTACAGCAGTCCATGCGTTGATTTTGGAATCGTGTTTGTGAGGCAGTTTCATTTTATTAATCCTTTAATGGATAGTACTCACGCTCAACAGTACAGCCGCATTGCGGGCATTTAATCAGCGTGTGGGCCTGGTTGTATTCGACTTCACGAACAGAATCTTCAAATGCAGATTTGAGTGCAGCTTTTGCAGCATTAACCCTGTCTGTGCTGCAACCTGAAACAATTGCTTGAACAACTGCATACTCCAGTTCTTCTATCAGTTCCATAGTTTTCATTTTGTTTCTCCAGTAGCTTTAGCTATTGCAGCACGAGCCGCAACAAACGCAGGCTCGCCGCAGTCTTTGTACATCAGTCCTTGCAAAGCCTTAAGTAGATCAGGAGCAGCAGCAATTAGCCTGGCATTAGCCTTAGCCAGTTTCTTTGTCTGGAGTGTGTACTGCGACCAACACACGACCGTATTTCCATCAGTGTCATTTATGATGTAATCGTGCTGCCCGCTTGTCCCAAATGTCAATTTCCACGGTGCAGGGGCATAGTTTGGTGTGCTCACAAGCCACTGCCCCCAAAACCTGAAGTTCCACGCTCAGTCAGCGAAAGTTGTTCAACTACTTCAAACTCGCACGACTCAACAGGTATCACCATCGCCTGCGCTATGCGGTCGCCTGGCCGGACAGCTTGGCACGGCACGTCGTCCCCGTTGCGGTCTGTAGTCGGCGCATCGCTTACCAGCTTCACCATGACTTCCCCGATGTAGCCATGATCGATGACCGCAACCGAATTAGCCAGCCTGATGCCTTGCTTGAAGCCCATGCCGCTACGGCTGAAAACAAGCATGACGTGGCCCGCTGGTATCTCAAACGCAAGCCCTGTGCCGCATACGACCGGCTTGTCGCGGTAGATGCCAGAGTGGAATGATTGATGCCCGTCCACTGTAGCGGCGGTCAAATCAAAACAAGCATCGCCATGATGCGCGTATGTCGGGATAACTGCGTTTTCGTGCAGCTTTTGTATTTTCAGTTTCATTTTTACATCCAAGTTTTTGTGCGCTTCCAATCGCAATTGCCCGACTACGAATCCCCGGATAAATGACGGGTTGGGCATCGGCACCAGGTCGGGGTCAATGTCGTGATGCCATTCGTTCCATGCGGCTTGCATTTGTTCGGTGGTAGTCATGCCGCCTCCTTTTGTTTCGCTTGCCTTGCCAGACAAACCCCGTCACGCCACAGCGCAACGGGCGACATGAAAAACACGCTCCGATTGCCAAACTCGCGCACAGACAGTCGGGCGCAGTCCGGGCAGTCGTTGTGCAGGCTAGTGGCGAACTTGTCGCGCTCGCGGTCATAACGCCCGGTGCATTTCGTTTCGTTGATGTAGCTGGCTGTCATTTTTTTCCTCCAAAAACACCCGCGAAATAGTCGGGCACATCGGCGGGAATGGATTTCTGTTTTTCTGTGATCTGTATGGCTGCTTGTGCGCCATTTTCATAGCCGAGGTCGAGGCACTGTTTTCCATATGCGGTGAGTTGCGACATGGTGAAAAGCGCGTGTTGGCCCCGCGTCAGAGACGGTAATGGTTTTTCTGGCAGGGGGATGTTGGTGTTCGATTCACTCATTTATCCGCCCTTTCGGACATCATCTTGTGAATCTTCCAGCTTGCAGTTCGCTCCAGAATGGTCAGCAGCGCTTCGCTCACGGCACCAAAGCCGATTGCGGCCACCATCTGCTCAAACGCATCCAGCGCGGCCAGAATGGCGCGCCTGCCTTCTCCGTCAAAATTCCAGACGGCAGCGCCATCGATCACACGGGCATCAGCCCGCAGAATCGCTTTTTGCGCGTCCTGCGCAGCCAGCAGATCGGACTCGTCGCAGTGCTTTTCTGCCAGCACAACGATGCAGTTAGCCACGCCCGCCAGTGTCTCGCGGTCATCGCGCGATGCCTGGCCTGAGCAGGCTGCGTCAAACGCCATCCGGGCATCGATGGCCTGGATCGTCTGCAAACTCTCCGACATAGGCAGGGCTGCGTATGCCTGATAGACGGGGTTGCGCACAATCAACGCCATTTTGCTGGTGACCCGGTTTGGTCGTTTGTATTTGGCCTCGCGGCGCTGGGTTCGGTTGAGTGTTTCTGTCATCACCACATCCCGCGACTCAAAATCCCGACGTGCCCGTCGTTGCGGCAATAGGCATAACTCGGGACATAGTTAGAAGTCTTCATGTTGTTTGTTCTGGTCTTCCTGGCTTCCTTGTCTGCTTCGCTGATCCGCTTGTTTTCCATGTGATCATGCATCGTCTGGGTGCCTTTCCTGGTGATATTAAAGAGGTGCGTGTTCTGGTCTTTTATGACGGACACCATTTCTCTCTCTCTCAGATCATTGATGTCATGGTCGCGTATTGTCTTGAGTACAGAATTTTTAAGCACGTCTTTTCTTGTGGAGTCTGGTGCTTGTGCAATCGCGGACAAAATGTCAAACTGCTGCTGATTGATGATTTCTCTCATGGGTTTATCGTGTTTGGTGGGGGGGTGCCAGAGCAGTCTCCGGGAACCCCCTTTGTTGATGACTAGGCTTTCTGGTATGTGCCGATCAGCACAGGGATGGCTCCGTCGGTGAATCCTGCTTCGATCCTGGCGGCTAACTCTTGCGCTATGTCTTCAACGCACTTTTCAAATCTGATGATTCGCAGCAAAATGGTTGGCTTGTCTCCGTCTGTCTTGATGACGAGGCGCATTCCAAAGGCTCGCTCAGACATATCAACATACGGCTGACAACTGAATTTGATGATGGTCGGGATTGGTGCCGTGCTGGTGGCCTGCACGCTCTCAAATGCCGACCGGCTGGTGCTGAGTTGCTGTTCTTCGCTTTCGAGCTTGCGCATGGTTTCGATAGTCAGCTTGCGCACTGCGGCAACGGCCTTTCCGCCGGAAATCAATCCGGACTCGTTGCAGCACTCGATATGTTCTGACCAGTCCTCCATGAATTCCGCGACCGTCGTTTGCTTTTGCCCGGCACCGTTGGCGATAAACATCATGGCGTTGAATGCTGCTGTGCGCTTGACTACCAGCAATGCCTTGTTGTCGGCGTGGCCTGGTTCATCCGGTGTGCCCAGGTTAAGGACGGCTGTCGCACTCATGGTGTCTGCGTGAACGAATACTGACGCACCTTGTCCGGCGTGATCTTTGGTGTATTCGGAGAATGCATCCAGAGATGATGTCGTCATGATGCCGCGTGCCCGGCGGCGAAGTGCCTGGTACGGTTCCATGTCGTGCAGCTTGTAGTCGCTTGGCAGGGCAACAGCATTGTGCGTGTTGCCTGACCCATTCATTGACCGGGCCGCTTCTGCAATGGATGCGCTTTCTTGCAGCGCTTCCAATGTTGATTTATCAAACATCTGATTTACTTTCTATTGGTGGTTAAAAAATGGGTGGGGGTCTGTTTTGTCCACCGACTGCATGTGGATGCAACACAAAATAAGCCATAGTGTTTTGTGCCCGTATGTCCTGCAAACCCCCGTAAAACTAACTGATGATTTCGCCCGTGGACTTATCCATGAACGACATTTGGGATTCCGGCGCGATGCTCAACTTGCCGAACTTTCCAACGTGCAGCGCGGTGGTGCGCTTTTCTTCTTCCCCGGCCTTGCCGTCCATCGTCGGGCGGGTAAATTTCAGGGTGTGCTCGCAGTGGACTTGGCAGGTTCCTGGGATGCGCTTGAACGTCAACTTGATGTTGACCTCCCCGGTCTTGTCGTTGTCCACAGTGGCGGCGGCGACTTGGCTCAGTGCGATGGACAGCTTGTGGCTAAATACTCCACCGTCTAGATCAGACAGGAATTCATCCACATCGGTGGCGGCGGATGCTGATTGACTCATAATTTACTTTCGTTGGTTGGGGTAAAAAATCAATAAAATTAGGCTCTAGCCGTTACTCATCTTGAGTAACGTGCTATCAATTTAGAATGGTATGTCATCCAAGTCGGCATCATCAAACGTGCTCGCATGCACAGGCGCAGGACTGGCGCTGGAGTAGCCGTAGGCTGGTTGGACTGGCGCAGGAGCCGCGCTTTTCAAAGGCTTGTGCTTCAGCAAGGCGACCAACCGCTCAAGCTGCATCGGTGTCGTCTTGCGGTCGAGAATCTCAGTTGCGGTCAACTCGCTGACCGGGTGAAATACGTTTTTCAACACCATCCTGGTTCCCGTGCTGCCGTTCTGCTTTTCGTAGTCCTCCGTTTCCAGCAGCACTCCGATGGGCTTGCACAGATCAGGGTAAATCTCGCATTCTTCTTCCACGTCTTTGTGTTCGTTGAGGTCGTATTTGGTTGCAACTCCGAGCACTGGCTCGATCCGGCGCAAGCTCATGCAGGCCATAACGGCCATGAGCGTGTCATACCCCATGTACTCCTTGCCAGCAGCACTTTTGGTATAAATCGACAAGTTGGCCTTTTGCCCGGATTCGCTCTTGAATGCGAACTCGATGCCCAACGCGCCCGAGCGCGCTGTCAGCTTTTTGGCCTGGGTGAACGCGCCGATATATTTGCCGAGCTCTTTGATCATCGCACCGCCGGAGTCGGCGTTGCGGGCTGCTTTTACGTCTAAGGAATACATAGTTTTCTTTCGTTAAATTTTGATTTGGTTGCTAAAAATGTTTCATGCAGCTTTGCGTTCGGCGATCATTCGCTGCATTTCTTTGACTGATTCCTTGACTTCAAAATTGAACTTCCAAAGTTCATCGGTCAATCGCTTGATGTACAGGTCGTCACGCTCAACTCTGATCCAGTGCAGTTGCAGCTCCGGCGGAAAGTCCGGGTTGTAGGTGGCAAAGTACCAGTGGCTGCGCCCGGTGACGTACATGCAGCCCTGCACCTGGGCCTGGTACACGGCTGGCGGGGATTTGGTCAAGCTCAGGTACTCAAAGTGGACGGCCTTACTGGGTGACTTAAGCTCAAAGCCTGCGTCGTCGCCAATGAGGCCATCCGGACTGACTCCGACAGGCATCGCGTCCAGCTTCACGAACGCCACTTCCTCGACCAGATGCCCGGTGGCTTCCTCGAACGCTTGCCTGCCAAGTGGCTCACGCTCAACACCGAGCGCGATGTTCTTGTTCCAGGACAGGTCATCGTGCTCGGGAACGCCGGTCAGGATTTCCAAGGCAAGGCGGATGCGGTAGTTGCGGCGGGTTACCGCTTCCTCGCTGCCCTTGCCCTTGGCGAGAACGTGAGCAAAACAGGAGCCTGTCGCGCAGCCGAGGCGCAGCTTGTGCCATTCCTCGTTCTGCTGGCTGCCATAAATGATGGTGCGGGTCATGTTCAAATTCCTTGGTTACGTTGGGGGACTACCCGGTTCTTGCTGGCCGAGGCTGCCCGGCCAAACAACTCCATCACTGATCGGTTGACGATGATGCGAAGGTCGGCCTGGGGCAGGCTGGAGTTAATCTGTGCGGCCACTTGCTCACCCCACGGCGCGTCTTTGGTGTTGGTCACGTCCTGAAACAAGGCCATGCTTGAATCGGTGGCAATGCGAAGCAGCGCGGCTTTGTCGATCAGGCCGCTGGTGATAAATGCTGACAAGGTATCCATGCCAAAAGGCAAGGCGGGCGCGGGTGTTGGTGTCATAGGCGTTTCGGTCAGGGTGATTTGTTGCTGTTGGGTAGGTGCTGGCAGGGCATCCCATTGCGCAGCGTGCCGGGTGGCAAGCGATACGGCTTCGCTGAATTCGCGTTGCGGGATTTTTCGGTAGGTGACCCCAAAGTGGCTTTTGAGCTTCGACCAGGCTTTGATCATGAAACCGGCCTGTTCGTCTTTGGGAAGGGTGTCGCACTTTTCTTTGAAGATCAGGCGCAGTTGTTCGGCTTGCGCAGCAGTCAGGGTGTCGCCGGGGTTGACGCTGTAGGCGCTGCGCTCGGGCAGGGATACCAGCATTGGGCGGCTGGCCTGTGCCAGTGCTTGCTTCTCGCAAGCCAGAAAGTAGCGCCGGGCTTCGCGTCCTTTTTCGTTGTTCTCGACCATCGACAGCTCTTTGCCCATATCGAGGGTGAGGTGGTAGTCGATTGCTGCGCCACGGTTGCCGCTCGCCAATTCGGGCGAGCGGGCAATACTCAAAAAATCAACACCTTCAACAAACTTAAATTTGTTTATGCGGCCTTTAATCCAGTTTGAGAAGTCGCGCAATACACCCATGTAGGTGTGCAGTGTGCGAGCATCGCAAAGCTGAACGGATTGACCCTGAATGGTGCCAGTGAAGACGGGGATTAGGGGAAGCTCGGCTGCGCCAATGGTTTCAGGCGTGAAAAGTTCAGATGTGGCAGATGTGCCAGTGGTGATGTCGGTCATGAGTGACGCTCCAAAGTTCCTGAAAAACTCTGCCGACAAACTACTAAATCTGGCGGCAGTGCTGATGGGTTAGTAGACCGGGGAACTCGCGG
>JFJP01036296.1_pt1 | contig 11528 bp, 6 predicted proteins | sample 431651 | NCBI WGS metagenome assembly JFJP01 (sample SAMN02602958, study PRJNA72255) | Microbial mat metagenome, whole genome shotgun sequencing project. | biome: fresh water; feature: sink hole; material: water; isolation source: purple microbial (photo- and chemosynthetic) mats found in... | reverse complement strand
ATCGGTAGCGGCCCCCTTCACCGGAAGCTCGTTCTGGAGATACAGCGGCCGTTCGGCGGTATCGAGGGTCAACACCGGGGCGGCGGAATCAACGATGAACGTCGCCGCCGGAACGCTGAATGCGCTCCCCGCTGTGTCGGTAATCACGAGGACGACATTGGGATACTCCCCATCCTTGGTTCCGGAAACGGTCACGGTATTGCCCGACAATTCCGCGGAGAGACCCGCAACCGGCCGTTCAAAAGCGACGCTCGCGGCAGCCTGGTCGGGTTTTCCGTTGTACAGCCCCGAGACGCTCTTGCCGTCCAGGATACGGATGGATCCGCCCTCATCGACGCCTGCCGTTCCCCACACAAACCGTTCGTCGTCGTAAATGCCGGCTTCCGGCGCGGGTCTGACGAGACACATCAAACCGGACACGGTGAGTGTCGACAAATCCTTGAACGTGACCGTCGCTTCAAGTACCGTCCAGTCGGCGGGCAACTGCTGTTTGAGTGGCAAGAGGGCCTCGTACCGGCCGTCGGGCGTCCGTACGGGGGTCGCCTTGAGCGGCGCTCCGCCCGAAAGAGTCCACGAGATGCCGGTAATCGGAACGGGAGAATCGATGCCCAGGCGGATCGCCGAATCCTTGCCGAGTGTGACTGTCTTGCCGTTTTCGAAAGCCGAGTCGTCAGGAAGTATCCGCTCTATCGTTACCGTCGCATTTCCGGTCCCTGCCGGCGTTTTTCCGTTTGCGGCGATGGTTACTTCTTTCGTTGCCGTCAGCGCATCCGCCTGGAATTCAGGAGGGGTATCCCGCGGGATACCCAGATTGGTGACGTAAAAATCGAGTTTTTGCCGCGTTTCGCGGTCATGAACGTCAATTGCGGTTATCTCGAGGACCACCATTCCGTACGGAAAATCCGGCGTAACCGGTATTTTCAACGCAGCCGCGGTCGCCCCCTGTTTTACGTTTACGGTTTTCGGAGGCATACCCGTAATCGTATATGCCACCGATTTCAAACCCGGGCTCGAAGAAACGGAAGCGGCAAGCACCGCACCCGATTCGCTGCCCAGTTCCGAATTGGGCGTGCCGACCGGTTCGATTACGATTTCGGGCGGCGTTCCGGCCGTAACGAACGGCACGGTAACCGAAATTCCCCGAACTCCGTTCACATCGACCGGCCAGACTTCAAGGGTATGTTTTCCGGGTGGAGGCGCTTCGAGCGCAATACCCAATTCACCCTTCGACGGCAGGGTGACGGCCTCGCCTTTGTCGAGCGAATACCGGATTTCGGCGATACCGTCGTCATCCGTCGCAAATCCGCCGATCCACACGGGGCCATCGAGCAGGGCGTTGGCGGAGGGTGTATCGACGGTCAGCACAGGCAGGTCGGATTGCGCGTCAACGACGATTTTCCGCGTGACCGACAGCCGGTTTCCCGCGATGTCGACTGCGGTAATCTCGACTTCGAACGTCTTCCCGCTTTGGCCGCGAAGATCGAATTCCTTGATCCAATAAGGGTTGCCCTTTACAAGCTCGAAAACACCCGTGTCCTTGCCAGAGCGCCAGGAAAGCGAAGCTATTCCGATGGTATCCTCCGCAGTGCCGGAAACGGAAAAGATCCCGTTTACCGATTCGGCGGTATCGGGAGTGATGAATTTAATCGACGGTTTCGTGTTGTCCACGAAATACAGGAAAGTATAAATTCCTTCGGACCCTTGCGCATCCTCGGCCTTGAACCAGCAAACCGACGGACCGTCATCCATTTTCGAGGAATCGATCGACAGATTGAACCGGGCCGTATCCGGGCCGGATTCGCCTTTCTTTTTTTTCTTGATGTCGAGCGGAACGGGAACAAATGTTTTTCCGCCGTCAAGCGAATAGGACAGGCGGCGAATCCCGTTGCCGTCCGTCACCGCGCCGGAAAGCGCGAATTTGCCGGAGACCAGCGAGCCCATCGTCGTGTTTTGAACTTCGGTTTCGGGGCGGTTGCGGTCCAGATTCCAGGTAATCGTATGGGGTTTTCCCGTAACGCCCAAAACATCGACGCCGTACACGGAAATGGTATGAGGTCCTTCCGAAAGACCGTTGGTATCGAGATAATATGACCAGAATTCCTTGCCCTGCGCTCTTACCGGGGCGGTTGCCCCGTCCAGGATTATTTCGACGTATTCGACAGCGTCATCGTCGATGCAGGTACCCACAATATTCAGGTTTCCCGGAACCCGCATCTGGACGAGGGGGTTCGTGGTTCTGGCTACAGGCAGGTCGGAGGCCGGATCGATGTACATGTTATACGGGCCGCCCAGGGCCTGGTTTCCGGCAAGATCGGCCGCGGTTACCAAAATATTGTATTTTCCCGGTTCTTTCCCGGTTATATCAACCGTTTCAAGCCAGCTGTCGAGTGTCTGCGAATTTGTATCGACCGTATCCTTCGAACCGAAGGAATACAGACCCGCGAGGGCACAAAGAGAAATGGTTATCATCAGATATATTTTTTTCATCCAAAAACCCTTTCCGGAGACAAGTCTCCATTATCTCCATTATCGGAATATTTAGGCGTTTGGGCAAGCGAATTCAGACGAATTTATAATCTACGTCATACTATCTGGGTCAAATTTGAAGCCGCTCGGCATAATGCCGGGCCACCGGATCCTCCGGAAACAGCTCGAGTACCCGTGCCAGAAAGAATTTGGCCTCGTCATGCTGTCCGGAAAACCAGGCGTATACCGCATGTTCGAGATCACCCTGTGTTTTCCACTTGAGATCCCGTTCGGTTTCGTCATCGTTGTTGTAAACCTCGAAAAGGAAGGACTGCCGCGCTCCTACCTCGATACGGTCGACGGGACGGAGAAACCAGGCGACGGGGTCGGAAAGACCTGAAAATACGTTTCCATTGATCAGAATCCGCGACCGGTACAATTTCGTGGACGCTTCCATCCGTCCGGCGCAGGCTACGCAATGGGAAATGAAGGCCCCGTCCATCCGGCTTTCGTCACCGATAGTACCCAAAGTCAAGGTTCCCGCATCTATGCCGATTCCGACGATAATCGGCTTCTTTTCGGGAAATTTGCGGTTTCTGCCGGAAAGGGCGCTCTGGATCTGGACCGCACACACGACTGCAGCTTCGGCCCCCGACGGAAACAGCGCATAAAACCCGTCGCCCTCGTATTTGGCGATAAAACCGCCGTTTGCGCGGACAACCGGACCTACCAGCTGGAGATACTCGTTCAAAAAAGCGAACACCTCGTCAGGCTGCATTTTTTCGGACATGGCGGTGAAAGCGCGGATATCGGCCGACAGGACGGCCATTTCCGCTTCGACATGGTCGCCGGGCATTACGTCCGAAATCGATTCCTTTTTCAGGAAGGAAAGGAATTCTCCCGGAACGAAACGGCGGAGCGAGTCGTTGATCACCTGCAGCTGCCCGGTCATCAGCCGGGCATTGCGGAAGGAGGACGAATACCGCTCGATCACCATCAGGGCGAGACAAAAGAGGCAGATGCTCATTCCCAGGTGGCTGAGGCTCAATCCCGAAATGATCCACATCGAGACCAGCATGTCGTACACGAACGAGATGATCGCGAAGGAAAAACCGGCAAGCAGCCAGAGGGAACTTTCAAGACGAAGCATGCAGGCCCGGATCATCGTGAACAGTCCGTAAAAAACGGTGGCGAGCGCCAGAAGCTGCACGTAGAGGAGCAGGCTCGCGCTGATGAACGTTGGAGCACCCGCTACGATCAGGCTGTAAGTTCCGAACACGGAGGCGGCGGCCGTAAAATGCGATTTCTTGACGAGGGAAGGAAAGATACTGCCCAAAAAACCGACGAAGGCGATCATGGCGAGGGAAAAGGTCAAATACCCGATTTTCATGAAAACCGTCCAGGGAAGTTGCGGGAACAGATTTAAAAGAACAAAGCCGTCATAGCACAAGGTCCGCAATCCGACGAGAAGGCAGATCGCGGCAAACCACAAAAAAGAACGATCCTTCCGCCTGAACAGGAACAGTGCGAGAAAAAAGATGCCCATGATGAAAAGCAGCGAGAATACGAGTCCTTCGGTCAGTTTCTGGCTGTCTTCCATTTTGTACATCAGCCCCGCCTCTCCCAGATACAGGGAGGCATTGCTTCCGCCGAACCGGTCGTTATGATTCGATATCTGCAACAGAATTTCCGAGGAACCGTCGGGGAGGGGTTTGAACCTGGCCAGAACCGAATCCCAGGCAGGCCGTTCCTCGTCCGCCGTAACCCCGGGCCGCCCGACCATGCGCACGGTTTCACCGTTTACGACTATCCGGAAGGCCGAAAGCGTATGCCCGACCCGAAACGCATAGGTTTTATCCGGATCGAGGCCCGTAACCGCGAGTCCATACGAGGCATAGCCGAAGGGTTCGAGGATCCCCGCACCGTTCCAGGATCCCGGCAGGACCGCAAAGGCCGGGGAGGGATCGGCCTCGTTCCGGTACAGGAACTTTTTCCAGTAAAAAGACCATTCTCCCTGCAGCTGGGCTATCCCGTCCCGGGTTGCGGACAGATCGACCGATCCGCGTACCGGAGTCGCGAGCACGGTCAACTTGCGGTCATACACCGGATTGGAGTACATGACGAGCGCGATCACCGTCAGCAAAAGGAGATACGGCACCGCAGCCGCGGCGATTTTCGGCAGTGTCGGGGATATTCTCATCTGCCCCTCGCCTCGTAAATGACGACCGGCAGGTCCTTGCCCTGCAGGCGGACCTCGCCGTGCGGAACCAGCTGGCACGGGCTTGGATCCGCGTGTTGGAGGGGAGCGGCGACTTCCGAACTGACGACGACGGGAATTCGCTGCGAGACCGCATATTTTCGAAGCCTGCTCGACAGATTGACCGCGTCGGAGATGACGGTCCCGTCCATCCGTTCGGCCTCGCCGATGGTCCCGAGCATGAGGGAGCCGCGGTGGATGCCTGCGGCGAACACAATACCCGGAAGAAGGGCGGCCTCACGCTCCCGATTGTACCGAGCAAGGGCCGTTTCCATGGCGAGAGCGCATTTCACCACCGCTGCAGGGTCATCCGGGAAAAGGGCCATGACTCCTTCCGCCAGATACTTGTCGACAAAGCCGCCGTATTCCCGGATGAGCGGGTTCACCAGAAGCAGGGTGTCGTTGAACATCCGGAGCATGTTGAGCCGCGCGTCGCTTTCCTCGACGGGCATTTCGATACCGAGCGAGATGAACATGACGCACATGTCCTTCCTGACGTTGTCGCCCAGGCGGATGTCCGTGATCGATTGTTTTCCGAGAATCTTCAAAAATCCGTTGGGCACGAACCTGGCCAGGGAAACATTGATGCGTGCGAGCTCGCCGGCCGCGACCTCGACACCGGTGAAGGCGCGGCTGAACTGTCTGACGATTATCAGGCCCATCGCGCCGATAATCCCCAGGATGCCGAAATGGGCGAGAAAAACCCCGTCCAGCAGGCGGTTGGCGAGCATAATGTCGCGGATGATGATGACGAAAAAGACGAAAAAACCGGCGAGAAAAAACACCGCGCCGTCCTTCCGGGTCATCACCGCCCTGAAGATCACGTAGAGGACATAGGAAGCGCCGACGAGGCTGAAAATTTGAAAGGGAAGTATAAGCGAGGCGAAAAAGAGGATCGGCGTCGTCAGGTTGAGCAGTGCATACAGGAGGGATACGACCGTCAGCGGAATTATTACCTGTTTTTTCGCGATGTCCGGATACTGCGAACGGACAAAACCGCAAAAACCGGCCACGGCGAGCGAAAAGGTCAGATAGCCCAACCGGTACAGCATATCGGGAGAAACGCCGCCCAGCACGTCGAGCAGTATATATTCGTCATAGCAGACTATGCGCAGGGCGAACACGATACAGAGAAAGCCGAGCCACAAGCTTGAATATTCCTCGCGTTGGAAGGCGAAGAGCGACAGGAAATACGCGCCCATCGCCAGGATCGCCCCGAACGGTATGATCATGAGAATCCGCTTCAGGGAAGTGGCGACGCTCATGCTGTCATGGGAACCGAACACCACCGGAGCCGAAGCAGCCGGAAAAATATCGCCGAAGTTCGAAAGATGCATGACGAGGGTGATTTCGGTCGCGCCTTTATCGGGCAGCGGCACAAGCACCGTATCCCATAAGGGCGCCTCATCCCCCGCATTGGCCGCCGGGTTTCCCTGCACGTGAAATTCGGTACCGTCGATAAAATACCGTGCCGCGCAGCTGTACGCGGGAAACCTGAACGCGTACAGCGTATGGGAATCGAGACCGGTGATGGTAAGCGCGTAGGACGCATATCCATGGGCGTCAAACCGTTCGGGAAGGTAGGTCGTCCAGGATGCGGGAAACCGCTCGAAACGGGTATACCGTTCGGGTCCTGTCGCGGGATCGATGAAGCTGTTCGGCCAGAAAGCCCATTTTCCCGTCAAATCGATCGCCCCGGCCTTGCCGACCATCGACAAGCGGCCGTCGACGACCTGCGACCCGCCTCCATCCGCACCGGTGCGAACGCATCCGCCCGATAACAGTACCGCGAGGAGAAGCATGATGAGGGGAGGGAACCGGTGTGTACGCACTGGGAAAAGTATATGGCGATTTCGAACTTTTTGTCAAAATGAATAGCCTAAATACGGCAGGAAAGATACACTCAAGGCATGAAACGGATTATCATCGTTACCGGCGCGAGTTCCGGTCTCGGCCGCGAATTCGCCTTGCAGCTCGCGCGCGTGCGCGAAGCCGACGAAATATGGCTTCTGGCCCGCAGAGCGGACAAACTGAAGGAAGTCGCGGAAGCCCTGACCGCCGATTCCGCCGCCCGGCATCCCGTTCCGCGTACCGTCGAAATAGATCTCGGCGGCGATACGGGGCTTGCCCTTTTTACCGGCCTCCTCGAAAAGGAGCGCGAAGCCTGCGGCGCGTCGGGACTCGTCATCGACGCTTTGGTTAACAACGCCGGTTTCGGCACCTACGGCACCTTCGCGGACACTGACATCGAACGTCAGCTCGGCATGATCGACCTCAACGTCTATTCGCTCACGGGCATGTGCTACGCCGCCCTCCCCTGCCTTGCCGAAGGTTCGCTCGTCATCAACGTCGCGAGCCTCGCCGGCTTCATCCCGCTCGGAAACTTCGCGGTGTACGGGGCGACGAAGGCCTATGTGCTCAGTTTCAGCGTCGCTCTCGCCGCGGAAGTGGCTGACCGGGGCATCTTCGTCTCGACCGTCTGTCCCGGTCCGGTCGATACGGAATTCGCGCGGATAGCCTCGAAGGGGGCACGGGAAAAGGTGGTGGACGGAAAATCGCCGGCGGCCGTCGTCGCCCATGCGCTGCGCTCGATAGAACGCGGCCGGAGAATCGCGGTCATGGCGCCGAAATGGAAATTCAAGGCTTTCATGAGCCGGTTCGTCGGCAGGTACGGATTCGCCCGCCATTCGTTCATCCACGAAAAACGGCCCTCGAAATAACGCACGCTTCGCAGCGAAGCGAACGCACCACCGCTTTCAGGCGATGGAAAAATCCTTGTACCTGTTTCCTATCCGGTCGAATTCCTCGTTGTTGTCCACGAACAGCCGCACGAGATCGGGATCGAAATGGGTCCCGGCGCCTTCGGCGATGATCTTGACCACTTCCCCGTGGGGAATCGGTGCCTTGTAGGGACGCTCGGAAATGCAGGCATCGTAGACGTCCGCGATGGCCATGATCCGCGCGCTGAGCGGAATGGCGGCTCCCGCCAGTCCGTGCGGATAACCCGACCCGTCCCATTTTTCGTGATGGAACTCGGCGATTTCGCCCGCGAAATTGAGGAAGGAATTCTCGGCCATTATCTCCTGCGTCCGCCTGATCGCCACGCTCCCGTATTGGGTGTGTTTTTTCATCACCTCGAATTCCTCGGTGGTAAGCCGTCCCGGCTTGAGCAGGATGCTGTCGGGGATCGCGACCTTGCCGATATCATGCAGTGGAGCCGAATGCCAGATCAGCTCCCTCATTTCGGGCGAATAGCTGACCGTCTTGCCCAGCTTCTCGAGCATCAGCTTCACGTACAGTTTCGTGCGCTGGATATGGGCGCCGGTATCGGTATCGCGGAATTCGGAGAGAATCGCCATGCTGCTGATCGTCGCTTCCTGGGTGGTCCGCAGCTGCGATTCGCTTTTTTTCAGGACTTCCATCGTGTGCCACAGATTCTCGTCCGTCGCCGTCAGTTCCTGGTTGGTTTCGATGAGATCGTCGTTGGAGGCTTCGAGCTGCAGGATCATGTCGTTCAGCTCGGCGTTGAGCGATTGCAGCTGGTCGTTCTTGATCCGGATTTCCTCGTCGGCCTCGAAGAGCTTGAAAGCCATCTTGATGGAGGCATCCAGAACGGTGATGCCGGAATTCTTGACCACGTAGCCGTAGGAGGTTATCTCCTCGATTCGCCGGATCATTTCGGGCTCGGTCTGGTTCGACAGGAACACCACAGGCACGGCGCGCTCGCCCAGCATCGCCTTCGCGGCCTCGGGACCGTCCGCTCCCCCGACGCCGCCGCCGAGGTCAATGTCCATGAGAACGATGTCCACCGATCGTTCCTTCCTGAAGAGCTCGATCGCGGTCTCCGCCGTATTCGCCATGAAAACCGCATATCCGTATTTTTCGAGCGACATTTTTTCGGTCATCGCGATGATCACTTCGTCTTCGACGAGCAGTATCGTTTTTTTATCGGTCATATTCCATATCCTCCGTCATAACCGGTTATTTGTCGAATTCGAGCACGATCCGGGTACCGCCGCCGCGCTCGATGCGGATTGTACCTTTCATTTGTTTCGCAAGTCCGCCTATGAGGGAAAGCCCGAAGCCGGTCGTACTGCCGAAATGTATACCTTCGGGAAGGCCCCGGCCATCGTCCGCGACGGCAAACAGCGCCCGCTCCCCGGTCAAAACAGCTTCGACGAGTATCTTCCCGTCGTTTCGTCCTATGAATGCGTATTTCATGGCATTCGTCAGAAGCTCGTTGAGAATCATGCCCAAAGGCTGCATTTTAGCCACCCGCAGGTTGAAATCTTCGATCCTTGTCTCGACGGTGACGGTATTCCGGTTCGGAAAATTCGACACGATTTCGTTTACCAGTTCGGGAAGATAGTCAGCGGTTGATATTTCGGAATAATCGGGAGACTGATACAATTTGTCGTACAGAAGCATCATGCTGTAAACGCGGTTGACCGCATCGTCGAGGGCCGCGATCGCGGCAGGATCGCTCAGTGTCCCCGCCTGCATCGCCAGCAGGCTCGAAATCGTAGTCATATTGTTCTTGATCCGGTGATGCACTTCCGCCAGAACGAGTTCCTTCTCGGCGAGGAGCGCCTTCACTTTTTCCTCGGCCATTTTCCGTTCCGTAATGTCCGACGCATAGGTCAGATTGAGGACGACCTTTCCCGTCTCATCCTTGATCGGATTCGCGGTGGCGTGAAAATACAGGGTCCGGTCTGGCAAAGGAACGTCGACTTCCACCGATTCTGACTTTCCCGTGGCGAAGATCCGTTTGGTAACATCGTACCGGTAGTCGGCCTGCTCTTTGGGATAGATGTCCCAAAAAGTCTTGCCGACGAAATATTCCGGGGTCTTGCCGAAGGTGACCGCGAACAAGGTATTGGTAAACTGGTATTCTCCTTTCTCGTCGACGCAAAAAATAGCTTCGCTCGAAGATTCTATCAGCGAGCGGTATTTCAGCTCGCTCTTCCGCAGCGCATCCTCCATTCGCTTCCGGTCGGATATGTCCTGGATTATCGTCGAATAATGGGCTATGGATCCGTCGGGGTTTTGCACGATGCTCGGCGACACGGAGACATCGAGGAACGTACCGTCTTTTTTGCGATATTTCTTCTCGAACGGAACCGGCGGTCTGTCCCCGGATACCGTATGAAAGCGGGACAATTCCTGCCGGAGGTCGTCGTCGGGCGTCAAATCCCGCCAAGTCAAACGGAGAAGCTCCTCGCGGGAATATCCCAGCATGGCGCACAACCGGTCGTTGACATACAGCCAACTGCCGTCGGGAGCATTGATCGCCGTCCCCAGGACATCGGAATTGAAAAAAGACTCGAACAGTATTTTTGGATCGTCGACCATCAAGGGTACTCCCTGCGTCAAGTATAGACTATTTCCGGCGGAAATAAAAAAAAGCGCCTTTCAGCGCTTTTTTTCAAGGTCCCTCCGGATGTCAGATCAGGGCGACCGGAACGACTCCCTTTTTGATGATTATGTTGCCGTACTTCATGGTCGTCCCGGTCATCACCACCGCGAAGGCCGTCTTCGAGCGCTCGTAGAACGCGAAACGCTCGATCCGTTCCACCGGCGGCGTATCGGGATAATACTTGTCTATCGCGGCCCGGTAGCTCCGTTCGACCTGCATGTCCAGGTTGTCGCCCGGTACCGGGGCCATCATGAACAGGGGCGACGGAACGTACGGATCGAGGTTGATCAGGCGCATGATGCCGCTCAGGAGGTCGGGGATGCCGATTCCGTCCGCCCGGATGACCCGCGAATTGCAGGTATACCCGGGATAGAAGGCGTCGGCAAGCACGAGTTCGTCTCCGTGCCCCATCTGGTTCAAAATAGTCAAAAGCTCGGGGCTGATGACGGGAGAAACACCGATAAGCATCCTGCCCTCCCCTTATTTCTTGCCGAACAGCGGACCGAGGGTCTCGCACGCGCGGTAGTCGGCGCCTTCACGGTTTTCGCCGAACGCGCTCCAGTAGCTCGGGCGGTAGATCTTCGCCTCGTCGACATTGTGCATGCAAACCGGGATGCGGAGCATCGAGGCGAGCGTGATCAGGTCGGAACCGATGTGGCCGTACGAAATTGCTCCGTGGTTGGCTCCCCAGTTGGCCATGACCGAATAGACGTCGGTGAAGGCGCCCTTGCCGGTCAGGGTCGGGACGAACCAGGTGGTGGGCCAGGTCGGGTTGGTGCGCTTGTCGAGGGTCTTGTACACTTCGTCCGGAAGTTCCGCGGTGATGCCTTCGGCGATCTGCAGTACCGGGCCCAGTCCCTTCACGAGGTTGAGGCGGTACATGGTCACGGGCATGCCGCCCTTGGTGAGGAAGCAGGACGAATAGCCGCCGCCCCGGAAATATTCGAGGCTCGCGGGCGGCCATTTGGTGGCGTCGAGGCAGGCTCCGGCTTCGGCGGCGGTGATTTCCTGGAAGGGCTTCATCGCGGGTTTGCCGTTTTTGGTCTGGCATCCGGTTCCGTCGAGGCAGGTCGCTCCCGAATTGATCAAGTGGATGAAACCGTTCTTGGCGTCGCCGGAAGCGGTCCAGCCGGTGATCTTCTTGACGGCCTCGGGGCTCCAGTAGGTGCGTACGTCGGAGAATATGGACGCCGTGCCGGTGACCAGATGGCCGAAGAGCATCGAAACGCCGTTGAGGGCGTCATTCTCGGTAGCGACCAGATAGGGCTCGCGCATGCCGTTCCAGTCGAAGCTCGAATTGAGGATGGCTTCGAGGAAGTCGCCGTTCGGCATGAAGTCGGTCCAGTGCCGCTGGCCCTGGAAACCGGAAAGGATCGCGTTGTGTCCGCG
>JFJP01020577.1_pt1 | contig 11528 bp, 4 predicted proteins | sample 431651 | NCBI WGS metagenome assembly JFJP01 (sample SAMN02602958, study PRJNA72255) | Microbial mat metagenome, whole genome shotgun sequencing project. | biome: fresh water; feature: sink hole; material: water; isolation source: purple microbial (photo- and chemosynthetic) mats found in... | reverse complement strand
CACGTGTTTTTTACAGGGGTTTAACGAGGCCTCCTGTACCTCGGCACGCCACGTTCGCCGGTGCAGTCCCGTCGAAACCTGTTCGCCCCCACACTCTCATATTGTCAACGACAGGAGTATCGCGCAGGAGCGGGCGCGGGGAAGCAGCAATGGCTGCTGGTCGTGTGTGGGGGGCTTCAGGGAGGCGCCGAGCCCCTCTGGCGCGGAAGCGGGGCGCGCAGACCATGCCGGCATGGATCCCACCGTCCCCGCCGATCTCGGCGAGTCCGAACTGGTCGCCCGCCTCGGCGGCGCGCGCGAGCGCCTGCTGGCCGAGCTGGGCAAGGCGATCGTCGGGCAGCGCGAGGCGCTCGAACAGGTCGTGCTGGCCATGCTGTGCCGCGGCCATGTGCTGATCGAAGGCGTGCCCGGCCTCGCCAAGACCGTGCTGGTGCAGTCGCTCGGCCGCTGCCTCGACTGCAGCGCCGGCCGCGTGTCGTTCACGCCCGATCTGGTGCCCAGCGACATCACCGGCGCCGACATCATCCAGGAGGACCCGCAGACCGGCCGCCGCCAGTTCGAGTTCATGCCCGGGCCGATCTTCGCCAACCTGGTGCTCGCCGACGAGATCAACCGCTGCCCGCCCAAGACCCAGGCGGCGCTGCTGGAAGCGATGCAGGAGCGGCGCGTGACCGTGCGCGGCCGCGCCTACGAGCTGCCCGATCCCTTCGTCGTGCTGGCGACGCAGAATCCGATCGAGCAGGAAGGCACCTACCCGCTGCCCGAGGCGCAGCTCGACCGCTTCTTCTTCCAAGTGCGTCTGGGCTATCCGGCCCGCGATGAGGAGGTCGAGGTGCTGCGCCGCACCACCACCGACCAGCGCCCCGATCTGCGCCGCATCCTGGCGGCACGCGAGGTGGTGCAGCTGCAGGATCTGGTGCGCCGCGTGCCGGCCCCCGATCCGGTGCTCGCCTACGCCGCCGATCTGGCGCGCGCCACGCGGCCGGCCGATGGCCACCCCGAGGCGCGGCGCTGGCTGGCGTGGGGCGCCGGGCCGCGCGGCGCGCAGGTGCTGGTCCTCGCGGCCAAGGCGCGTGCCCTGCTGTCGGGACGCTTTCACGCCTCGTGCGACGACGTCGTCGCCATCGCCCTGCCCGCGCTGCGCCACCGCGTCGTGCCGAGCTTCGCCGCCGCCGCCGAGGGCCTGACCGCCGACGCGGTGCTGCTGCGCATCGTACCGGATGTCCCGCGCGGCGGATGAAGCGCGATGGCGCATCCGTCCTGGCATGACGACATCCTGCCCCGGCTGGGGCGCATCTCGCTGACCGCGCGTCAGGCGGTGGAGGGCTTCCTGTCGGGCACGCACCGCTCGGCGCGCCGCGGCCAGTCGGTCGAGTTCGCCGGCCATCGCCCGTATCTGCCGGGCGACGACGTGCGGCGCATCGATTGGCCGCTGTGGGCGCGCAGCGATCGCCTCGATCTGCGTCTCTACGAGGAGGAGAGCCAGCTGCGCGCCGTGGTCGCGATCGACGCCAGCGGCTCAATGGCCTACGGCGGTGACGAGGCGAAGATCGACACCGCGCGCACCCTGGCGGCGGCGCTGGCGGCGGTGCTCAGCCGGCATGGCGATGCGGTCGGGCTGGCGGTGCTCGGCGGCGGGCTGCGCGAGCTGGTCGCGCCGTCGGCGGCGCCGGCCCAGCTGGTCGCGCTGCTCGACCGCCTCGGCGCGCTGCAGGCGCACGGGCCGGGCGGCTGCGGCGAGGCGCTGGTTGCCCTCGCCCCGCGCCTGCCGCGCCGTGGTCTGCTGGTGCTGATCACCGACGGCTGCGAGGATGCGGCGAGCCTGCTGCGCGGCCTGCGCCTGGCGCGGGCGCGGCGCTGCGATGTGCGGCTGTGGCAGCTGCGCCACGCTGACGAGGCCGAGTTCCCCTTCGCCGGCGATGTGCGCTTCCGTGGACTCGAGGGCGAGCCCAGCCTGGAACTCGACGCCGACCGGGTGCGGCCGTGGTACCTGCGCGCCTGGCAGGCGCACCTCGCGCAGCTCGCCGCCGGCTGCCGCGCCGCCGGGATCGAACTGCGCGGCTTCCGCGCCGGCGACGACGTGCCCGCCGCCCTCGCCGAGGCCCTGGCGTGATCGAGCTGGCCGCGCCTTGGCTGCTCGCCGCCGCGCCGCTCGCCGGGGTGCCGGTGCTGCTCCATCTCGTGCGTCGGCGCCGGCCGCGCGACCGCGACTGGGGAGCGATGCGCTTCCTCGCCGTGGTCGCCGCCGAGCAACGCCGCCGGCTGGCGGTGCAGGAACGCCTGCTGCTGATCCTGCGCACGCTGGCGCTGGCCGCCGCGGCGTTGGCCGCCAGCCGTCCGGCCTGGGTCGAGCATGGTCCGGATGCGCCGGTGCTGGCGCGCGCTGGGCGCGTTGCCTGCGTGCTGGCGATCGACGACAGCGCGGCGGCGCTGGCCGGCGGTGGCGCGGAATCGGTACGCGCCCTGGCCCTCGCCTGGCTCGGCACGCTGCAACCGGGCGACGAGGTGACGGTGCTGCCGCTGTCGCGCCTGACTGAGCCGCGCGTCGATCCACTGGTCGATCTGGCGGCGGCGCACGCCCAGGTCACGGCGGTGCGCGGGGTGCCGATCCCCGGCGATCATCCCGGCCTGCTGCTCGCCGGCCTCGAACGCCTGCGCGACCACCTCAATCCGCATGCCGAGCTGGTGCTGGTCACGGGCGGCCGGGCTGCGGCGTGGCGGCGCGGCGACCAGCGCTGGAACGAGCTGGCGCGCCGCCTGGCCATGCCGGCGCACGGCAGCCGCGGCCGGCCGCACGTCGTGGTGCTGCAGGCCCCGGCCGCGCCGCTGGCCGACCTGGCGATCACCGGCCTCGACGCCGGCGCGGCGCGCGCCGCGCCGCGCGCCCGCCTGCCGCTGCGCATCGCGGTGGCCAACCGCGGGCCGACCCTGCGCGAGGTCACCGTGCAGGTCGAGCTCGACGAGCGCATCGTCGAGGAGCTGCGCCTGGCGATCGCCGGCGCCGCCACCGCCGAGGCGCAGGTGCGCCTGCCACCGCTCGAACCGGGCGACCATGCGATCACCGCCCGCCTAGTCGATGCCGCTGACGCGTTCGCGGTCAGCGACAGCCGCTCGCTGGCGCTGGTCGCCGAGGCGCGCCTCGGCGTGCTGCTGGTCGAGGCGGTGCCCGGCCGGCGTCTCGACGGCAGCCTGGGCGCGGTGGCCTGCGCCCTCGATCCCGAGGACGGGGCCGATCCGCTCGCGCCGTTCGCCCCGCGCCGCATCGATGCGGTGCGCCTCTCCGCCGGTCGCGCCGAAGGACTGCTTGCCGAGGCGCGCGCTGTGATCCTGGGCGGGGTCGCAGCCCTCGATCCGGGGGCGTTGGCGGCGGTCGAAAGCTGGGTGGCGGCTGGCGGCGGCCTGCTCGTCGTGCCCGGACCCGGGATCGACACAGCGCATTGGAACCGCTCGTGGTGGCGCGGCGGTGACGGGCTGCTGCCCTGCGCCCCCGGCCCCGAGGCCGGCATCGAGGCGGCGTTGGGCCTGCGCCTGGCGCCCGGCACGACGCATCCGCTGGCGACGGTCTTCGCCGACGCCGACAGCGCCCTGGCCGAGGTGCGCATCGACCGCGCCCTGCAGCTGCCGTCGCCCGGTGAGGGCGCCCCCGACGATGCCAGCGCCCCGCTGCTGTTCGGCGACGACACGCCGCTGGTGGTCGAACGCAGCCGCGGCCGGGGCCGGGTCGCGCTGCTCGCGACCAGTCTCGATGGCACCTGGGGTGACCTGCCGTGGCGCGCCGCGGCGGTGCCGCTGATCCGCACCCTGATCGCCGACCTCGCCGCACGGCCGAGCCCGCCGCGCACCCTCGCCCCGCTCGACCGTCCGGCCTTCGCCGAGCGTCCGGGCCTGCGCCTGCGCGGGCCGGCGGGGCCGGTCGCCCTCGAAGCCGGGACCTGGGAGGGCAGTCCGTCGCTGATCGGTGCGCCGCTGGTGGCTCCCGGCTGCTACACCCTGGTCGATCCGGATGACCGGGTGCTCGGACGCCGCGCGGTCGCGCCGCTGCCCGAGGCGCTCGACCTGAGCGTCGCCACGGCTGACGACGGCGCCGCCGCCGATGCCCTCGGGGCGTGGCGCGCCGCCGATCCGCTCAGCGCCCAGGCCCTGGTCGCCCAGGGTCCGCGCCGCGGCTTCGAGCTGTGGCCCTGGCTGCTGCTGCTTGCGCTGGCGGCGCTGCTCGCCGAGGGCTGGCTGTGCGGCCGGGCGGCCGGCGCGGAGCGTGCGCCATGACCATCGAGTTCCTCGGCTGGCCGCCGTGGCTTGCACTCGGCCTTGCGCTGGCAGCCGCCTGGCTGGCCCTGCGCCTGCGTCAGCCCGAACCGGTCGCCCTGCCCCTGCGCACCCGCATAGGCCTCGATGTCCTGCGTGTGCTGGCGGTGCTCGTCCTGGCCCTGGCCCTGGCCGAGCCGGCGCTGGCCTGGACCGCGACGCGCCGCGAGCCGCCTGCCGTCGCCATCGTCATCGATCGCAGCGGCTCGATGGCGCTGGCCGATCCCAGCCAGGATCCCAGCGCGCGGCTCGACGAGGCGATCGCCCTCGGACTCGCGGATCCGGCCCGCCGTCCCGACGCCGCGCTGCGCGCCCTGGCGCTGGCGCGGCGTCCGCCCACCGCCGAGACTCCGGCCCAGGCCGAGGCGCTGGCCGGCGAGCTGGCCGGGACGCCGGCGCTGGCTGCCGCGCTGCGCCGCCTGGCCGCCGCCTGGACCGCTGCCGACCAACCGGCGGCCCGCGTCGCTGCCGAGCAGTTGCCCGCCCTTGCCCGCCGCGCCCAGGCCGAGTCGGACCGTGCGCTGGTCGGTTCGGCCGGGGCCGACGATCCGCTCAGCGCGGCCCTGGAACGCCTTGCCTTGCTGCCGCGCCGCGAGCGCGCCCTGCTGCTCGCCCGGCGGCTGGCCGACAGCCTGCCCGACGTGCCCTGCGACTGGTTCGTGCTCGATGAACGCCTCGTGCCGGTGGCCGGGCCCGAAGGGGCGCGCGAGGCGTTGTCCGGCGGCCAGGCCACCGATCTCGGCGAGGGCCTCGCGGCCCTGGCGCGCGGCTGGTCGGGGCGCGGCAATCCCACCGCCTGCTTCCTGCTCTCCGACGGCCGGCGCACCGCTGGCGCCGATCCCGAGCCTGCCGCCCGCGCCCTGGCGGCGCGCGGCGTCGCGCTGCTGGCGATCGCGGTCGGCGATCCGGCTCCGCCACCCGACGCCGCGGTGGCCGGGCTCGAAGCACCCGACGAGGTGGTGGCTGGAGAGGCGGTGCGCCTGGTCGCGACCCTGCGCGTGCCGCCGGGTGCGGGGGCCTGGGATCTGGTCTGGCTGCGCGACGGGGTCGAGCAGCAGCGCCAGAACATGCCGCCGACCAGCGCCTGGACCCGGGTGGCGGCGGAGTTTGCTACCGAGGCGCGCCAGGCGACCTCGGCGGTGGCGGTGTGGGAGGCGCGGCTGGAACCTGCCGGCGTGGTCGATGCCGGCTATGGCTGGCACCGCGAGGTGTGGACCGGTCTGGCCAAGCCGACCCTGGCCGCGCTGCGCGACGACCGCCGCTGGCCCGAACGTCCCGACGAGACCGCGGTGGTCGCCGCGGTGCGCACCGAGGACTCCCGGCCGGATCGCGGCGACCGCCTGCGCGCCTGGTTGCAGGTGCCGCGCGACGGGGAGTACACCTTCTGGATCGCCGGCGATGATGCCTGCGAGCTGCGTCTGGCCGAGGACGGCGATGCGACCCAGGCCCGGCCGCTGTGCGCGGTCGCCGCGTGGAGCGCACCCGACGCCTGGGAGGTCGAGCCCGGGCAGCGTTCGGCCCCGGTGCGGCTGCGCGCCGGGGTGCCGGCCTATCTCGAGGTGCAGGTCGTCAACGTGGTCGGACCCGGCCACGTTGCGATCGGCTGGACGCGGCCCGACGGCCAGACCGAACGTCCGCTGCCGTTGGCGGCGCTGAGCCCGTGGACCGCGACCGGTCCGCCGGGTCGTGGCGGGGCGGCGCGCCAGGCCGCGGATTCGGCCAACAACAGCGCCACCCGCGCCGTGGCCATCGCCGCGACCCCGCCGCGCATCCTGGTGCTCGATGACGCGCCGCGCTGGGAGGTGCGTCACGCGATGACCGCGCTCGAGTCCGGGCTGGGGGCGCAGGTGCAGCGGCGCTTCCGCAGTGTGCTCGGCCCGGGCGTGCCGCTGCTGCCGGTGGGCGAGGCGCTGCCCGAGGTCGATGTGGTGGTGGTCGGCGATCTGCCGCCGGCCGAACTCGGCGCCGAGGAGCAGGCCCGGCTCGCCGCTTTCGCCGCCAATCGCGGCGGCGGCCTGATCGTGGTCAGCGGTCCGCGCGCGATGCCTGCCGCCTACGGTCTGGGCCAGCTTGCCGACCTGCTGCCGGTGCGGCCCGGCGAGGCCGGGGGGCTGCCCGAGCCCGACGCGCTGGCCGTGGCCGGCCCGGCCGTGGCCCAGGTGGCCTCCGATCCGCTGCCGGCCTGGGAACGGCTCACGCCCCTGCCCTGGTGGGTGCGCTCGGCGGTGCCGCGCGCCGGGGCCGACGTCGCCCTGCAGATGCAGGATCGCAGCGGATCGCCGCTGCTCGTCCTCGGCCGGCACGGCGCCGGCCGTGTCGTCTGGCTGGGCAGCGACCAGTTGTGGCGCTGGCGCAGCGAGGCGGTGCATGCACGGCTGTGGCTGCGCCTGGCGCGCTGGGCGCTGGGCTCGCGGCTGAGCGGCGAGGACCGCCGGCTGCAGGTCGGGCTCGACCGCACGGTGGCGGCACCGGGGCAGCAGGTGGCGTTACGCCTGCGCGCTGATCCCAGCTTGCCGTCGCCGGTGGTGGGTCTCGAGCGGATCGACGCCCCCGGCGATCGCCGCGCGCTGGCCCTGGCGCCGCTCGACGGCCTCGCCTCGACCTGGCTGGCGCGGCTCAACGATCCGGCCGCCCCGTTGGAGCCTGGGCGGTGGCGCCTGGTCATCGCCTGCGGGGTGGCGCGCGAGCAGCGCGAACTCGTGGTGCGGGCCGAACCCGGTCGCGAAGCGCTTGAGCCGGCCCTCGACCGCGCCGCCCTCGACCGCCTGGCGCTCTCGGCCGGTGGCCAGGCGGTGGGCATGGACCAGGTCAACCGGGTGGTCGCTGGGATGGCCGCCACCTGGCAGCCGCGCCAGATCGAGGTGCGCCGCCGGCTCACGCCCTGGGATGGGCCGTGGTGGCTGCTCGCGCTGGCCGCCCTGCTGGTCGCGGAGTGGACCTGGCGCCGTCGGGCGGGTCTGCCATGAGCGGAAGCGGCAGCGACGACAGGAGCCTGGTCCTGCCCCCGGCCCTCGGCCGGGTGCTGCGCGGCTGGCACCGGCGCCGCCTGGTGCAGCGGTCGGTGCGCCGCCTCGGCTGGGTGCTGGCCACCGCGGCGGTGCTGCTGGCCTGTTCGATGACCCTCGATCTGCATGGCGATCCGCTGCCCTGGCTGCGTCTGGGCCTGGGCGCCGGTGGTGATCTGCTGGTCCTCGCCGGGCTGGTCGATGCGCTGATCGCCTGGTTGCGGCCGGTCGATCTGCGCGCCGAGGCGCGCAGCCTGGAAGCCTGCGCCGGCCTGCCGGGTGAGCCGTTGTCGGGTGCGCTCGCCCTGCTGCCCAGCGCTCCGCCGGGCACCAGCCGCTGGATGGCGAGCCGTTCGCTCGCCCTCGCGGCGGTCGCCGCCACCACCCTCGACCCGCGCCGCCTGGCCCCGGCACGCAGGATGATGCCGGCCCTGGTCGCCGCCGGTCTTGCGGCCCTGGCGCTGACCGGGGTGGTCGCCACCGACCCTGCCGCCGGCGCCGCCTTCGCCCGCTCGGTCCTGACCTGGCACGACCTGCCGGAGCCGGGCGCCGAACTGCTGCTCGCCGAACCCGGCGACTGCTGGCTGGCCCCGGGTGCCACGTTCGAGGTCTCGGCGTATGCGCCGCCGGTGCAGCTGGAGGCCGAACTCGCGGCTGGAGCCGCCGAGGTGGTCACCCGTCCGCTGCAGCGCGATGGCGCGCGCCACCGCTTGGTGCTGGGTCCGCTGCATCGGGACCTGCGCTGGCGTCTGCGCGGTCCCGGCCTGGTCAGCCGCTGGCACCAGGCACGCCTCGTCGCCGCCCCGCGCATCGAGGCGGTGGCGACGCTCATCCGCCCGCCGACCTGGACTGGACTGCCCGACGAGCAGGTCGCTGGGGGCGACGCCGTGCTGCCGCCCGAGGCCGAGGTGCAGATCACGGTCTGGCTGAGCGGCCCGCGGGTGCTCGCCGGGGCGCTGGTGACGCCCGCAGGCGAGCAGCCGCTGCGCCTGGAAGACCTCGATGATGGCCGTCAGCGCGGTCGCCTGGTGCTGCGACCCCAGGCCGACGTGCCATGGCGGCTGCGCCTGATCGTCCCCGCCGGCCAAGGCGGCCTCGCGGTCGAGCCGCCGCAGCGTTGGCTGCTGCAGGTGCGCAGCGACCAGCCGCCCAGCGTCCAGGCCCAGGTCGAGTCGGGCGTGGTGCCGGCCGGCCGCGCGGTGCGCGTCATGGTTGCGGGCAGCGACGACATCGGCCTGTCCGCCCTCTGGCTCGAAGTCGCCGCGCCGCGCGGCGAGCCGGTCCGCGTGGTCCTGCCGGTGCCCGGGTCGGCGCGCCGGGCCGAGGCGGCGGCGCTGATCGTGCCGCGGGATCTCGGCGCCGTGGCTGGCGACCGCCTGATGCTGGTGCCGGCCGCGCGTGATCGCGCCGGGGTCGAGGCGCGCGGCGCGGCGGTCGAACTGCTCATCGCCGGCTCGCTGCAGGCGTCCAGCCATGCCCTGGCCGGCGATCTTGCGCGCCTGCGCGCCCGCGCCGTCGAACTGGCGGCCGACGCTGCCGAGACCGAGCGCGGCTGGAAGGCGGTGGCCCGCGCCTGGCGGCCCGAGGATCCGACCGCCGGCACGGGCGGACTGCGCAGTGCCGGGCTGGCCTCAGCCGCGCTGGCCGGCCAGCTTGGCGTCCTGGGCGATGAGGTGGCCGGCCTGGCGGCGCGCGACCGGGCGCCGCCCAATCTCGACGCCATCGCGCTGCGTGCCACAGGTGCCGCCACCGGCGCCCGGCTGGTCGCCGCGCGCGCCGCGCTGGCCGAAGGCGGCGCGGTCGGAGCCCTCGATGAGGCGGTGCAGGCCATCGCCCCGGTCGCCCGCACCTGTGCCGCCCTGGCCGGGTCGCTCGCCCTCGCGGAAGGCCTGGCGACGCTGGCCTCGGCCGTGGCGACGGCCGGGGTCGCGGCCGACGACCTGGCCGGAGCCGCAGCCGTGCTGGCGGCCGAGCGCGCCTGGCAGCGGCCGAGCTGGCGGGCTGGCCTGGCCGGGCGGTTCTGGCGTGGCGGTCAGCCCGGAGAGGGCGAGGTGCAGCTGCGCCTGGAAGAGGTGCCGCACAACCAGAACCGCGATCTGCCGGGCCTCGGGCGCTTCGACTGGTGTGCGCGCTGGGAGGGCGAGGTGCTGCTGCCCGAGGCCGGGCGGTGGACCATCCGCTGCACCAGCGACGACGGGGTGCGTCTGCGCCTGGCCGGGCAGGAGGTGCTGCCGCAGGGTTCGTGGGCGCACCAGGCGGCGACTCCCTGGGAGAGTTCGAGCGAGCTGGCTGCCGGCTGGCACGCCGTCGAGATCCTCTATTTCCAGGGTGGCGGCGAGAGCCACCTGACGGTCGCCTTCGGTGCCCCCGGCGGGACGCCGGTCGCGCTGCCGCTGGAACGCTGGCGACATCGCGGGCCTCCCCCACCCGAGTTGGCCAAGGCGATGGCCGCCCTGCCCGCCGGAGCCGTGCCCGCCGCCGCGCAACGTGCCCGCCAGGCCTCCGCGAGCATGGCCCTGGCCGTCGCCGCCGCGCAGCGCATCCCCGACCTGGCGCTGAGCCAGCGCCAGGTCGAGACCGCCGCCGCGATGCAGAGCGCGCTGGCCGCCGAGCTGGCCGTGCTGCGCCAGACCACCGCGTGGGATGACCCCGAGGCCGTGGCTGCGGCGGGTCTCAGCGCCGGCAGGTCGGTGCAGCACCTGGAGCACCTCCACCGGCTGCTGCGCGAGGCCTGCCGCGCCGACGGCCGCGGTGGCGAGGCCGGCGGCCTGGCCGAGCGCCTGCGCCGGGCGGCGGCGAAGCCGGGTCAGGACGAGGCCAGGAAGCTGGCCGGCGAATTGGCCGGTGAGCGTGACCGCCTGATCGGCCTGGCGCGCAGCGGCGAGGCCGCGCCGGCCAGCCGGGCGGCGGCGCTGGCGGCGGCGTGGGCGATCGACGAGGCGCTCGTCGCCCTGGTCGGGCGGGACGAGGCGGCGGCGCGTGCCGCCGCCGAGACCGCCTCGGCTCCTCTGGCGCTGGCTGCGCGCCATCAACGCGCCCGGCGCGCCCAGGCGGCGCTGGACGCCGGGCCGGCCGAACACGCCGCTGCCGTGCGCGAACTCGCCGAGGCCGACCCGACCGTGCATGCCGGCGCCACGGGTGATCCCGCCGCGTTGCTGGCGGTGCTCGCCGAACCGCCTGGCTGGCCTGCCGATCTGCTGCGTCTGGCGCGGGACCGTCTGCGTGCCCAGGCCGAACTGCTGCGCCAGGGGGGCGCCCCGGCGGCAGCCTTGCGCGATGTGGTCGAGGCGGCGGAAGCGGTCGAGATCGAGGCGCTGCGGCCGGACCGCCGCGCCCTGCCGCCGCAGGCGATTGACCAGCTCGGCCTGGCTCTCGAAACACCCACCGCCGAGACCTGCGCCGCCGCCGCCGACGCCCTGTCCGACGCCGAGAGCGCGGAAGACGTGCTGGCCGACCGCCTGGTGCTGTTCCGCGCCGCCGAGCAGCGCCGGCGTTCGGCCCTGGAGACCTTCGCCGCCTCGACCGAGGCCCTGACAGCGAGCATCCCGGCGTTGCGTGCCGGTGGACGCGAGGATCTCGCCGACCGGGTCGGCGAACTGGGCGGGCAGGCGCATGCCCAGCAGGCGCATCCCGAAGCGGTGGCCATGCGCAAACTGGCGGGCCGGCTGGCGACGGGTGTGGCCACGCCGCTGGCCGAAGCCATCGCCAACGGCAGCGCCGAGGCGGGTGGCGACCTCGCCCGGGCCGGCCGCATCGCGGCGCAGGCCGCCGCTGACGCCGCCTATCTCGCCGAGGTGCTGGCGGCGATGCCGCTTCAATCCGCCGCGGATGAACCGTCCGCCGCCGCCGATTCCGGGTGGGCCCGGGGCCACGATCCGGATCTGCGCGGGGCAGCGACCTCGGCCGAGGGCTTTCCCGAAGATGAACGTCCGGCGATCCGCGCCTATCTGCGCCTGCTCGGGGAGCAACGATGACTGTAACTGCTCAGGGGCTTCGCCCCCGCGGCCCATCCGCCCACCGCTGCTCGGCAGCCGCCCCATCGCTGCGCGACGCGGCCCCGTGGTCTAGAGTCCTTGAGGGCAGCGACTTTGACCTGCCAAGTCAAAGTCGGCAAAGTCGCTGCCCTCGAGGACTCGGGGGTGCGGGGGCGCAGCCCCTGCAGCAACAGCCAGCTAGCGGGGCGACGCCCATAATCAGCCTCGGGCTGGGGTGGAGCCC
>JFJP01040284.1_pt1 | contig 11529 bp, 13 predicted proteins | sample 431651 | NCBI WGS metagenome assembly JFJP01 (sample SAMN02602958, study PRJNA72255) | Microbial mat metagenome, whole genome shotgun sequencing project. | biome: fresh water; feature: sink hole; material: water; isolation source: purple microbial (photo- and chemosynthetic) mats found in... | reverse complement strand
TTTTCTTTACAACATGATTCCATTCATACAGTACTGATTTAATAAAATCAGCTGGCATGACATCCATTGGAATGAGTGTGGTGAAAAACATATATTCAAAAAAACTTTCGCAATCTTCTACTTGAGCATTAAACCTCGAAGCTACTTTTATAAGACTTTCCATGCATTTGGTTGCGGTGAGCTTTTTAAAATCAACACCTGAGGCAAAGGCGAGCACGAAGAAAAAACGTGTCTTATTGTCTATTGTTCCTGCTGGACTATCTATCAGAGTTCTACCGTCCCACACCTCTTTATCGATCGCCTCCACGCCACCCACCTCACCGTTCCATATATATTTAACTTCGGTAGGAATGCTATCTGAAATAATTCCAAAATTTTTACTCTTGCGTAAGTCGAATTCATCAATAATACAAGTATGCAAGCGTATAAGTGTTTGTATTATCATTTCTGTTTGTGTTCGAGCAAACTGTCTTGACGATTCGTCATCCAACTTCACTTCACCTGCAGACACTACATATCCTCGCTCTCCATGATATTCTGCATGATCAAGTAATTGAAGTATTGGTCCATCGTCAAAAAACCTCTTACGATTCTTTTTTGCCCATTCAATTGTAAAAGGATTTATTTCAGCTTCAACCACAAGGAAAATGCGACTCACGCTATCATCTAGAATCCTCGTTTCCTCACACAGGCGAACTTGTGAATATGGTCCGTCCTCTCCCCACATATCACGATAATTTACTAGGGTAAGCTTTTTTTGTTTTCTCTGATTCTGTTTCATACATATGTCACCATGCTCCGATTTATTTCTTCACTCTCATTTCTCTAAATGAATCATCAAAAATTTCGTAATAATCGGCGTAAATATACTTTTGTCCGTAATCCGCATCACCAAGTGGTTCAAGAATCTTAAGCTTCTCGAGACGCTCAATAACTTTATATGCACCCTGTGGGGTAAAACCTGTCCATTTAATGACCTCTGCAATACCAACTATTGGCTGACCAAATAGTTTACGTATTATTTCCAAGGTCGATTCAGCTGATTTTTTACCGAGTTTCTGTACCTTGGCAAAATCACGATCACGCAGACTTGTTATCTGTGCACAAGTCTCAACAGAAGCATTCGCAATTTCAGCAACACCCTCAAGAAAGAATTCAAGCCATGCTTCAATTTCAGAATCCTCATCGTGGTATCCTTGTAACTTTTGATAATACAGCTTCTGATGTTTCTTGAAATAACTTGAGAGATACAACACCGGCAAATCCAATAAACATGCATGGTGCATATACAAGGCAATCAACATTCGTCCTGTTCGACCGTTACCATCGGTAAATGGGTGGACGGTTTCAAATTGTGCATGCAACAATCCAGCCTTGATGAGTAGTGGATACATGTCATTAGCATGAATAAATTTTTCAAGATCATCCAATGATTTTTCCATATCTTTTGGTGCCGGTGGAACAAACGATGCATCATTAGGGGTTCTCCCCCCAATCCAATTCTGGGATCGACGGAACTCCCCTGGGTAAGCATGTTGTGTCGCACGCGCACTGACCATCAGTCGTTCATGAATTTCTTTTATCAGACGCAAGGAGATTGGGAGTGTTTTTATCCGTTCAATACCATAATTTACCGCATCAACGTAATGAACAATGTCATCAACATCGGGATGACGTTGGGATTTCTCTTCGGTTACTAGTGCCACCACTGCATCTTGCAGAGTTGCTTTAGTTCCTTCAATTTGACTTGAATACGCTGCATCCTTCTTTATGAACATAAACAAAAAAAAATCCTTGTCTGGTAAGAGTCTCGTGATACCATCCAATTTACCAACTAAGCGAGTTGCTTCTTCATGCTTTTTATACAACTGTGGACTCAAGACAAAACCACCTTTAGGCGGAAACTCAAAAGGTGTGAAGGCAGAACAACCTTCTTTCTGCTTCACATAACGACCTATTTTTATTTTGTTGTTATTACTCATATCAATATCAACATATTATATCATTTTGTTGTTATTAGCAATATAGATATCAACTACCTTCAATGGTCCTTCGTTCGAACTCAAAATACACCTAAAATTAGGTGTATTTTGAGTTTCATTCTATCTTGGGGCGACGTCGTAAGGACGTTAAAACTGTGTTTGAGAGGAGAGAGGATGCGAGTATCTATATTCCGTCGTTCTACCCCACTGTGTAGTTCGCTATTTCCAAAAACCTACTCATATAACTCACTGTGCGAACCAATAGCCTCCAACACAATAATTTCGCCGAAAGATTTATCAAATACGACACGTATGTCACCTGACATATTGAAGCTCCACAGGTCTTTTAATTTACCTGACAGCTTATGCGTATTAAGCATTGGATTATTTATATCAACTAAGAATAGTTCAATCCTCTTCGCAAATTCTTTCTGAATCTTTTGAGATTGTTTTCTGAACTGTTTATCAAACTTCTCTGTTGTGGTGATTCTCATATACTAAGAAGCAAGGTGCTTCATCAGCTCATCAGCAATACTGAAAGGACCAGAGGTCTTACCTGCCAGATATTCTTTTCTAGCCTCAGCAACCAACTCTTCTAAATAGGGAGTCATCCGTGGAGCAGTAGATAACTCAAGTTCGCCAGTACGTGCAAACTGACTGAGTGTCGCATTCACTATAGAACTTAAAGAAAGACCGAGCTCTTTGGCTCTTTTCTGCGCATTCCTTTTAATACTAGAATCTATCTTTAAATTGACCTGTGTTTTCATATACCATAAGTATATACTCTTGGTATATTGTGTCAAGATTTTCGTTGCAGACAATAATAAATGTTACCCAAACCCTCTCGAGTCATTAATAAATAGGTTACCGTGTCGTTCATATGAATATGGCGACTAAACAAGGGAAAATGGGGTCACGGAAAATGGGGTCAGCCACCATTCTTCGGTCTCCCCACTCCGCGTATTGTCTGTTCCAGATCATACGTTTCAATCATAGCATCTCGCCAGACGTCTTACTACGGAGGCCTGGCCTCCGTAGTAATATTTTAAAAAATACCATACAACCTGAACAGTCTCTGTATAGAGATGTTAGAACTGTATTTGAGAGATTGAGGGATGAGAGTATGTATATTTCTGCATTCCACTCTACGCCGTGATGTACTATTCTTTAATTTCCTCGAAAGCTCTTGAGATAATTTCAAGTAGCTTATTGTAATCCAACTCTTTTGATAAAGAGAAAAAATAAACTATATTTCCGACTACTTCAATCGAGACAGCATACGGCAAACCCATAATGTATTCCATATAAGCAGGGTGTAGTAATTCAAACGTTGTGATTATGTCTGCTCTGTCAGAATACACATTGAACTCTTTATTAAAGTCATTACTTTCAAGTTCTATTTTGGGGGAATTGTGTGTTTTCACATCAAGAAAAGAAAATGTATTTTTTCGTACTATCAGAATGTGATTATACGACTTTGGTAAAATCGCTTGTCCAACAAAATATTCCCTTCCACTCTTACTGAAGACAATTGAATAAAATTCGACAATTTTGTTTTTGTATTCCCCTATAACATGATTATTAACTTCTGATTTTTCAAAACTCGAGCCTGAGAAAAGTTCTCCTTTATTTGGAATCATTAATCGGCCAAAATCAAGATCATAGTAAAAATAATTTTTGTCTGCAAAATCAATAATATTTGCTCGTGAGTAGAGTTTCCTTGAATATTTAGAGCCTCTTATAATATTATCTAATTTAAAATCGCCATCCTCCATTACATATGATGCCGAGTCATGGACTCTCCGTGTTTCTTGATAGAGTACACATTTAGAACTTATTTCATATATGCTGTCGATTAATTCACCAAAAATTATGGCATCAAAATTTTTGAGTAAAAAATCATTCTTAAATTTTTGAGAATCAACAAAAACATTTTTTATCTTGATTTGATTTAGTTTATTTTCCCGACCTTGGTTTCTAAGGACCTTTAGTTCAAGTGATAATTTTTTAAAAAGTTTTTTTGAAGTAATTTTTTGAAGCGCTTCTAGATCGGAATTATTCCATGCCATTAAGTAATTCAAATAAGTTTTCTCGGCAAGACTTGATAGAATCGGTTCAGATTCTTCATTTCTTTTCCTTCTTTTTGAAAATAGGCCAAAATTAAAGATACAACCAATTACTATTACGATAATAATAAAATTCATTACTAAAAGCATATCACGCTAGAACCAAAAAATCCCACAAAAAATGGGGTCAGCCACCATTCTTCGCAAAAATAGGGTCAGCCACCATTCTTCGGTCTCCCCACTCCGCGTGTTGTCTGTTCCAGATCATACGTTTCAATCATAGCATCTCGCCAGACGTCAGTACCAAATGGAATGTTCTTTTTGATTGAAATTTCAATAGCATCTTCTTCAGATTTTGTTTGTGGGGTATTAAGAAACTTAAGATACTGTCGTGGTTCAGGTACCAGCCAGGGTGAAAGCAGTTTTTGCTGCGATGTCGCTCCAGAGTAGCGTCGCCATACACTTGACCACTTCCAGAGTTCAGCCTTTCGGACAAGGTTTGCTTTTTTGGCATTTCGTTCGACATACCGGACAAGTGTAATAAAGTGATGATCCTCTTCACAGAGAAATGACTTGTACCTACCTTGATAAAGATGTCCCTCTCCAACACTCTTCTTTGCCACGTGCCACCTACGTGTATGGGTATTAGTGATCCACCCAATGAAATTCTTAAGATCACCGTCGTTTACAGGATGGAGCACAAGATGCCAATGATTGGGCATAATGCAGTATGCAAGAATGCGCATACCATATTTTTCCTTTCCTTCTTCAAGGATCTGTTCGAAAAGCTGATAGTCTTTATCGGTATCAAAAATCTGTACGCGTGCATTCGCACGGTTTAATACGTGATAGACGAGATTACCAACGTCTGTTCTTTGTATGCGAGGCATGTGTTGATTGTATCATAAATGGTGGCTGACCCCATTTACCACAAAAAGCGCTGGTATCAAAGAAAAACCATTACGTAGAGCTCGTGAAAAACTAGGGATCATACCTAGAAAGTCTACTTTTCAAGGGGGATGGGTTTGGGCGCTCCCCGGACACGAAGATGCCCAAATTATCGAAGGTGTCCAACAAAAAGAAGTGGGCATCTTGGATATAAGTGGGCATCTTGCTAGCGATGCTCCTACCAATGAAGTCCTTATACAAGATGTGAGAAAACCTTATAATTATGATGTATAATAGTCATGTTGACCCGCCCACAAGTAATCCGATGAGTTTTTTATTGCCTTGTAACCCTAAAGGGGCGGTTTGCCAGCAAGGCTACTCTTCGGAGCAAGTGGTTGGGTCAACCAGACCGTCCCTTTAGGGTTTTAATTTTATCAATATGGATACTCCTAAGTACAAACTGTTTCTCTACGCACGACGCTCTTCAGATGAAAGTTCTGATCGACAACTGCAATCAATTGGGGACCAAATCAACTGCCTCAGGCCTGTTGCTATACGGCAAGGAATTCATATCGTTGAAATAATAGAGGAATCAAAGTCTTCCAAAGAGCCGTACATCAGACCAAAGTTCCAAAACATGTTGGAACGAATTGAAGCGGGTGAAGCTGATGGGGTACTAACGTACAATATCAACAGACTTTCCCGGAACCCCATCGATAGCGGAAAATTAGGTTGGATGCTTCAAAAAAGCATTATAAAGGTGATTCAGACCATGGATCGAGAATACCTCCCACAAGACAATGTACTTCTCTTTAACGTAGAGTCGAGCATGGCGAACCAATACATTCGTGATCTTGCTGTGGTGAGTCGTCGTGGTATGCAGAGCAAGGCTGATAAGGGTTGGCTTCCCTCTCGTTGTCCTCTAGGGTACTACAATGACCTTTTAACGAACGAGATCTACGTGGACGAAAAGCGTTGGGATATGGTACGTAAGATGTGGAATCTAATGCTTACTGGAAATTACACTGTTCCACAAATACAAGAAGAGGCGAATGTATGGGGTTTCCGTACTCCAACCACAAAACGTATGGGAGGCGGTCCTATAGCCCTCAGTACGCTCTACAAGATGTTTACCAACCAGTTTTATACAGGAATGTTTGAGTGGGCAGGTAACATTTACCAAGGGAATCACAAGGTGATGATCACCATGGAAGAATATGATCGTGCTCAGTATATTTTAGGGCGAAAAGGTAAACCTCGAAATCAAGTGCATGAGTCTTCATACACTGGGGTTATTACCTGTGGCGAGTGTGGAGCAATGTGTACATGCACGGTAAAAAAGAAGATTGTGAAAAAGACTGGAAAGTTAACCCCTTACGTCTACTACAACTGTACTAAAAAGAAACGCGACAGTGAATCTCATAAAGTAGTCTGTAAACAAGACCCTGTGACACTTGATGAGTTAGAGAAGCAAATTGATATTGAGTTGGAACGATATACCATTCTTCCAAAATTTCAGGAGTGGGCGATTGAAATACTCAACAAAGGAAACGACAAGGAGATTCAGGAACGCACTAAAATCTATGAGTCGCAACAACAGGCATACAATAAGACCCAGAAAGAAATAGACACCCTCACTCAAATGCGGTATCGAGAGCTTATTGATGACGCAGAATTCCTTGTACAACGTGAGGGTTTAAAAAAACAACTCCTCAAACTCAAGAATCAACTTTCTCAAACAGAGAACCGTGCTACCATATGGCTTGAGCTTACCGAGAAGACTTTTAACTTTGCTCGATACGCACGAAAAGCATATCTGAACGGTGACATTCAGGTGAAGCGGGAGATGTTCACCGCACTTGGTCAGAACTTTTCTTTAAAAGCTAAAAGAGTCACTATTGTAGCCAACGAATGGTTCGTCCCCATAGAAAAAGCCTACCCAGCACTAAAGGCCAAATTTGATCGGCTCGAACTGGACAAAAACCTTTCTACTGAATCACGGAATGAGCAAATTGCGTCACTCATTCTATCTTGGGGCGGCTACTGGGAATCGAACCCAGAACTTCGGCTCCACAAACCGAGGTTTTACCACTAAACTATAGCCGCCATTAATTGTTCTCGCCCTTCTTTATACTGATGAACGAGGTGATGGCAATTGTGACATAACCAGACGAGATTATCAATGTTGTTGTTTGTTCGATCTTCATCTATGTGATGTACTGCAAGTACTCGACAATCCCCTGTATTGCATAAGAGACAGATTTTAGGAACGTCACTTCGTCTCATTACGCTTCGATACGCATTCCTTCCACCCTTCCAATTCGGATGTTTTTCTTGAATAAACTCAGAATTTCTCCATTTTGTTTGACATGATTTTCCGCAAAAGAATTTTCCACTCTTTGAGCGCTCAAGAGCTTTCGGCTTTTTATATACTTCCTTCTTACAAATTGAACACTCCACAACCTTTCCTTTTCGAGCACCAGCATACTGACACACTGCAGAACAAAATATTCCATGTCCTTTCTTTATCCATGAAAGTTTTGCTTCAAACGATTTTGAACAATAACGACAACTAACTACTGGCATATATCAATATTATCTTAGAGAGAAACAAAAGGAAACACGCGTGTTTGTGGATATGTCGTGTTCTCTACGTCACTCTATGCAATACAAAAAACAAAATAGCATCCTACTCTCATATGAGACTTTATGTCTTTGCAGTAATTGGGCGATTACTTGTCAAGTTATACTGTAAGAAACGTTACATTCGTGTCTTTACCCAACTTTCCTTCTTTAAATAAAGCACCTAGTGTTTCTGGAAGAATTTTGTGTGTATCGGTTTTTGAAAACCAAACCACTTCATCTATTTCATACGCATGAGATTTTTCTTTTTCTCCATGCAATACAAAATCAGCTCCATTTTTAATTTCAAAGAAAAATTCGATTGATTGTGATTCTTCATTACTTACAAAAGTATGAACATAGAGAAGATTCCCAATTTCAGGAACCACACCAAGTTCCTCTACAAGCTCACGCTTCATACATGCAACAGGATCTTCACCGAAATCCAAATGTCCTCCAGGGAATGCTAAAAAATCTCGCCCTCCAGAATGTTTTACAAGAAGCAGTTTTTCTTCATGAATGATTATTCCTCGACATCGTATTTTAATATTTCCCATACAAAGAAGCGTAGCACAACTAGAGTGCTACGTATTCATCCTTTCTCATTCTATTCCATGGTAGTCGGTACCAATATCCTCTATGCGCACCTTTATACGGCCGATACAACATATGATTTAGCCATGGTGAGAATTTTCCAATTTTTCTTAAGATTCGTTGCTCACGGGAAGATGAATTCATATATAAAAAGAATATCAAAGATACAAGATGGGTCAAGTTCCAAAATTCCGAAGGCAAGGCAGTTTGCTTTCTAAAAATAAAACAGACACCTAGAAGGTGTCTGTTTTATTTTTGCTCGTTGGTGCCCAGGAGAGGACTTGAACATTACATGTTCAGTACCCATTGCGGATACTTTTCTTCGTTTCACTCGAAAAGATATCTCGCAACAGCTTCAAGTCCTCTAACCCAATAAAAAAGCCCGGTATGAAACCGGACTTATTTATTGGTGCCCAGGAGAGGACTTGAACCTCCACACCTTTCGGCACTACCACCTCAAGGTAGCGTGTATACCAATTTCACCACCTGGGCAACTGCTTTAATGTAAAGCTCAATCATTGTAAGGATTTTTGATATATTTGCAAATCATACACAAAAAAACCGTAAGTTTTATGACTCACAGTTTTTTATTTTTATTTATTTAGTCCCTTCTGTAGGAGTTTCTTCAGAAACAGGAGCTTCTGTAGCTGATGCTACTTCTGCCGCCTTAGCTTCTTCAGCAGCTTCTGCATCAGCTTTCACCTTTGCTTCTTCTGCAATTCGAGCTTCTTCAGCAGCTTTAAGTGCTACTTCTTCAGCTTCCTTACGATCTCGCTCTGCCTTCATTTCGATTTCTGATTCAGATGATACTCCCATGAGTTTCATACGACGCATTTGTCGTTTAATCTCACGAGCAACCTTCTCCCGAATGTAATAAAGCTTTGCTCGACGTACGGTACTTCGGCGTACAATTTCAATTTTATCAATACGTGGTGAGTACAGTGGAAAAATCTTTTCTACTCCAATACCATCAACTACCTTTCGTACTGTAAATGTTGCTCCAGCTTCATCTCCATGCTTACGTGCGAGTACAAGACCTTCAAATACCTGTACACGAGTCTTTCCCTTATCTTCAATTTTCTGATGCACACGTACAGTATCTCCGGCTTTAATTCCGAGATTCTTTCGATCTTCCATATTTACGGAAGAGACTACGATTCCTGCTATTGCTGTATTCATAATATTATTTTAATTACCATGCAAAGTGAGCAAAAGCGCGATTTGCCTCCGCCATCTTATGTGTATCTTCTTTCTTCTTTACCGCAGACCCTTCTTCTCGTGCTGCAGCCATAATTTCTTTTGCAAGAGCACTAAACATAGGAGCCCCCTTTTGTCCTCGTGCTGCAGTAATCATCCAACGAAGTGCGAGTGCAAGTCGTCGTTCAGGTCGTACCTCTCGAGGTACTTGGTAGTTTGCTCCACCCACTCGACGTGAACGGACTTCCATTTGTGGACCTGCATTACGAATAGCTGTTTCGAATACCTCTACAGGATCTCCGCCTCCTTCCTTTGCATTTTTAATTTCTTCGAATGCTGCATATACAATCTTACGTGCAGTCTCCTTCTGACCATTCAACATGATGTAATTAATGAGGCGTGATACGTTCATAGAATCATATCGCTCATCTTTACGTACGGTTGGTCTTTTTTTAATTGGTCGTCGCATATTATTCCTATCTATTATCTATAGCGAGTATAGTCTATTTAATAATTTTACCTATTTGATTTATGCGTCTGATTTTCTTCTGTGAGGAAGAAAATCAGACGGACTCAGAAATTATAGTTGCTTGCGCTCCTTAATTTCTGGTCATTTCTTTGTTGCTTTTGGCTTCTTTGCTCCATATCGTGAGCGAGATACCCGTCGCTTATCAACTCCTGTTGCGTCGTACTTACCTCGGACAATGGTGTAGTTCACACCAATATCCTTCACACGACCTCCTCGTACAAGCACTACGGAGTGCTCTTGGAGTGTGTGCCCTTCTCCAGGAATGTACGCAGTAATTTCCTGACCGTTAGTAAGACGTACACGAGCGATTTTTCGAATCGCTGAGTTTGGCTTACGAGGAGTCTTTGTAGTTACTCGTGTACATACACCACGTTTAAATGGTGAATTGTACTGGTTTGGGTGGTTGATGATTGAGTTAAAACCAGACTGAAGAGCCCCTGTCTTACTCTTTGCCGCAGGATTAGTGCGTGCTTTCTTTGTTAATTGATTGATTGTTGACATAAATAAATAAAATTCGTCCGAAATTAAAACGGCAAAATAGTGCGTGTACTCTACTACACATACAGAAATGTGCAAGCTTTACGCCATTATGCGCCTATTAAAAATTGAGTAATTGAGTCAATTAAATGTTTAAAAGGTTCAATAAAAACCTGCATGAGTATAAAAACCATCAAAAAAAGTGCTATAAAACCAAGATTCTCCATATAGTTTTTGAATGCACGATATTTAAGTGATAGACCAAAAGGAAGAAAGGGTTCAATGATTTTTGAACCATCAAGTGGAGGAAACGGAATTGCATTAAACACAGCAAGAAGCACATTGATAGTTACAATATATACAGCAATATCAATAAAGGAGCCTGAGAATCCGAAGGTCGAAGAGAAACGAATCAGAACAGCAAAAATAGTTGCAAGGAGTAAATTCGTGAGCGGTCCTGCAGCAGCTACGATAGACTCCCCCCATTTTTGATTATTCAGGTTGTATGGATTGTACGGAACTGGTTTTGCCCACCCAAACAGAAAGGGTGCACCTGAAAAAAATAAAAGCGCTGGGAGAATTACTGACCCAATGGGATCAATATGTAAAAGTGGGTTCGCTGATAAACGTCCAGCAAGACGGGCAGTAGGATCACCGAGCCAGTTCGCTGTATATCCATGCGCAACCTCATGAAGCACTATAGATAGAATAAGAATTAGTAAGGTTATTATTTCAGTCATGTTCTTAAATTGTATTAACGAATACGTAATTGTACAGGATTACGAGAGCTCCGCAAAATTAAGTAGGTATGAATTTTACAAATATATTTTTTCTATTTATAGATTTTACAAGTTTAATTCATTTCTCTCCACTCGATAAATTTGTATGTATCTGAAACTCGTGGAGTAAGTGGAGGAGGGGCAGAAACGAGCGAACGATCATATGAATTCGTGCGCGTATTAAACCCTGAAGTGTATGTACCTCCTGATGACCATTTAGTTCCCTCTCTGCCGTTTGAAACAATTGTTCCATTTACAACGAGTGAGTTCCTTTTATAATTTGATTTTATTGCATTTGGAAGTGATTCACTACCTGAATGACTACCATCACAATTAGTTTGACAATAGTAGTTACGGCCAAATCTACCATTCTGTGCAACAAAAATTCCATTTAT
>JFJP01015617.1_pt1 | contig 11529 bp, 6 predicted proteins | sample 431651 | NCBI WGS metagenome assembly JFJP01 (sample SAMN02602958, study PRJNA72255) | Microbial mat metagenome, whole genome shotgun sequencing project. | biome: fresh water; feature: sink hole; material: water; isolation source: purple microbial (photo- and chemosynthetic) mats found in... | reverse complement strand
ACCCTCTCGGAAGGTTTTAGCGTCGCCCTTATGGATGCTATAGCTTGCGGTTTAGCTCCTGTCACCACTACCACGCCAGGACCGATGGAAGTGATGCGTGATGGAGATAATGGTATTTTAGTCCCGCCCCGTGACACTCTGGCGATCGAGCAAGCTTTGGAGCGCTTAATTACAGACCGCCCTTACCTGGAAAAATTGCGCCGCAATGCTTATGCTACGGCACAAAAGTATAGTTGGCACCGGATTGCGCGCGATACCTTGACCTTCTATGAAACAGCTTTGTCTCAAAAAAGAGGTAGTAAATGAAGCTTTGTATTGTTACTCATAAAGTTGCGACTGGGGATGGTCAAGGTAGGGTAAACTATGAAGTTGCCTGGGAAGCAATTCGTCGTGGTCATCATGTTACCTTGTTAGCAAGTAGCGTAGATTTGGCACTGCAACAACACAGTCAAGTCGATTGGATTTCTATTCCAGTTAAAGGGTATCCATTGCAACTTGTCCGCGAAATAGCTTTCTCCACCCAAAGTGCTTGGTGGTTAAATAAACACCAAAAAGAATTTGACTTGATCAAACTCAATGGTGCAATTACTTCGGCTAGGGGAGATGTTAATGCAGTGCATTTTGTCCATAGTTCCTGGTTGCGATCGCCCATCGTCTATCAACTGTCCGAGCCGATAAAGTGGTTGTGCTTGACCAAGGTCGCATTGTGGAACAGGGAGGGTATCAAGAATTGTTATAACAACGCAGTTATCTATGGAAATATCACCAATTGCAAAGTTAAGTAGGTCAAGTGATGTAAAGCTTTATGAATTCTGTGGTTCGAGTCATGATCAATGAGTTATAATGTTTACAGGTCAAGCACATAACGTTCAAAAATAAGCCATGAAAGAGACCACCCCTGCTGCCATGCCCCCCCTGCTTCGATCGATGGTGTCAAAGATTTGACGATCAACCGTAAAGTAATAATTCAAATTCTCATAACCATCAAAATCAAAATTAGCTACTAATTATGAAAACTCCAGATTCTCAAAAACCTAGCATCAGCAAGTTGGGTCTCATTAGTAGGAAAGCCATTAATTTATCCCATGAACAATTAATAAAAACAGAATTTCTTCAGGATGAAAACCTCTTGCCATTGATCATCCAACCTGCTTTAGATAGATTAGATTTAGTGACTTGGGCTGCCAACAATCGGCAGTTCATTGATACCAATTTATCGAAGTACGGAGGAATACTTTTCCGAAACTTCAATATGACATCAGCAACTGATTTAGAACGTTTCATCAGAGCCATTTCGGGCGAGTTGCTTGAGTACACCTATCGTTCAACACCACGTAATCAGGTAAGTGGCAATATCTATACCTCAACTGAATACCCTGCCGATCAATCCATCCCCTTACACAACGAGATGGCTTACTCTCGGAACTGGCCTCTGAAAATCTGGTTTTCCTGCCTTAAATCTGCTGAAGAAGGAGGAGAAACACCGATTGCCGATAGTCGGAAAGTTTTTGAACGTATCTCTCCAAAGATCAAGGAACAATTCATGGAAAAGAAGGTGATGTATGTCAGAAGCTATGGCGATGGATTAGACCTTCCTTGGCAAAATGTCTTCCAGACCGATAATAAAGCAGAAGTAGAAGATTATTGCCGCAAAGCAGGCATTGAGTTTGAGTGGGAAGGCAGTAATCATCTAATAACCCGCCAGGTTTGTCAGGCTGTCGCCACACATCCTAAGACTGGCGAGATGGTGTGGTTCAATCAGGCTCATTTGTTCCATGTTTCAAGTTTGCAAACGGCAGTTCGTGAATTATTATTTGCTAAGTTCAAGGAGGAACATCTTCCCCGTAATGCCTATTACGGAGACGGCTCTCCCATTGAAAGCTCTGTGTTAGATGAAATTCGTGATGCCTATCAGCAGGAAGCGGTTATCTTCCCTTGGCAGGAAGGGGATATTTTGATGCTAGACAATATGTTAGCTGCACATGGACGTAGACCTTTTGTTGGCTCGCGAAAGGTAGTGGTGGGAATGGCAGAAGCATTTAATAGCCAAGACATTTAGCGTAGGGAAATAGGAGAGACAGACATGCCAGAGAGTATTATTGAAGGATTTCAACTTTCACCCCAGCAAAAGCATCTGTGGTTGTTGCAGCGAGGGAACCATAGCCTGCCTTATCAGGCTCAATGTGAAATTTTAATTGAGGGAAATCTCAATGCAGAGGTTTTAAAAGCCGCTATAGAGAATGCCGTCAATCGACATGAAATTCTTCGTACTAGCTTTCGTGGCTTGCCAGAGATTACTATCCCACTTCAGGTGATAGCTGAGAGCAGCGAACTATCGTTTCAGAATTACAACCTTAGTGACCTGGCTCCCCAAGAACAAGAACATCGCCTTGAAGTGCTTTTTGATGAAGCGAAACAGTTAACTTTTGACTTTGAGAAAGATTCTCCGTTGCACACATCTCTGGTTAAGCTGTCTCCACACAAGCATATATTGCTGGTCAGTTTACCCGCTCTTTGCGCGGACACACTGACTCTCAAGAATTTGGTGAGTGAAATCAGCTGTTCCTATGCCGCTATTTTGCATAATAAAGAACTATCTGATGAACCACTGCAATATGTAGATTTCTCCGAACTCCAACATGAATTAATTGAAGGAGAAAAAGCTGAAACCGTAAGAGAGTATTGGCGCAACATAGATGTACAGGCTCTGCTTGGGACGAAGCTTCCTCTTGAAGGCAAGCCTTCAGGAAAACCAGAATTTCAACCTCAATTTTTCACTGAGGCGATTGCTTCTCATACCAAAGCAAAAATCGAAGCGTTAGTCGGAACGTATAATACTTCGGTTTCTGGGTTTTTACTGGCTTGCTGGCAGATCCTGCTCTGGCGTCTCACTGGACAGTCAGACATGATCGTTGGTATGGCTGGAGATGGCAGGTCCTATGAGGAATTAGAAGCAGCATTAGGGCTGTTTGCGAAATATTTACCTATTCATGGTCATTTAGAAGAAAATTGCCAATTCACGCAAATCCTGCAACAGGTAGATAAATCAGTCCAGGATATGTACGAGTGGCAGGACTATTTTAGCTGGGAGCAAATTGTCGGAGAACTTGAGAATGGTACAGTGCCTCCCTTCTCTCCTTTCAGCTGCGATTTTGAACAAGCACCTGCTGATTATTGTGCTGCCAACTTAACATTTTCAATTTACAAGCAGTACGTCTGTATTGATCGATTCAAGGTGAAGCTTTCTGGTGTACTCGCGGATGATTCTCTAATTACCACGTTTCACTACGATGCAAATTTATTCCAACAAGAAGACATAAAACGTCTGGCAGGACAATTTCAGACGTTATTAGAGAGTGCGCTCGACAACCCGGAATCTGCGATCGCTAAGTTAGATATTCTGAGCAAAGTTGAGCGACAGCAACTGTTGGTCGAGTTTAACAATACGAAAACGGATTATCCCCAAGACAAGTGTATCCATCAATTGTTCGAGGAACAGGCAGCACGCACGCCGGACAAAGTGGCGGTTATCTGTGAGAACCAGCAACTGACCTACTCGGCGCTAAACGCTCGTGCCAATCAACTAGCTTATCACTTGCAAACACTAGGCGTGGGACCAGAGGTATTTGTAGGGATATACATGGAGCGATCGCTGGATGTAGTCATTGGTATTTTGGGCGTCCTCAAGGCTGGTGGGGCTTACGTGCCCTTAGATCCAGCCTATCCCAAGGAGCGCTTGACCTTTATGGCTGAGAATTCCCAAGTGTTGGTACTCCTGACCCAAGAACGGCTGCGATCAGATCTGCCCGAGCATGAGGGGCAGGTGGTCTTGCTAGATACCGATTGGTCTTTGATTGCACAGCAGAGTGAAGCCAATTTATCTCGTAGCGCTTCGCCGCTAAACCTAGCTTATGTCATCTATACGTCCGGTTCGACTGGAGAACCGAAGGGCGTGATGGTCACACACGCTAATTTGTGCAACTACGTGCAGGTGCTTCCGGAACGGGTGGGTATTACCCCTGATGACTTGTATCTCCATACCGCATCAATTGCATTTTCCTCATCAGTCAGGCAATTTATGATACCTCTTTGTCAAGGGGCTACTGTCCTAATTGCGACACTTGAGCAAAGAGCGAACCCGTTAATGCTGTTTGATGCGGTTAAGCAGCATGGCGTGACTGTCATGGACATCGTCCCATCCTATTGGCGAACTTGTATTCAAGCGTTAGCCACCCTCGACTCAACGTCGAGACAGGCACTTTTGACAAATCAGCTGCGCTTGATTCTGTCTGCAAGCGAACCGTTGATGTCCGATATTCCCAGGACGTGGACGTTTGAATTCAACCATGCAGCCCGCCTGGTTAATATGTACGGTCAAACAGAAACGACGGGCATCATCTCTATTTATGACATTCCACCTCAGTCTGATGACCGAGTGGAAGTTGTCCACCTAGGCCCACCTCTGCCCAATTCGCAAATCCATGTACTCGATCAGCACCAGCAAGTTGTTCCGATTGGGGTTCCTGGTGAACTGCACATCGGCGGCGCTAGCATTGCTAGAGGCTATCTCAACCGCCCTGAGTTAACGGCTAAGGCATTCATCCCCAACCCCTTCAACGATGAACCGGAGGCTCGCCTCTACAAAACCGGAGACTTGGTTCGCTACTTACCTGATGGCACCATCGAGTTTGTGAGCCGTATTGATGATCAGGTCAAGATCCGTGGTTTCCGCATTGAGCTAGGGGAAATTCAAGCCGTGTTGGCTCAACACCCAGCGATGCGGGAGGCGTTAGTTATAGTGCGTGAGGACGTTCCTGGCGACAAGATGCTTGTTGCCTACCTGATTCCCCAGCAGGAGCCAGCCTTCACAATTCGTGATCTACGCCACTTCCTCAAGGAGAAGCTACCCAACTACATGATTCCATCAGCCTTCGTGATGTTGGAGGCTCTACCCCTAACCCCCAACGGCAAGGTTGATTACCGCGCTCTTCCAGCACCTGAGATAGCTCAGCTAGAACTGGAAGAAACATTTGTAGCTCCGCGAACGCCTGTTGAGAAAGAACTCGTGAGTATTTGGGCTAATGTTCTAAAAGTGGAACGTCTTGGTGTCCACAACAGCTTCTTTGATTTAGGAGGACACTCCCTGCTAGCGATGCAAGTCATGTCTCGGTTGCGCCAAGCGTTCGGGGTAGAACTCCCTGTGCTTAGCCTGTTTGAAGCACCTACCGTAGCTGAATTAGCTGAGCAGATTGATACGCTCCTTTGGGCGAAGCAACAAAATCTGACAGCTCATTCCAGTGCTACAGAGGACAATCTAGAGGAAATTGAACTATGAATACCCTTGAGTTTTTATCTTATCTTCGCAGTCTTGATATCAAAGTTTCTGCCGATGGCGATCGCATGCGCTTGAGTGCTCCTAAAGGAGTGCTGACACCGACCCTACGAGAGCAACTCGCTGAGCGCAAAGCAGAAATCCTGGCATTTCTGAACAATGCTAATCGTTCTGCTAATTCCATACTGACTCCCCTACAACCTGTGGCGAGAAACGAAAACCTCCCCCTGTCCTCTGCTCAAAAACAACTGTGGTTTCTCGATCAATTACAGCCTGATAGTAGTGCCTACAACATCTCCTTAACTTATCGCTTAACAGGTCAGCTCAATGTAGTAGCACTGGAGCAAGGTTTAATTGAAATTGTGCGACGCCATGAGGCACTGCGGACTACATTTGCCAGTGTGAACGGGGAACCGATTCAAGTCATCACTCAGGAAATCAACTTCAGCTTACCCATAGTAGACTTGCGAAATCTACCGGCAACCGAGCGGGAGGCTGAGGCACAACGACTGGTTAGTGAGGAGGGAGAACGACCTTTTGACCTAGCGACTGGACCCTTGTGGCGTACCCAACTCTTGCACTTAGACCAACAAGAGTATCTGTTGTTAGTCACGATGCACCACAGTGTTTCCGATGGTTGGTCTATCAGTGTTTTCGAGCAGGAATTAGCAGCACTCTATGAAGCCTTCTGCACTGAAAAGCCTTCACCCCTACCAGAACTACCCATCCAATATGCTGACTTTGCCCACTGGCAGCAGCAGTGGCTGCAAAGTGAAGATTTTAAGTCTCAGCTTGACTACTGGAAGCAACAGCTAGGCGGGAAACTTCCCATGATGGAATTACCCACTGACCGACCTAGACCGCCAGTCCAAAGCGAGCAAGGAGCAAATCGGACTCTCATATTACCGCAGAAGTTGAGCGAGGCACTCAAGGATTTGAGTCGTCAGGAGGGAGCTACTCTAGCCATGACACTGATGGCGGGGTTTAAGACGTTGCTCTACCGCTACACAGGCCAAGAAGATATCATTGTCGGTTCCCCCGTCGCGGCTCGTAACCGGGCTGAACTCGAAAGGTTGATTGGATTTTTGATCAGCACTGTGGTCATACGTAGTGACCTTTCAGGCAATCCAAGTTTCCGGGAATTGCTATGTCGGGTTCGTCAGGTGGCTTTAGAAGCCTATGCTCACCAAGACGTGCCCTTCGAGAAGCTAGTGGAAGCACTCCAGCCAGAACGGGACTTGAGCCGCACGCCAATCTTTCAGGTGTGGTTCAATATGCTTAACTTTGGACACGAAAAACTCCAACTGTTTGAGCTAAAGGTAGAGTCTGTTCCGATTCATGACACCCGCTCTAAGTTCGACTTAACCCTATATGTTCAAGAACAAACACAGGGAATCGGGCTGAAGTTGGTTTACAATGCCCAACTGTTTAAAGCAGATACTATGCAAAGAATGTTAGGGCATTACCAAACCCTACTGCAAAGTATTATTGCCAACCCAGAACAGCAAATTTCTACATTACCGCTATTAACAAAAGCAGATTTTGACCATCTTGCCAGTTTTAGGAACACTGTCTCTCCTACCAACCCCTTTATTGAATTTCGCAAGCAAGATATAGAGCAATCGATTTCAGCTAGATTTGAAGAGCAAGTTAGAAAATATCCTAATAACATTGCTGTTTGTACTAAAAATTATCAGTGGACTTACAGCGAACTTGCCCACAAAAGCAATCAGATAGCTCAAGCAATTTCACAACAAAGTACATCTACAGAAGCAAGAATTGCTTTGTTATTTGAACACGATGCGCCGATGATTGCAGGGATTTTAGGAGTTCTCAAAGCTGGCAAAACATACATTCCTCTAGATCCCAATTATCCACCCGATCGCGTAATATATATACTAGAGAATTCTTGCGCCAGTATACTACTCACCAATCACAAAAATTTAGAACGTGCTAAAGAATTAACTCAAAGCAATATTCCCTTCATCAATATTGATGAGATTAGTTTTCATGAAAACTTAAATCAAGTACAACTGGACATCTCACCAGATACTATTGCCTACATTCTTTATACATCCGGTTCTACAGGAAAACCAAAAGGAGTAATTCAAAATCATCGCAATGTTTTACATTTCATCAAAAACTACACCAATAATCTTCACATCCACGATCAAGATAGGCTAACCCTCTTATCATCCTATAGCTTTGATGCAGCAGTAATGGATATCTTTGGTGCTTTGTTAAACGGTGCTACCTTATACCCAATTAACATCAAAGAAGATGGCTTAACCTATCTATCCCAGTGGGTACTGACAGAAAATATTACCATCTATCACTCAACACCAACTTTATACCGTTACTTTGTTAGCACATTAACTGAAGATACGGATTTTTCCAAAATTCGTTTAGTTGTCTTAGGCGGTGAGGAAGTGGTGAAGAAAGATATTGAGCTATATACACAATATTTCTCAGATGAATGTATCTTTATTAATGGTTTAGGCCCGACAGAATCAACTGTAACATTACAATATTTCATCAATAAGCAAACAGAGATTGCTCGCAATACGGTTCCTGTTGGCTATCCCATTGATGAAACTGAAATTATATTTTTGAATGAAGCTGGTGAAAAAACTGATATCTATGGAGAAATCGCCATTAAAAGTGCTTATGTAGCAATAGGTTATTGGCAAAATCCCAACGTAACGCAAGCGGTTTTTCTCCCTGATCGTGAAGATAGTACAAAGCGAATTTACCGCACAGGAGATATGGGGCGATTAAAAGCCGATGGAATGATTGAATTTTTGGGCAGAAAAGATTTCCAGGTAAAAATTCGTGGCTTCCGCATTGAGTTAGGAGAGATAGAGTCAATCCTTCATCAACACCCCAGCGTTAAGGAAGCTGTAGTTATAGCTAGAGAAGATATTCCTGGGAATAAATATTTAGCTGCCTATATTGTTCCTAATTCTGGATGTGCCATAGTTATTGATGAAATGCGCGGTTTAATCAAAGACAAACTGCCGGATTACATGATTCCCGCAGCTTTGATGAGTCTGGAGGCTCTACCCCTGACCCCAAGCGGTAAAATTGATCGCCTATCTCTCCCTGCACCAGATTATAGTAAGTCAGAGTCTGAAGATGCTTTGGTTGCTCCTCGTAATGAATTAGAAAAGCAACTGACACTGATTTGGGAACAAGTGCTGGGAGTGAAGCCAATCGGGGTTAGAGATAACTTCTTTGATTTAGGAGGACATTCGTTACTTACCCTCCGCTTATTAGATGAGATCGAGAAAACTCTTAATACGAAACTTCCCCTAGCCGCTTTGTTTCAGCTAACAACAGTAGAAAAAATGGCTAGCTTTTTTCAGCAGGAAAATCGTTCAGCAGGAGGTTCTACACAAGAGCCAATTCTTGACTCGGCAACGGCGACTGAACTGTTAAATGACTCTTCTCCAGAGTATTCTGGACTAACTACAGAGGAGTATAGAACATTGCTGGCTATTGTAGCAGGTCGAAAAGGCAAGCGACCCAGACACAATTCTTTAATGGTAGCCATTAGCGAACAGGGAGTTAAACCACCTTTATTTTTTTGCGCTAACGCAAGTGAAGAAGCTCTTCCACTAGCTAAAAATCTTGGCAAAGAACAACCTTTTTATTTCTTGGAATCAGGTCTTGTTGTTACAGGAAATGTTGAAAGTAAAATTAAGGCACTTGCGGCTCATCATGTCAAGGACATTTTATTGATACAACCAGAACCACCTTATTTATTGTGCGGCTATTCATTTGGAGCGGTCTTGATTGATGAGATTGCCCAACAACTTTTGGCCAAGGGAAAACAGGTTAGTCTAGTGGTTCTCTTAGATAGGTATGGAGTTCATCCCATCTATAAGTTGTATCGGAAACTTGTTATTTTTATGACCGATCATTTGCACCATCTAGCTCCATTGAGTTTTAGGGACAAGCTACGATACATTCAGGAAAATCTCAAGCGTCAGATCTCTAAGAGATTACCAAAATCTACCAACGGAGAAAAAAATCGGCCCCCATACATACACCAAGCCTACCCTGGTAAAGTCATTCTTTTTTGCTGTATTCCCAACAAACATGATAGTGTTCCTCCTGATAGACAAATTCCGATTATTCCTGCTAAATTTACCTTGTTATTTTTTAGGCGGGCGGGATGGGATAAGCGCATTAAACCGGATCTAGAGATTATTACCGTTCCTGGCGATCACATTAGTATGCAAGAAGAACCGCACGTAAAAGTGCTGGCAGAAAAATTACAAGTTTGCCTCGATCGGGCTGTAATAAAGACCGAGTAGAAAAATCTTCATGATAGCGCTCTAGTATCCTATAAACCCCAGTTTAACGCTCTATGAAACTTTGCATTGTTACGCACACAGTCATGAAAGGTGATGGTCAAGGTCGGGTCAACTATGAAGTTGCCTGGGAAGCTATTCGGCGCGGCCATCATGTTACCTTGTTAGCAAGTAGCGTAGACTTAGAATTGCAACAACACAGTCAGGTTAATTGGATTTCTATTCCAGTTAAAGGCTATCCATTGCAACTTGTTCGCGAAATGGCTTTCTCTACTAAGACTGCTTGGTGGTTAAATAAACACCAAAAAGAATTTGACTTGATCAAACTCAATGGTGCAATTACTTCAGCTAGGGGAGATGTTAATGCAGTGCATTTTGTCCATAGTTCCTGGTTACGATCGCCTCTCAATCTCTCAACACAAAATCTGAGCTTACGAAGTATCTACCAGCGGTTTTACACTGCCTTAAATGCTGATTGGGAGCACAAAGCCTTCGATCGCGCGAAAGTCGTAGTAGCCGTCTCTGAGAAAGTCGCCCAAGAATTAATGGCGATCGGTGTTCCACGCGATCGCATTCGGGTGATCTTAAATGGCATTGATTTACAAGAGTTTGCTCCCGGTATTGTCGATCGGCAAAAATGGAGTTTACCAGAGGAAGTGCCCCTGGCGCTATTTGCTGGGGATATCCGCACACCTCGGAAAAACTTAGATACAGTCTTGCATTCCTTAGTGCAAGTTCCCCAATTGCACCTCGCAGTTTTGGGTGGAACCGCAGGTAGTCCCTATCCTGAGTTAGCGCGATCGCTAAAATTAGAAAATCGGGTGCATTTTCTGGGATTTCGGCAAGATGTCCCCGACTTAATGAAAGCAGCAGATTTTTTGGTTTTTCCGTCCCGTTATGAGCCTTTTGGTTTAGTGGTACTGGAAGCGATGGCGACAGGAATACCTGTGATTACGGCTGCTACAACGGGGGCGGCAGAGTTGGTGACACCCGACTGTGGCTTCGTTTTGCCAGACTCAGACGATACACAGGCTTTAGCTGAAGCGTTGAATCAATTAGTTAAATGCGATCGGCAACAAAGACAGAAAATGGGTCAAGTAGCTAGAACTATAGCAGAACAGCATAGTTGGGCTAATATGGGACGTAATTATGTGAATTTATTTGAGGAACTCCAGCCGTGCTAACAATCTCAGTTATCATACCTACTTACCATCGCCCCAAAGAATTAGAACGCTGCTTAGAGGCACTAAAAAAGCAAAATCGCCAAGCAGATGAAGTCTTAGTGACGGTTCGTGATTCGGATACTGAAACTTGGACATTCCTTGCATCGTTCGATCCTCAACCCTTGCCATTACACATTATAAAAGTGAGCGTTTCAGTACCGGGTGTTGTAGCCGCCATGAATATGGGGATGGATGCCGCTTCTGGGGATATCATCGCCTTTACTGATGATGATGCCACACCTCATACCGATTGGCTGGAACGCATGGAAGCTCACTTTCTGTCAGATAGCAATATCGGTGGTGTAGGGCACTCAGTTAGAAAAGGGGGAACGCGAAGTAGTGGGACAAGTGCAGTGGTTTGGCAGAGTCATCGGCGAACATCACTTAGGGGTGGGAGAAGCCCGTGAGGTAGATGTGCTTAAGGGTGTAAATATGAGTTTTCGGCGAAGTGCGATCGCCCAAATGCACTTCGATACCCGGATGCGAGGTACTGGAGCCCAAGTACACTTTGAACTAGCATTTAGTCTAGCCTTAAAACGAGCAGGCTGGAAACTAATCTACGATCCCAAAGTGGCAGTCAATCACTATCCAGCACAACGTTTTGACGAAGATCAACGCAATAGATTCAATGACATTGCTTTACTCAATGCGGTACACA
>JFJP01008386.1_pt1 | contig 11529 bp, 11 predicted proteins | sample 431651 | NCBI WGS metagenome assembly JFJP01 (sample SAMN02602958, study PRJNA72255) | Microbial mat metagenome, whole genome shotgun sequencing project. | biome: fresh water; feature: sink hole; material: water; isolation source: purple microbial (photo- and chemosynthetic) mats found in... | reverse complement strand
GCACCCATGCGTAGCCTGGCTCGACCAGCCTGGCTTTGACGCTCTGGGTTTTGATCTCTTCTCGCGTGATCGTGACCGGGAAGCTGCGGTTTTCGTCTTTGCGGAAGACAGTCAGCAGCACCTTGGTGCGCGGCTCGCCTCGCATCAGCTTGACCGCCTCGGTGATGGTCAGGCCTTTGACGGCGGTGTCGTCGATTTTGGTGATCAGGTCACCCGATGGGGAATCTTCGATGGGTGACACGACCTTGACCAGCCCGTCTTCCATGCTGATCTCGATACCCACGCCCACAAAACGGCCGCTGGTGCCTTCGCGGAAGGCCTTGAACTCTTTGCGGTCGAAATACTGGGAATGCGGATCCAGGCTGGCGACCATGCCCGAAATGGCTTCAGAGATGAGTTTCCTCTCGTCGACCGGTTCCACGTAGTCGGTCTTGATCATGCCGAACACCGCAGCCAGCTGCTGCAGTTCTTCGAGCGGCAAGGGCGTCAGCGTGCCACGGGCGACCGCCTGGAACTGCACCGTGGTCAGCGCGCCCGCCACCGCGCCCACGGCCAACCAGCCCGCGATCTTCAATTTGTGACTCACTTGTTTGCTCATGCAAAACCCCAAAAAAAACACCAGCGGGACACGAAAGCGACCGCTGGCGGGTCAATATACACCTTGGAGCCTGTGCAGGTGGCTCGGTTCCTTGTCAGCCCACTGGCTGCGCGGGCTACCGCTGGCTTCAGGCCTTGCCTTGTGATGCGACGGCAGCGGCGGCGCGGGCCACCGCCTCGGCGTCACCCAGGTAATAGCGCCGGATCGGTTGCAGCTCGGCGTCGAGCTCGTAGACCAGCGGGATGCCGTTGGGGATGTTCAGGTTCACGATGTCCTGCTCGGAGACTTTGTCGAGGTACTTCACCATGGCACGAATCGAGTTGCCGTGGGCTGCGATCAGAACGCGCTGGCCGCTGCGGATGGCCGGTGCCAGCGTGTCGTTCCAGAACGGCATCACCCGTTCCACCGTGTCTTTCAGGCACTCGGAGAGCGGCACCTGCGATGGCTGGAGCCCGGCGTAACGCCGGTCGCCGCGCTCGCAGCGCGGGTCGGTGGCGGCCAGCGGTGGCGGAGGCGTGTCGTAACTGCGGCGCCACACCAGCACCTGCTCGTCACCGTACTGCCGGGCCATGTCTGCCTTGTTGAGGCCTTGCAGGGCGCCGTAGTGGCGTTCGTTGAGCCGCCAGTCCTTCTCCACCGGAAGCCAGGTGCGGTCCATCTGGTCGAGCGTGTGCCACAGCGTGTGGATGGCGCGCTTGAGTACGCTGGTATAGGCAATGTCGAAGTCCCAGCCCTCGTCGCGCAGCAACTTGCCGGCCGAAATGGCTTGCAGGACGCCGGTCGGGGTGAGGTCGACATCGGTCCACCCGGTGAATCGGTTTTCCAGGTTCCAGGTGGATTCGCCGTGGCGAATCAGAACGAGCTTGTGCATGGGATTGGGGGAGGTGAGGAGGTCCGGAAAGGGCGCGTCGCTTCAAGCCAAGCGGCGCAACAGGGCGCAAGGGGATGGGTGTCGACGTGGCCAAGCCATACATTCTAGAATCTCGGGCTTGTCTGAAAGGTTTTACTGTGAGCTTTGTGATTGAAAACTGGGTGCTGCTGGCTGTGGCGCTGATGTCTGGCGGCATGCTGCTGTGGCCTGCGCTGTCTTCTGGGGGTGGGGCAGATTCGCTCAACCCGAATGAGGTGGTTCAGCTCATGAACCGCGACAAGGCGGTGGTGGTGGACATCTGCGGGGCAGACGAGTTTGCGGCCGGACACGTGGTCGGCGCAAAGAACGTTCCGCTGGATCAGCTCGAGGCCAAGCTTGCCGGCATTGTGAAAAACAAGGCCACCCCGGTGGTGCTGGTCTGCGCCTCGGGCATGCGATCCAAGCGGGCGCTCGCTGTGGCCAAGAAGCTCGGATACGAAAACGTGCGCTCGCTCTCCGGTGGCATGGGGGCCTGGCGTTCTGCCAGCCTGCCGGTCGAAAAAGCCTGACACATTTACTGGAGTCGATACCCATGGCAAACGTGAAGATGTACACCAGCAACTACTGCCCGTTTTGCAGCCGCGCCAAAGCGCTGCTGTTGCAGCGCGGCGTGACCAACCTGGAAGAGATCGTGGTGGACGGACAGCCCGAACTGCGCTCGCACATGACCCAGATCACCGGACGCACCAGCGTGCCGCAAATTTTCATTGACGATGCCCACATTGGCGGCTGCGACGATTTGCACGCCCTGGACGGCAAGGGCGGTCTGCTGCCGCTGTTGCAGTCCTGAGGCGCCTAGTGTGGTGTTTGACGCTATCTGGAACATATACCGCCCGGTATCGCTGTGGTTTGCGCCTTGCCCTGACCCAGAATCCATCGGTTTTATTTGTTCCATCAAGCGCCGAACACCACACTAGCCAGCCTGCCCTCAGGCGGGCGCTGCCGACCCGCCTGAGATAATCCCGCCCGACCTACTGCCGCCAGGCCATGCGCCCGGCAGTCTTTTCACCGACCCTCCGAAAGCACCCATGGCCGAACAAGACCCCACCTTCCAGATCCAGCGCATCTACCTCAAGGAGGCTTCGCTGGAGCAGCCGAATTCGCCCACCATCCTGCTCGAGCAAGAACAGCCGTCGGTTGACATCCAGCTGGGTGTCGAGGCCAGCCCGGTGGCCGACGGGGTGTACGAGATTTGCGTGACCGCCACCGTGCAAACCAAGATCAAGGACAAAACGGTGTTTCTGGTGGAGGCCAAGCAGGCGGGTATTTTCGAGATCCGCAACCTGCCCGACGACCAGATGGGCCCGATCATGGGCATCGCCTGCCCGCAGATCGTGTATCCGTATCTGCGCGGCAACGTGGCCGATCTCATCCAGCGCGGCGGCTTCCCTCCGGTGCACCTGGCCGAGATCAATTTCCAGGCCATGTACGAGCAGCAGCAGGCGCAAGCCGCTGACGACAAGCCACGCATCGTTACCCAGTAAGCGCACGACGCGCCGAGGGGGCTGTTGCCATGCACATCGCGATCCTCGGCGCCGGCGCCTGGGGTACCGCGCTGTCGATCTGCGCGGCCCAGGCAGCCCCTGCCGCGCACCGGGTCACCCTGTGGGCCCGCGATGCCGGGCAGGTTGCGCAGATGCGCAGTGTGCGAGAAAACACCCGCTATCTTCCCGGCGTCTCACTGCCCCGCAGCCTTGAGCTGGTCGATGGAGCGCTGAACGTGGGCGCTGACTGGTTACGCGGCGCCGATCTGGTGGTCGTCGCCACGCCCATGGCGGCGCTGCGCGATGTGTTGTCCCGCTTGAACGGGCTGGCCGTGCCGGTGGTCTGGTTGTGCAAGGGTTTTGAAGCGCCGCGCAACGAGCAAGACCTTGGTCTGCTGGGTCATGAGATCTGGGCCCAGGTGGCGCCAACCCTTCAAACCGGCGTGCTCAGCGGGCCCAGCTTTGCCTTGGAGGTGGCGCGCGGCCAACCCACGGCGTTGGTTGCGGCCAGCGAGTACGGCGGGGTTCGCGAGGCGCTGGTGGCCGCGTTTCACAGTCCGTCGCTGCGCGTTTACGCGAACGATGACATCGTGGGCGTGGAGGTGGGTGGTGCGGTCAAAAATGTGCTGGCGATCGCCACGGGCCTGTGCGATGGCCTGGGGCTGGGGCTGAATGCCCGCGCGGCCCTGGTAACGCGTGGCCTGGCCGAAATGACCCGGCTGGGCATCGCGCTGGGTGCCCGGGCCGACACCTTCATGGGCCTCTCTGGCCTGGGTGATCTGGTGCTCACCGCCACCGGTGACCTCTCGCGCAACCGCAAGGTTGGCCAGTTGCTGGCGCAGGGGCTCAGCCTGAAGCAGACCGTGGATTCGCTGGGTCATGTGGCTGAGGGTGTCTACAGCGCGCGCACTGTGGTGCAGCGCGCCCGCGCGCTCGGCGTGGATATGCCGATCAGCGAGGGTGTGGTGGCGTTGCTGGAGGGCCAGTTGCAGCCGGCTCAGGTGGTGGCCGCGCTGATGGGGCGCGACCCCAAAGACGAGTAGCCCACCGCGTTCAAGGTGGTGCCATGTCGGCGCCCGATCGTTCAGGCCGAACCCCGGCATTGCGGGGCCGCTGGTGCTGCGCCTTCTGTCAGCCGGAAGCCGCGTGCCAGCGTAGGAATTCAAATTTCAAAGTTGTCGATCAGGCGTGTGTTGCCCAGCCGCGCTGCGCCCAGCACCACCAGGTGGTTGGGCTGGGTGGCGTCGGCTGCGGTTGGAAGCAGCAGGTCGGCGCGCCGGCGCACCGTCAGGTAATCGGGCTGCCAGCCGCGTGAGGCCAACGCGTGCATCGCGCGCGACTCCAGACCCGGCAGCTGCTCGGGCAGTGCGTGGCCGCAGGACAGGGCTTCGCGCGCGAGGGTACGCAAGGCCAGCGACAGCTGGATCGCTTCGCTGCGCTCACGCTCGCTCAGGTAGCCATTGCGCGAACTCAGCGCCAGACCATCGGGCGCGCGCTGGGTTTCGCCCGCGATCACGGTGATCGGCATCGCGAACTGCTGCACCATGCGCTTGATCACCAGCTGTTGCTGGTAGTCCTTCTTGCCGAACAGCGCGTGGCGCGGGCCCTTGGCCTCGGAAAACACGCAATGAAACAGTTTCATCACCACGGTGCTCACGCCGATGAAAAATCCTGGCCGGAAATGGCCTTCCAGGATGTCGGCAAGTTCCCCGGGCGGGTGTACCTTGAACTGCTGTGGCAGCGGGTACAGCTCTTTTTCGAGCGGCGCAAATACGATGTCGCAACCGGCCTGCTCCAGCCGCTCGCAATCGGCCTGCAGGGTGCGCGGGTAGGAGTCGAAGTCTTCGTTGGGCGCGAACTGCAGGCGGTTGACAAAAATGCTGGAAACCACCACGTCGCCCAGTGGCTTGGCGCTGCGCACCAGATTCAGGTGGCCATCATGCAGGTTGCCCATGGTCGGGACAAATGCCGGCGAATTGAATGGACGCAAAGCGGTACGCAGGTCTTCGATGGTGTGGACGAGTTGCATAGACGCAGAAAGGGTTTCTTCAAGGGGTGCCGCAGAACTGGCTTTGCCAGGCTGCAGGCGTCGCCCCCTTGAGGGGGTGACGCACCGCAGGTGCGGCGCGGGGGTGGGTCTGATTCACCAGGCGTGGAGGCTGTCGTCGGGAAAACTGCCGTCTTTGACGGCGGACACATAGGCGGCCATGGCGTCGCGAACGCTGTCGGCGCCGTCCATGAAATTGCGGACGAATTTCGGGTTTTTGCCCAGGTTGATGCCCAGCATGTCGTGCATCACCAGCACCTGGCCGGCGGTGCCTTTGCCGGCGCCAATGCCAATGGTGTGGCAGGTCTGCAGCTCGGCCGTGATCTCGGCCGACAGCACGGCCGGCACCATCTCCAGTACCAGCATGGCCGCACCCGCGTCCTGCAGCTCGATGGCCTGGCGCCGCAATTGCAGTGCAGCGGCGTCGCCCCGGCCCTGAACCCGGTAGCCACCCAGCGCGTGCACCGTTTGCGGCGTGAGACCGAGGTGGGCGCACACGGGGATGCCGCGTTCGACCAGGAAACGCACCGTCTCGCTGGGCCATCCGCCGCCTTCGAGTTTGATCATGTGCGCACCCGCCTGCATCAGCACGCTGGCGCTGCGCAGGGCCTGTTCGCGGCTTTCGTGGTAGCTGCCAAACGGCAGATCGCCGATCACCCAGGCGGTGGCCTGCACCCGCTGCAGGCCGCGCGCCACGCTCTCGACGTGGTAGCGCATGGTTTCCAGGGTCACGCCCACGGTGCTGGCGAGGCCCTGGCAAACCATGCCCAGCGAATCGCCGACCAAAATGCACTCCACGCCGGCGGCGTCGGCCACGGCGGCGAAGGTGGCGTCGTAGGCGGTGAGCATGGTGATTTTTTCACCGCGCTCGCGCATCTCCTGCAGCCGCGGCAGGCTCACTGGCTTGCGTCGCGGCAGGGGCGACGCGGCGGGCAGCGTGCCATAGGGCGTGCCGGAGGTGTTGGCGCTGGCGCTGTCTGCGGGACTGGTCTGGCTCATCTCGTTTCCTCTGGGGCGCACAGGGTTGGGCAGCGCACTATATTCGATCGCGCTATGCTCCCCGGCCATGAAACACCTCTCCGAATTCACCGCTGTGGACCTGGCTGAACTGGCGCGCGCAGACGTCGCGCGCGCGCTGGCCGAGGACGTGGGCAGCGGCGATCTCACCGCTTCGCTGGTCGACCCCGCGCGCACTGCGAGCGCCCGGGTTCTGGCGCGCGAACCGGCGGTGATCTGCGGCATGCCCTGGGTGGAAGCCGCGTTGCTCGCTTGCGATCCGCAGGCGCGTCTCGTCTGGCACGTGACCGAAGGTCAGCGCTGCGCGGTCGATCAGGTGGTGCTCGAAATCGAAGGGAACGCGCAGGCGTTGTTGACTGCTGAACGTACCGCACTCAACTTCCTGCAATTGCTGTCGGCTGTGGCCACCAAAACAGCGACATTTGTGGCCGCCGTGGCGGGCACCCGTGCCCACATCGTGGACACACGCAAGACCATTCCCGGCCTGCGTCTGGCGCAAAAATACGCGGTCACCGTGGGCGGCGGGGTCAACCACCGCATCGGCCTGTTCGATGCCGTGCTCATCAAGGAAAACCACATCGCCGCGGCGGGTGGCGTGGCGCAGGTACTGCAGCGCGTGCGCGAGACCGCGCCCCTGGCCCGTTTTGTCGAGATCGAGGTGGAGACCCTGCTGCAGCTGGACGAGGCGCTGGGTTGCGGCGCCACCATGGTCTTGCTGGACAACATGGACATTCCCACCCTGCAGGAAGCGGTGCGCCGCAACGCGGGGCGCGCGGTGCTGGAGATCTCGGGTGGCGTGAACCTGCAGACCGTGCGCGCCCTTGCGGAAACCGGGGTCGACCGCATCTCCATCGGTACCCTTACCAAAGACGTGAAGGCAATTGATTTCTCCATGCGGATGGATTGACCTACCCCCGCCGTGCTGCGCGCGACCCCCTCAAGGGGGCGGCACTGGCGGCCCGGCAGAGCCGGTTCCGCGGTGCCCCTTGACCTTGCACCTCTTTGGTGATTTGCACTTGAACACAGATATGACGCCGGCCTGTCCGACGAAACACGCCTGGGCGCGGGTGCCGGTGGAGCCCGGGCCGAAGCAGCGCGCCGAGCTGAAAGAGCGCATTCGCCGCCTGCTCAAGGAGCGCAATGCGGTGATGGTTTCGCACTACTACGTGCATCCCGATCTGCAGGACCTGGCCATCGAGACGGGCGGCATCGTGAGCGACTCGCTGGAGATGGCGCGCTTTGGTCGGGATCACGCGGCGCAGACGCTGGTGGTCTCGGGCGTGCGCTTCATGGGGGAGACGGCCAAGATTCTGAGCCCTGAGAAAACGGTGCTCACTGGATCTGGGCTGCCCGATCGATGCGTTCGGTGCGTTCTGCGATGCAAACCCCGACCGCACCGTGGTGGTGTACGCCAACACCAGCGCGGCGGTGAAGGCGCGCTCGGACTGGCTGGTGACCAGCAGCTGCGCACTCGACATCGTGCGTGCCCTGAAGGACAAGGGCCACAAGATTCTCTGGGCGCCCGACAAGCACCTGGGTGGCTATATCCAGCGCGAAACGGGTGCCGACATGCTGATGTGGACCGGCTCCTGCATCGTGCACGACGAGTTCAAGGCCTTCGAGCTGGAAGCCCTCAAAAGAGAGCACCCGCAGGCCAAGGTGCTGGTGCATCCGGAAAGCCCGGCCGATGTGGTCCGGCTGGCCGACGCCGTGGGCTCCACCTCGGCCATCCTCAAGGCCGCACGCGAAATGGACGCGCCTGAATTCATCGTGGCGACCGACAACGGCATGATGCACATGCTGCGCCAGCAGAACCCCGGCAAGGTGTTCATCGAGGCGCCCACTGCCGGCAACAGCGCCACCTGCAAGAGCTGCGCGCATTGCCCCTGGATGGCCATGAACGGCCTGGCCGGTGTGGCCCAGGTGCTGGAGCAGGGCCTCAACCGGATCGAGGTCGATCCCGCGCTGATCGAACGCGCCCGGCTGCCGATCGATCGCATGCTCGCTTTCACCGCCGCCCAAAGAGGGGGCAGCAACCCGGGTGAACTGGTGCCGAACATCGGCGCTGCGTAGCAGCCGGAGGCGGGCAGCGCCGGCCCGATCCCAACACCATTTGCTTGGTCTGTGACCCTGTCGCCTGCGACACGGTTACGAGCTCGATCGCACCCCCGACATACTCCTTGCGCCCTCGTGCGCGCTCCGAATTGCGGGGTAGTTGACTAGGGATAACCCTGAATGCAAAGTGGCCTAAGGCTTCAACAATGCTTAGGCAACTTCGTTCATAAGCGCGGCCTTGCGCGAGCAGCGCTGCCATCCACCAGGAGACCCCCTATGCAGAAAGTCCTGCACATCAACCCGGACAAATGCACCGGCTGCTTGCAGTGCGAAATGGCCTGTTCCTTCGAGAACTACGGCACCTACGCCACCTCGAAGTCGCGCATCAAGGTATTCGACTTCCACCACACCGGGAAAAAAGTGCCCTACACCTGCACGCAGTGCGACGAGGCTTGGTGCCTCCATGCCTGCCCGGTGGAGGCCATCACGCTGGACAAGGTCACCGGCGCCAAGGTGGTCAACGAAACCACCTGCGTGGGTTGCAAGGTGTGCACCATCGCCTGCCCGTTTGGCACCATCAACTATGTGCAGGAGACCGGAAAAGTCCAGAAGTGCGACCTGTGCGGCGGCGAGCCGGCCTGCGCCGAGGCCTGCCCCACCGCGGCGATCACCTTTGTGGACGCCAACTGGACCGGGATCGACAAGATGAAGCAGTGGGCCGACAAGCTGGGCAACCAGCCTTCGGCCGCCTGATCACCGTTTTCAAGGAGCAAGCACATGTCTTGGGCTGGAAAAATCCTCCGCGTGAACCTCACCGCGGGCACCGTCACCCCTGAACCGCTGAACATGGAGTGGGCCCGCGCCTACCTGGGTTCGCGCGGCCTGGGCAGCAAATACCTCACCACCGAGATCGATCCCAAGGTGGATCCGCTGTCGGCGGACAACAAGATCATCTGGGCCACCGGCCCGCTGACCGGCACCATGGCCTCCACCGGTGGCCGCTACACCGTGATCACCAAGAGCCCGCTGACCGGCGCCATCGCCTGCTCGAACTCGGGTGGCTATTGGGGTGCCGAGCTCAAGATGGCCGGCTGGGACATGATCATTTTCGAGGGCAAGTCACCCAAGCCGGTGTATCTGTTCATCAACGACGACGTGGCCGAGCTGCGCGACGCCGCCCACCTGTGGGGCAAAAGCGTCTGGGAAACCGAAGAGATGCTCAAGACCAGTCTGCAGGACCCGCTGGCGCGCGTCTCCAGCATTGGCAAGGCGGGTGAAAACGGCGTGCTGTATGCCGCTGTGGTCAACGACCTGCACCGAGCGGCGGGCCGCTCTGGTGTGGGCACGGTCATGGGCAGCAAACACCTGAAGGCGATCGTGGTGCGCGGCACCAAGGGCGTGGGCAACATCCGCGACCCCAAGGCCTTCATGAAGACCACCTTCGAGAAGAAGAAGATCCTGGCCGAGAATGCGGTGACAGGCCAGGGCCTGCCAGCCTACGGCACCCAGGTGCTGATGAACGTGATCAACGAGATCGGCGGCCTGCCCACGCGCAACCACCAGGACGTGCAGTTCGAAGGCGCCAAAGACATTTCGGCCGAGGCCATGGCCACGCCGCGCGAAAGCGACGGCAAGAAGCAGCTGGTGACCAACCAGGCCTGTTTCGGCTGCACCATTGCCTGCGGACGCATCAGCAAAATGGACCCGAACCATTTCACGGTGGCCAACAAGCCGCAGTACTGGGGCGCGTCGGGTGGGCTGGAATACGAGGCGGCCTGGGCGCTGGGTGCGGCCAACGGCGTGAACGATCTGGAGGCGTTGCAGTACGCCACCATGCTATGCAACGAAGAAGGCATCGACCCGATCAGCTTTGGCGCCACCGTGGGCGCGGTCATGGAACTGTTTGAGATGGGCGTGCTGACCAAGGAGCAGGTGGGCATTGAAGCGAGGTTCGGCTCCGCCCAGGCGCTGGCTTTTCTGGTGGAAGAAACGATTTACAGCCGGGGTTTCGGCAAGGAAATCGGCCAGGGCTCCAAGCGTCTGACCGAGAAATATGGCCATCCCGACCTCAGCATGTCCAGCAAGGGCCAGGAGTTCCCGGCCTACGACGGGCGAGCCATTCAGGGTATTGGTCTGGCTTACGCCACCTCCAACCGCGGCGGTTGCCACCTGCGTGGCTACACCATCGCCTCCGAGGTGCTGGGCATCCCGGTCAAGACCGACCCGGTGGAGTCCGAAGGCAAGCCCGAGTTGGTGAAGGCGTTCCAGGATGCCACCGCCGCATTCGATTCGTCGGGCCTGTGCGTGTTCACCACCTTCGCCTGGGGCGTGGCCGATCTGGCGCCGCAGCTTCAGGCTGCGTGCAACGAAGAGTTCACCACCGAAGAGCTGGAGAAAATCGGTGAGCGCATCTGGAACATGGAGCGCGAGTTCAACAACGCCGCGGGCTTCACCGCCAAGGACGACAGCTTGCCCAAGCGGCTGCTGACCGAGGCGGCCAAGACCGGTGCCTCCAAGGGCATGGTGAGCAAGCTGCCCGAGATGCTGCCCAAGTACTACGCCGCGCGCGGCTGGGACTCGGAAGGCCGGCCCACTGCCGAAACCCGCGAGCGCCTGAGCTTGTGAGCCTGGCCGCCCTGGCGGTCCTTTAATCTGAACTTCGCCGCTGCCGCGGCCCGCTGACCGATGCGCCGCGATCGGAAGGCGGGTGGCGAAGCGGCGAAGTTGCTGGACCGCTCACAACACATGCCCGATTGGAGAACCTCATGCACCACGTCATCCTGGGCGCAGGCCCTGCCGGCGTCATCGCCGCTGAAACCATACGCAAGCACGCGCCCGCCGACCGCATCACCCTGGTGGGTGACGAGCCCGAGCCGCCGTACTCGCGCATGGCCATTCCTTACTTGTTGATCGGCAATGTCGACGAGTCCGGCACCTACCTGCGCAAGAGCCCGACGCACTTCACCGATCTGCGCATCGATGTGCTCAGGGCGCGGGCCAAGTCGGTTGACGTGAAGCAGCGTAGCGTGACGCTGTCCGATGGCCAGGTGCTGGCGTTTGACAAGCTGCTGATCGCGACCGGCTCGACGCCGGTGCGCCCGCCCATCCGCGGGATTGACTGCAAAGGCGTGCACAACTGCTGGACGCTGGATGACGCTCGCGCCATCATGGCGCTCGCCGTGCCCGGGGCGCGCGTGCTGCAGCTCGGCGCCGGCTTCATCGGCTGCATCATCATGGAAGCGCTGGCCGCGCGGGGCGTGCAGCTCAGTGTGGTGGAAATGGGCGACCGCATGGTGCCGCGCATGATGGGGCCAACGGCCGGCGGCATGATCCGCGACTGGTGCGAGACCAAGGGCGTGAAGGTTTACACCGGCACCAAGGTTGAATCGATCGAGGCTGGCGCGCCGCTCAGTGTTCG
>JFJP01040283.1_pt1 | contig 11531 bp, 6 predicted proteins | sample 431651 | NCBI WGS metagenome assembly JFJP01 (sample SAMN02602958, study PRJNA72255) | Microbial mat metagenome, whole genome shotgun sequencing project. | biome: fresh water; feature: sink hole; material: water; isolation source: purple microbial (photo- and chemosynthetic) mats found in... | reverse complement strand
TTCATCGTAATTATTTTAAAGTCTTGTCTAAAAAGTCGGTCATGTATTTTACGGTGGACTCAAACCACGGATGAAACAGCCAAAACGGATGCGGTGTATTTTCGATGGTATGAACTTCGGAGTAAATCTGATGCTTGTTTAAAATGGCAATCACGCTGTCGCGCCCGAAATGAAACCGAGGCAAAGCACTGTTGATAAACAACATGGGCGGTGTATTTTTGCCCACATACTGAATAGGCGACGCTTCGATCCATTTCTCGGAATTTTGATTGAAAGTAGTCCCAAACCACAGTGCTCCGGCTGAACGTTTGGCCGATTCTTCGTCTTTGCCTTTTTCGTCCGGAGTATTAAAATCGAGTACACCATCCATATCTATTATAGCTTGAACTGCCGATGATACTCCGGGATTCCCTTCATTCCCTTCGAACTTTTCAATACCTGAGGTTGCTCCGATTAAAGCTGCCAACTGCCCACCGGCAGAGCTTCCGGTAATGGCTATTTTATCAGGATCGATGTTGTATTTTGCAGCATTGGCCCGTAAAAACCGAATGGCAGCTTTAATATCGTAAACCGCTGCCGGATAAAGCGCTTCGGGCGAAAGACGATATTCAACCGATGCTGTAACATATCCCCTGGCAGCAATTTGTTGAGCCATCGGAATCTGCATCGATTTATTTCCAGAACGCCAGCCACCGCCGTGAACTAGCAATAAAACCGGATATTTCCCGGATTTCTCCGGACGAAACAGATCAAGATGCAAATCGCGCTTGCCAAAAGGAGTCTCAGACAAAGTCGCATAAACGATGTTCATATCGGCTAACACTCCGGCTGGCAAGAATGATTTGACAATCTGTGCCTGTGGAAACTCTTTTTTGATTTTGATCCAGGCCATGTATGGCGTAAAGGAAGTGTCGCGTGGAATACCAATTCCATTTTCAGGTTGCGAAAACAGTTCTCCTGAAAATAAAATCAGGATGCTTAAAGCAAATATTCTCTGAAGAAGGTTCATCTTTCGTGTATTATTTTTTAGTATTTAGCGCAGCTTTCAGAGTCTCAACCCCGTGAATGGCATGAGCAGGCAAACGTTCGCCATTTTCGCCAAAAACCAACATGGCCGATTTGGTTTCAACAGTCGATTTTGATTCATCAACTAACCCTGAAACTGCTTTTACCGCGTTGATATTCAAACTAAATTGGCGTGCCAAAAACTCATAAACCGCCTGTCGTTTCGATGGACCGTAGTCATGTCCTTCTTTTTCCAGATGGACATTTTCCACCAATTCAGGTTTTCCAAATAAGGAATAAACTTTTTTCAGGTAAGGAAATTCGATTTTGGGAACATTGGCCGTCCAGTCACCACCATCTGAAACCACCAACATAGGGCGTGGGGCAGCCATAGCAGCAATCTCTACATTGTTGGTGCCCCATTCTCCACACGAATGAATTGGCATCCCGCTTTCGCAAGGGCAACCACCAAAGAACCATGAGGAAACCATCACCACCGGGGCGCTCACTGCAATACGCGGATCAAGTGCCGTCATCAGAAACGTTTGCGTTCCACCTCCGGAAGCTCCGGTCATGCCAATTCGCTTCGAATCAACATAAGGCAGCGCACTCAAAAAATCAAGAATTCTGATACTATTGAGTGTTTGCATAGTTGGCGCCAAAATCGTGCGGTGATCTTCGAATGCAAACTGAAGACTTTCTTCTCCTTTGGCAAACATATCGTAACTAAAAACAACCGCACCCATGCGTGCCAGAGTAGCACTCAACAATTGCGAACTTTCACCGTAATGCTGAATTTCTCCGTGCCCCTGCGCAAGCATCACTGCCGGGAAAGGGCCTTTTCCTTTGAGCGGTCGGTACAACGTTCCGCTGACAAATACTCCGGGAAGGCTTTCTATGGCTACGTTTTCGGCAATGTATCCATCTAACTGGCGTTTATTAGCATAAATCGGACTGGAATTTACTTTTGCCGGTAACGGTAATAATCCAAGTGTTGAAAGGAAACATTGCTGCAATTCGGCTTTACGTTTCCACCAATCCGGAAGTGCAGGGTATAACGAGAGTAAACGATTCAGGTGTTTCTGTCCATCATCAACCGAACGACGGTGGTACTGAAAAGCTTCAATCTTATAAGTGCCCTCTCCGCTCTTTGTAAAAACAAGATCAAGCGGCGACAAAACAGCCTGTAAGGTAGCATCAACATCGTCTTTAAAGCGCCACTGCGCATAATTGACTGACCGATCAGCAACCAGCTTTTCATCAAAACTGAGTTTTACATCAAAACGGCTTTCAACCTGAGACAAAACCTCTTTCAGTGGTTTCCGATAATTTTCTTCAACGGTTTGAGCTATTAAAATATTTGCGATGAACAGAGCAATAATTAGATAAGTGGCTTTCATATTGGTAGTTTTTTACTGCATTAAAACATTTTGCTCAGGAGACCATTTTTTTTGCCATTCCGGATATTTATCCAGAACTTCCATTGGTGCATAAGTGTACCAGGAGTAACCCACCCTGCGTTCACGACTCACTTCGGCCATAGAATAAAGGAACTTGCTATCCCTATCACAAAACAAAGGTTTATGGGTTTCCAATTCGTAATATCGTGTCCAGATTGGCGGTGCCTTCGGATCGACAACCACCACCCGATCTGATGAATAGGTCCGATATTGCGACTTTTCCACCGGAGCTTTAACTGTCTCAACACGGATATTTAAAATCTTTGAGTCCTGAAACCATTTTACAGCAGCCTGTATGGAATTAATGATTTTTTGATCAGGTTTTTTAATGCTCATCAGGAACCGAACAATCCCGGCACTTTCTCCATTGCAAATACTTGATGGCTCGAAAGCCCTTGCCCATGCAGGCTGTAGCGTAATTTCGTCATGCTGCTGACACCAGACAGTAAGCTGTCCATTATCCACAATCTGCATTTTCAGGATACATTCCAACCCCTTTTCGTAAGCAAGTTTTACATTTTCACGAAGGTTATTGCCGATAAAAGTAAAGTTCTGATCGCGATCAACGATTTTTTTCAGCATTTCCATAATTCCTATGTAAGCTCCATCATTAAAAGTAATCCGACGACTGTAATTACCTTGTTCTATCGGGAAATACTGAGGCCAGCCGCCGTTTGCATACTGAGCATCAAGAACAAAACTGATTCCTTTGATGCAAGCATCTTTATACTTTTCAATATGGGTCAACGAATAAGCCTTGGCCAAATATTCGATGTGTGTATAAGTTGTTGAATTATCGAAAGTAGTGTGCGTCTGATTTTTAGTTCGTAACAAACTATCAACTTGTTCAGGCAAAAGGATGGCCTGCATGTCGTAATTTTTGGGCCAGCCACCATTGGTTCGCTGATAAAGCAAAATGTTATCGGCGATTTTTGTAATCTCCGTTTCTGTATATCTGGCTTGATTTTGTTTGGGCTGTATTATATTTCCATTGTCGCGAATACCATACCAATGGCGCATACTATCGCCAAATGGTTCCATGCTGATAATCGGAGATGATTGATGGTTGGATATCTGAGCATACAAATTACCAGGAAGTAAAGTATTCAGAAATAAGAGCACTAATATTGAAAGGAGTATATTTTTGTTCATGTTTCGCATCTTTGGATTTTTCAACAATTAATGCCATACTACAGATTTCGGGACACCGCCGGGAGATTTTCTCAATCGAACAAAGTTGATCAGCATTTTCATGTTCCGAATATAATCGCCAGTCGAAATATAATCCTGATCAGAGATATCCCGGTAAGGAGAAGTATCGGTTTCGTCACCCACATTGATTGAAGAAAATTCGTCAGTTGGTTGCTGTTTTTGCCCATCGCCAATGTATGAATGACTGATAGAAGCGTGTTTCGACAACCAACGGTTTTGAGCATCGAGCGAACGAACAATTTCTTCGACCATCTTTTCATCCGCTTTCATCGGGAAGTTGTACCGATTCAAATCATAATAAGTCTGTGGACTTCCATCTCCTTCAAATTTCCCAATTTTCAGTGGCGAATTTTTAGTAACTTCTTCGGGCGACAGAGCTAAAAGTCTTTTGTATTCAGACTTTAATTCATCAAGTTGAATATGACACTTCCCTCCATAGTGCGCCAATAAATGATCGTCATTGTAATCGAAGTAATACGATCCAAACTTTACGTTTGAGCCTTTTCGGTGTACATAAATGGCTTTGTTGGTGCCAACTTCAACAAAAGTTGAATGATCGCGGAAACCCTCAACCTTATCTACCGGAAGTTTTGTTTCTTCCAACCATTTGATGGCATCAGGGATGCGGGCTATAAATCTTTTATCTCCGGTATATTGGTAAAATTTTAGCAACAACAAAGCATTCTCGCAGGTAGCTGAAGGAAGGTATGCAGCGGGCTCGTAGGTGCGGGCCCCGGCAGTTTCCATTGCCATATTCAACTGCTGCCCCCAGGCTCCGCATCCATCCTGAGAGATAAGATAAAATTCCATTCCCCGCAGGATTGGATCAAGGAAACGTTCTTCGCCCAATGACAGGTAGCATTGAATCAGGAAATGGGTATTTTCCCAAATTACATCGTCGTTAAAAGTGTAATATGAAGTATAATCGGGATGTCCTTCTTTGTTAAAATCGTATTTCAGCGGATAACGCTGAGGCCAGCCACCATTGGGATATTGGCTTTTCATGATAAAACTGATGGCTTTTTCGAGCGAAGGTTTGTAGGTCGGATCAAGTTTTTCGAGGTACATCCGGAGTAAAAAGCGGGCAGCATCCGAAGTAATATCATCGTCGAAAGTGGAGTTTCCATAGTAATGTTGAAATTCTTCAAGCCGCCAACCGTTTTTGCCAATGGTGTTGTACCATTCTTTCATCGAGCGGTCGCCGGCAAAATCGATCATGTAATTCCAGCCGCCTTCGCTGCTTTGGCCCCAAATAATGGCATTGGCAGCTTTCTGTGCTGCCTGATAATAATATTCGTTATCGGTTGTGCGATAAGCATCCAAGAATAAATGTCCCATGCTGATCGTCCCAGGATGCTGCAGCCAGATCATGGTTTTGTAAGCTTCCATTTCGCCCCACCGGCGAGAGAAATCAGGCAAATAATACCACACATAGCCGCCATTGGTGCTTACTTTTTCAACCATGTATTGCGTGGCTTTCAGCATGGTTTGCTCGGCATCGGCAACCAGCTTGCTGTTTTGCGCTGTTAGCCGCAAAAAACAAAAAAACATGAGCACTATAAACAATATTCTCAGGAGATTTTTCATGCTTGGTTTTATTGGTTGGTTCGGTTAAAGTTAGTTTAAATGTGAACTGGTTTCGGGATTAAAGATTTAAAAATTCTTGGGGTTTTAACGCTTGTGGCGAAATTCGTATTTGTGAAATGGCTCCTTTAAACCATGATTGTTCGTTTAATCTTACTCCGACAGAGGTTTTGCCTGTTTGAACCGGACTGAAAGTGATGGCACCTTCCAGCTCTTTTTGTCCATTAACGTAGGTTGAAAGCTTTCCTTGATCGACAACGTAGGCAACATGCGTCCATTGGTCAAGCGGATGAAGGAACCGGGGTTCGATTAGTGTCATTTTTTGAGTACCCGACTGAACAAAGGCATCGAAATACCAACCGGTTGCGGTCGAGCGGATTTCAAGAAGAACACGGTCGCCCCGAATTTCTCCGGAATGAAAAAAACGTTGCTCAAAATTGCCGCCGCTTTCAGGATAAAAAAGGACTTCGATCGTGAATTTATTTAGGTTAGCCAAGGGCATTTCATTAAGAAAAATTCCATCTGTTGATCCGTTGAAGTGAAGCGCTTTTCCGTATTTGGAGGTCACAAATTGAGGGTTTCCTGAAATGCGGATTCCATTTGTTTTTGTTTGCACCAAATCTTGAGGAAACCATTCGGTTATTCTATGATTTTGAAGTGGCAATTTGTCCTGACAAAAAACTCCAGGAACAAGGATGAAAAGAATGGAAAAAAATAACAATGCAATTTTTGGTCCGTTCATGGTTTTTTCAGTTCATTCGCTACAACTGATTATCTGGCAGACAATTGGCAATCAAAATATAGAGAGAGTTATCAAGAACTAAATAACCCGTCAACTTTCTGACGGGTTATTTAATAATTAATCGCTAATTCCAAAGAATCAGATTACTGTTGAGAGAATCCGTATCCGTTGGTAATCAATCCATTTGATTTACTAATCGTTTCTGACGATAACGGAAGCAAATAACGCGGAGGAGCACCGGCAGCGTAATAAGCATCGGTATATCCTTTGAAAACATTGGTTGTGTATTGTGCTTTGTTGGCAACAATATTCGCACCCCAGGCTGTTTTCTTGTAACCGGCAGCTTCAAGTGCTTTTGCCTCATCTCCTGCTGGATCGATGTATTTGAATAACCCCTGAATGGAAAGGTTCCGGTTTTTTGTAGTAGCGGTAAAACCGTTTGCTGTCCAAAGATCGCAGTTGCCGCGCCAGCCTGGGAATTTAATACCAAAAGTCGGATCTGTTTCATCTACATTACATTGTGTCGTCAACATTTTGGACATTCCCAAATCGGCAACGTTTACAGCTTTTACATAAATGTAATTTGAAATGGTGTTGCCGTTGGCAAATGTGTAGAATCCTTTTGATTCCAAACCCTCAACCATCGCTTTTTGCAGATCGCGCATTTCCTTGATTTTCTGAGGTAATTTCCCGGTACGGATTAAATCGTAACGACGGTAACCTTCGCCAGCCAACTCCAGTTTACGTTCCTGTAGAATGGCTTCTTTCAAAGCGTCGCCAGATAATGAATTTACATAGCTGGTCACTTTTTCAACCTGAGCAGTAATTGGAAATGCACGGCTTCTAACCTTGGTTAATTCAGTTTTTGCTGCTCCTTCGTCGCCTAATTCAATATAAGTTTCAGCAAGCATCAGAATTACATCGGCCATACGCATTTGTGTCCAGTTTACTCCTGAAGAACGTTGTTTGGCTGTATAGGGACTAGCCATACGACTTTCATCCCATTTGTTGTTTGGCAAACCTCCTTTATCACGCGAGCCCGGAGCAAAATTGATTAATACTTCGGAGCAGGCACCTGAGTTGGATGTTACAGCAACTGTAACATCGCGGCGCAAATCTTCGGGAGCATAATCGCCATAATAGAAAGCTGGGTGCAAACGACTCTGTCCATAACTTTTGCATGGATAGGCATTTGATCCGCCGCCCCCTGAAGGACGTCCAAACGCATAAGGGAATTCACTGTTTCCTACAGCACGGGTATAACCAATTTCGTACAATGATTCGGGACTTACCTTCAAATCCATGTTGTACTGAAAATTGTACTGAAAAGGATTATTGAAAGCGGCACCTCGCGGATCGGTAGTAATCAGATAAGCTGATCCGGGATTCTGAACACATTCAGACAAGTAAGTTTTAGCAATTTCGTAATATTTTTTATAGTCGCTTCTGCGTACATATTTTGCATTCCATTGCTCTGATCCAATCTGATCGAATGTAACAGAACCATAATCGAAATCGGTACGGCGCAAGCTGTAGCCTCCGGCATAAAGAGCAAGTTTACCAATTAATCCTTGTGCATATGTCCGCGAGAAACGTTCGGCAGTGATATTGCCTTCGCCCAAACGGTACATTAAAGTTTCCACTTTTTTCAGATTTGCAATTTCAGCGTCAAAAATCACATCGCGCGAAATGAGCGTGGCGCTGTCAGTTTGCGAAGTTGAAATAATAGATTTGTCGAAATACGGAACATCTCCGAAATAACGAATCAGGGTAAAGTAAGAGTAAGCCCGAAAAACTGCAGCTTCGCCATAAAGATGAGTCCAATCATTGGCTTTACCTGCAGTTACAGCAGCCACAAAATCCGGTTTAAGCTCTATGGCTTCCATGATCATATTCGAACGGTTAGCTACCTTATACAAATTAGCCCAGATATTTACAGAATTGGCATAATCGATAGATATTTCAGAAGCATACAGGCCTTCAGGAATGTGACGAAGCTGAGCATCATAACTTTCAGGATGGCTTTCAGCATCTGAGCCTACTTCATCAATGTCATAAAACAATCCGCCGGGAGTACTTCTCCAGATATCATAACATCCAACAACCACCTTATAAGCTTCGTTAGGCGATAAGAACACAAAGTCCTGGTCAACAGCGGATGGAGATGCCACATCCAAATATTCGTCGTTACAAGATGTCGTCATCGCCACCATTGCAACCAATATGATATATATATACTTTTTCATATCAAAAAATTGATTTAAAATTAAAACTCAATATTTAAACCCAGTGTAAACGATCGGGCACGCGGATAAGACCCCCAGTCGAGGCCGATTGTAGGATACTGAGCTCCACCTTGACTAGTATTGGTATTCACCTCAGGATCGAGTCCCGGATAATTGGTAATGGTGAACGCGTTATAAATTGAACCATAGAAACGCAACTTGTTAATTCCAACTTTATCGATCAGGTTTTTCGGTAAATTGTAACCCAAGGTTACCGTATTCAGGCGTAAAAAAGATCCATCCTGAATACCCAAAGTTGAGGCAACGGGGTTTTCGTGATATGGCAGGAATGTAGTAGCATTGGCGTTCAATGCAGTTAAAGCTGCCGGATCGGTTACACTTACCAATTGACCTCCTTGAATGTCATAAATTCGATACGAGTTTGACAGGTAATCCAGACGGTTTTTAAACAAACCATCTTCCTTGCTTCCGTAGAATGCGGCAAGGTAGCTTGCATTGTAAATCTGGTTACCATAGCTCCAGTTGAAGTTAAGACCGAAGTCGATGCTTTTGTAACTTCCTGTGATATTTAAACCACCGGTATGTTTTGGATTCATGTCGCCAATAATTGCAACATCATTTTCATCAACAATACCGTCAGGAGTTCCGTCAGGACCACTCAAATCTTTGTATTTGATCACCCCCGGATAAGCAACCTGTCCACCAGGTTTTAACGCAGTTGTTCCGTAAACGGTTCCAAGAATTCCTGAAGCAATATCAGCCACATCCGATTTCAAGGTATATTTTCCGCCGGCATAATTGAAGTCATCAACAGTGTACCATCCGTCGTAGGTATATCCACGAACCTGGCCAACCGGTTTTCCTTCCACAAGGATATAATCACCCGTATTTGGCTGAGTCATAGACGAACCCCATTGAGTTTTGTATAATCCATTAACACCTTCGGCAAGTTCTTCAACTTTACCTTTATTTATGTTGATATTTACATTTGCTGAAAGAGTGAAATCTTTTGAACGAACAATATCGCCACCAACAGAAAATTCAACTCCAGTATTGCTGGTACTTCCAACATTGTCGTAAGTTGAAGAGAAACCACTTATTGCCGATATGGATGTCAGCATCAAAAGGTCTTTGGTTGAATTCTTATACAAGTCTAACGTACCATAAATTCTGCTATTGAACAACGCATAGTCAAAACCGAGGTTACGGGTAATTGTTGTTTCCCATTTCAGATCTGGATTGGCAATGGTTGAAGTAGCGGGAGAATAAGAAACCTGCTGTTGTTCGTTTAGCGAATATCCGGTCATACCATCCGATTTCCAGTTCATTTTCCAAAGGTTTGCACTAATTCCATCGTTACCAACAGAACCATAAGAAACACGTAATTTCAGGTTATCGAGCCATTCAGTATCATTCAGGAAACCTTCTTCAGACATGCGCCAGCCGATTGCACCAGCAGGAAAATATCCCCAACGTTGCGTTGGTGCGAACCGTGAAGAACCATCGGCGCGAAAAGTAGCAGTAACCAAATACTTGTTCAGCAGCGAATAATTCGCACGTCCGAAATAAGAATTCAGGCGGTTTGGAGTACCAATATTTGAACTGTATCCGTAGTTTATGGTCGTTGTTCCGGTCAGGTACTGATCCATCATTGCAAAAGCACGTTCAGAATCGAATGAAACAGGGTATTTATTTCCCCAGATACTAATTCCTGACGAGGATGAATTGGTAACTTCCTGGCCTACCATTATATTCAAACTCTGATCCAGTCCAAGACCCTGAACATCGTAATTCAATGTATTGGCCCAACGAACTCCCCAACCTTCTGATGTTGAGATAGAAGCATTTCCTCCATAGGTTTTGTTTCCTTTGGTATCGAGGTATTTGTTATAAATTGCCCCCGACCATGTATTTGATTTGTCCCAGTATGCATTCAGGCCAACTTCAGATCTGGCTGTCAATCCTTTAACAATCTCCCAGTTCAAAGAAGCATTTGCACGCAATGATCTGTCTTTCGATTTCGGAGAATAATCTTCCATTAAAACAACCGGATTAAAATTGTCCTGAAGAATAGCATCGTACATACCAAGCTGTGTATTTACAGATTCGTCGATTACACCAAGAATGTCACCGGTTGCAATTGGACGGAACTGATAAGCTGATGACAAAATTGATCCCTTGCCATTGGAGGTGCCTTCATCACCCATTTTGTCAACATCGGTAAAACGGGTATCCAACGAAAAGTCCAGATTTTCTGCCAGTTTCTGATCAAGTTTAAAAGAAGCATTGACCCGTTTGTAATAAGAATTGACTTTCATACCATCATTATCGACAAAATTTACAGAAAAGATGTATTTCGTTTTGTCGTTTCCGTTGCTAATGTTGAAGTTATGGTTGTGCGAGAATGAATTTCCATAAGCTTCTTTAGAGAAGTTGGTAGCCGTTACGTTTTTATAATGATCGATTCCGGCAGCGTTGTTGTAGGTTGCAGCCTGGGCGCCAATTCCCCACAACATTTCCCATGCGTTGGAATAATTGTTACTAATTGCTTTTGCATACCCCCAGTTGTAGGCAATGTAATCATAAGCGCTCATGGTTTCCAGGTATTTGGTTGGCTGGTTAAACTGCATATAACCATCGTAGTTTACAGTCAGCTTGCCGCTTTTCCCACTTTTTGTAGTAACAATAATAACCCCGTTGGCGCCACGCGCACCGTAAATAGCCGTTGAAGAAGCATCTTTCAATACATCTATGCTTTCGATCTGATTTCCTGGAATATCGCTGATTGAGCTTACCGGGAAACCATCGACAATAAACAGTGGATCGTTACTTTGTGAGATAGAACCACCACCTCGAACGCGAATTGAAATCTCGGCATCCGGACGTCCGTCCTGAGAAACTACGTTTACCCCGGCAAGTTTTCCAACCAACGCCTGCGCAGCATTGGCAACCGGAACAGCTGCAATCTGCTCGCCTGTCACAGAGGCAACCGATCCAGTAATGTCGCGTTTTTTCACTGTACCATAACCAACAGCCACTACCTCTTCAATTTCGAGCGAACTACTTGCCAGTTGTGCATTAATTACGGTCTGTCCATTGATACTAATTTCTTTAGTTTCAAGGCCAATAAAAGAGAATGTAAGTACATCCTTCTGAACATCGGTCGGAAGAATAGAGTAAGTTCCATCGCTATTGGTTATCACACCATTTGTTGTTCCTTTTACAACAACATTAACACCCGGAATGGGTGCGTTTGTCTCATCAACCACTTTACCGGTTACT
>JFJP01040280.1_pt1 | contig 11534 bp, 5 predicted proteins | sample 431651 | NCBI WGS metagenome assembly JFJP01 (sample SAMN02602958, study PRJNA72255) | Microbial mat metagenome, whole genome shotgun sequencing project. | biome: fresh water; feature: sink hole; material: water; isolation source: purple microbial (photo- and chemosynthetic) mats found in... | reverse complement strand
TTAGATGTACAGTCGGATGGAACATTTGAGTTGTTAATGGAAGAGAAAATAACATCATTGGATGAGGTTATTATCAGTGCAGAAGAATCAAGTCAAAGAAGTTCAAAAATAGGGTTGGAGAAAATATCTATCAAATCGGTTAAAGAGATACCTACTTTTATGGGTGAAAAGGATGTTATTAAAATATCACAAATGCTTCCGGGAGTTGTAAGCGTTGGTGAAGGATCTTCCGGTGTTAACGTTCGAGGAGGCAATACCGATCAAAACCTTTTTTATCTTAACAATATTCCAATCTATAACACCTCCCATGTTTTTGGTTTTTTCTCAGCTATTAACTCCACAATAGTTAACAATTTTTCCCTTTATAAAGGCTATATTCCCGCTGAATATGGAGGCCGTTTATCCTCAGTGTTTGTGCTAGATAGCAGAAAAGGTAGCAAATCAAAATTTTTTACACAAGGAGGGATTGGAGTAGTTTCAGCTAATATTGAGGCTGAAGGACCCATTGTTAAAAATAAGAGTTCAATATTATTAAGTGCGCGCTCATCTTATTCCGATTGGGTACTAAACCGGCTTGAAGATCCGGCTCTCAGAAATAGCAGTGTTCAATTTTCTGATTTTACCGGATCTATTGATTATGAGATAGATTCAAAAAATAAGTTAACTGCTTTTGGGTATTTTAGCAGCGATTATTTCGATTACAATAAATTAAACACCTATAGTTATTCCAATGCAGGAGGTTCTTTAAACTATATGCATCGATTCAATAATTCATTGAAAGGAACCCTAGCATTTGTTAACTCGAACTACCGATATAACACAATCGACAATACATTTCCAAGTGAAGCATACCAGCAGCAGTACCAACTAAATCATTCCGAAATAAAAGGAATTTTTGATTGGGTTATCAACAATAACCAAAATATAAATTTTGGAGTTGATGTTATCAATTATCGATTAGATAGGGGTACGATTGAACCTTATGGTTTAGAATCAATAAAAAAACCTGTTGATTTAGGCCAAGAACAAGGGCTGGAATCATCAATTTTTATTGAAGATAAGTTTCAAGTATTTCCATGGTTAGGGTTAACCGGAGGATTTCATTTAAGTTCCTTTATGAAATATGGACCTGGCACCACTTATATATACGCGCCAGATATGGCAAGGGAAACAAATAATATTATCGACACGATTAATTATGGCTCAGGAAGTAAAATTACCAGTTATTACCATCCGCAATTTCGATTTGCTGCAGAATTTAAAATAAATCCATTTAATTCTATTAAACTATCATTTAATCAAATGCAACAATATTTGTTTATGCTCAGCAATACTATTTCTATAGCTCCCAATGACCAATGGAAACTGGTTGATTATCATATTCAACCTCCTGTTTCAAATCAGGCATCTATTGGTTTTTATAAAATCTTTCCTGGTTTAGGTCTTTCATCTTCTGCTGAAACGTATTTCAAAAGGTCAAAACAAGTGGTTGAATATAAAGATGGCATTGATTTTTTAAGTACACCAAATGTTGAAACTACCTTGTTGCAAGGAGATCAAGATGCGTATGGCATTGAATTAATGCTTTCAAAAGAAGAAGGCAATTTTTCCGGCTGGGCAACTTATACTTATTCCCGCTCATTAATAACTGTTGATGGATCCAATTCTTGGGATAAAATTAATTTAGGAAAAACCTATCCTTCGAATTATGACAAGCCACATGTTTGCAATCTTATATTAAATTATCACTTTAATCGTAGGTTTTCAATTTCGTCAAATGTAGTTTATACCACAGGTCGCCCAATTACACTACCTCAGGGTCTTTATTATATGGATGGGAAACCTTATGTCGATTATTCAATGCGAAACGAATACCGCATTCCCGATTATTTCCGGGTGGATGTATCGGCCATTTTGGAAGGTAATTTGCGATTAAAAAAACCGTTTCACAGCTATTGGATGTTCAGCATTTATAATTTAACCGGCCGAAATAATGCTCAATCCATTTATTTTAGATCAGAAGATGGACGAATCAATGGGTATAAATATTCGGTAATTGGAGAAGCCATATTTACCGTATCATGGAACTTTAAAATAGGTAATTTCAGCAATAATTAGGTGTGTTGCTTATTTGTTTTTAGAATTTAATGAAAGAAAAAGATTAAAATAACAGAATTAAAAGGATGGTTAACTTATTAATAAAAGAGCAGTTGATTAATTTAAGATATAGTTTTCTATTATTTTGGACTTTATTTTGCTTGGCTGAGCAACTTGATGGGCAAACTTCAGTGGAAAGTAATGTGGCTTTAAATATAACTGAAAGCATTAATTTTACTACTGACCGCTCCGTATATGTTGTCACTGAACCAATCTTTTTCAAAGCCTTTCACTTTTCCGAATTAAAAGTAAATGAATTAAATTGGAGTAAGGTATTGTATGTTGAATTAATTACTCCTGATGGAAAACCTTTAATTCAAAGAAAATTCCAGTTAAATACTGACGGTACTAACGGATACCTCATAATACCTAACGAAATAGCAACTGGAAATTATTATATGAGGGCTTATACAAAGTGGATGCGGAATTTCAGCCCAACTAATTATCCGTATCAATCAATAAAAATCATTAACCCATTTACCACTGAATTATTACAGGCCCCAGCAAATCAAGTGGATACGGTGGATAAGTTCAAACTCAATGATATTGGTGATAGTATTTTTGAAATAGTTACAGATAAAAATTCCTATGGTAAACATGAAAATGTGGTTATTACTCTCAATAATAAAGCACAGAATCAGTCATTCAATCAAATGTCGGTATCAGTAGTAAAAGAAGGGGCTCAAGATTTCTTGAATACTAAGATTAAGAATGGCGATAGAAATATAACCAATTCAAATGGAGTTACTTTTATACCAGAAACAAGAGGAATTTCATTTACTGGTAAAGTGGTTAATAAAAAAGATTCCTTGCCCATAGCTTTTTCACAAATATGCCTTACCGTCATTGGCAGCTCTAATGAATATTTGAGTTCACTGACTGATACTGAAGGTAAATTTTATTTTTCCTTACCGGATCATATTGGATTAATTGAAGTTTTTATTACTGCCAATACTCCAAAATTGGAAAATGAACCGCTTATTTTGGTTGAAAATGATTTTTGCAATCAAAAAATTGAACTTCCATTTATTCCTTTAACTATTAGTGAGGAGGAAAAGAAAATGATCAATCCATTAATAATTAATTCACAATTGACTCAAAACTTTTTTCCAATAAAAGACTCAATAAATTTAAATAATAAAGCTAAAACAGCATTTTATGGGGAACCCTCATTCATTCTTAATATAGAAGACTATATAGCCATGAATGATTTGGTGGATTATTTTAAAGAATTGATACCATCAACCAAAATTTATAAAAAAAACGGCAAAAAAAGAATTCGAATTGTAGGTGAATATTCAGAATTATCCATTTTTGAACCCTTAGTTTTAGTTGATTTTGTCCCAATTTTTAATATCGATGCCTTACTAACCATTTCACCAAAACACGTAAAACGAATTGAAGTGATTACAAAACCATACATTATGGGGAGTATTGTTTATGGTGGAATTATCCATGTGGTATCAGGCGATGGAAATTTTGGAGGAGTGAGTTTGCCTTCAACCGGTCAATTTTTTAAAGTTCAGACTTTTGAAAAACCTATTAATTATCAGAATTCCAAAGCTTATAATAATCGGGTCCCAAATACGTTAAACTGCATCTATTGGAATCCGGATATTTCATTTGGTGACAAAAATGAACTAAAATTAAGTTTTGATACAGGCGATTCGCCCGGTAAATATTATGTAATTGTAAGAGCTTTCAATAGTTCAGGAATTGAAATGATGAAAACTTATTCATTTGAAATTAAGGATTAGACCTGACCTATGTTTAAAAAATATTTTATAAAATTTATTGCTGCTTTATTTGGCCTTTTAATAGAGCAGTCCTGCATTGAGCCTTATATTCCTGAAAGCCAGAAAGATTTTGTGCCCAAGATTATTGTAGATGGTCTTATTACCAATGAATCTGAATATCAAAACATAAAATTATCTTACACTTCCAAAATTGATTCGTTACTGTTTATACCTTTATCAGGGTGCTTTGTCGAAGTTTTAGATGATTTAGGAAATAGCTATTTTTTTGAAGAAACATATCCGGGAAATTATAATGGAAAAGTTACAAAAGAAAACTTCGTTTCTGGTCGTGAGTTTCAATTACATTTTATACTTAGCAATGGTGAAGAATATGAAAGCGATATGGAAAAGTTGACAAATTCGCCACCCATTGATTCCATACATTATTCGTTGGAAACCAAACCGACTACTGATCCTGCAATTAGCTATCAGGGTATGCAATTTTATTACAATTTTAAAGCATCCAATGAAGACAATAGATATTATAGACTAGTGGTTGAAGAAACCTGGGAATACCATGCTACCTATCCAATCTCAATTTTTTATTCTGGGGGTTATCAAACAATAAGTCCTGACTCTTCCCTTTTCTTTTGCTATAATACCCAACGAATTAATGATATTTTTTTAATCTCTACCGATGGGTTTGAAAAAAATGAATATGAAAATTTCCAACTTCATTTTGTTGATAACCAAACACAACGACTAAAATACAAGTATAGTATTTTGTTAAAGCAATATTCAATCAGCCAGAATGCATCTAATTTTTGGGCCAATCTTAAAAAAAATAGCCAGGAAAGTGGAGGGCTTTATGAGACACAACCAGCTTTAGTTATAGGAAATATTCATCATGTTAACTATCCCGATCAAATGGTTTTAGGATACTTTGGTGTTTCTTCGGTTCAGGAAAAAAGAATTTTCTTTGTTAAGCCAGATGATTTTACATTTGCTCAAGATTTTTATTGTATAGCATCAAAGCCCAATACTGAAGATGGATGGCCTGGTCAAACAGATCCAACAGAATGGCCCATTTACTTTTTATATGTGTTTGATATGGAAACAGAAAGTACAATTTTAGGAATTGCTCCTGTAGAGTGCTTCGATTGTACAAAATCAGGTGGAACAACTACAAAACCAGAATTTTGGTAAAACGAACCTTTCATAATAGAGCCGTTTACAAAAATGATATTTCAAAACAATGAGCATAAATAAATTTACATAAAGTATTTAAAAGCCCGTTTTCACAATAACAACTTTCTAAAAAAAATGAGACCAAAATTGTTCATTTTACTTTTCTTGATAGGAGTTAGCATTCAACAATCCTGTATTGAACCCTATATCCCAGAAAACCAGAATGACTTTGTTCCAAAAATTGTGGTTGATGGATTAATTACCGATGAAAAAGAGGAACAAACTATTAAATTATCTTATACTTCAAATATCGATACGTTAGCATTTGAGCCATTATCAGGTTGTTTTGTAGAGGTTTTCGATGATGTTGGGAATAGTTATTCTTTTTGGGAAATATACCCAGGAAATTATGTTGGATCAATTCCAAGTGTAAATTTAATTCCGAATCGAAGTTTCAAATTACATTTTATTCTCAATAATGGTGAAGAATATGAAAGTGATTTTCAAAAACTGCATTCATCCCCAACGGTGGATTTAATTCACTATGAAATTGATAATAAGGAAACTTCAGACCCGGAAATAAGTCATCCGGGAGTACAATTTTATTATGATTTCAAGGCACCTGAGGATTATGAAAGGTATTATCGGCTGGTTGTTGAAGAAACTTGGGAACATCATGCTACCTACCCAATATCTATATTTTATTCCGGTGGATTTCAAAAAATTAAACCCGACTCATCGCTCTTTTTTTGCTATCAAAGCAATACTATCAATGACATATTCCTCATTTCAACTAGTGGCTTTGTAAAAAATGAATTTAAAAATTATCAGCTCCATTTTGTCGATAATCAAACGCAGCGGTTAAGTCATAAATATAGTTTCCGGATTAAACAATATTCAATAAGTAAAGAGGCTTATGAGTTTTGGTTGAATCTTGAAAAGAACAATCAGCAAAATGGGGGACTTTTTGAAACACAACCCGCCATTGTGGCTGGAAATATCAAGCAAATTAATTTTCCTGAAAAACAGGTTTTAGGTTTTTTTGGAGTTTCTTCTGTCAGCGAAAAGAGAATTTTTATTACAGACCTTCAAGATTTTCCATTCTTTCATGATTATAATTGTATTGCATCAAAAGCAAATATTGATTTTTGGCCTTATACAACAGATCCCTCGGAATGGCCTATTTATTTTTTAAATCTATTTGATTCGGAATCAGGAACAACGGTATTAGGAATTGCACCACCTGAGTGTTTTGATTGCACAAAAAGTGGAGGAACAACACACAAACCGTATTATTGGTAAACAAAATAGTTTTTTCCACATATTGTATCAAAGCTAAAACCAATGAAAACTTTGTAGGTAGGTTTAGAAATACTGTAATGGTTAATAATTTCGTTTAAAGCCATTTGGGTAGCAACAATCCAGTTAATAGATGATATTTCATCCTGAAACCATTTCTTTTAATTGGCATCTAACGATTTCATTTACAAAAAAAGCTTTTTAGATTATTTTCGGAAATAAGTAAAGCACTACGAGCTACCTAAAATTTTACCCTATTATAAAACAGTGTTGGAATATTTTCAAACCCTTAACATTTTCCATAATTAGGAAATTAATAATTTCTCCTTATATTAGCTTTAAATGAAAGGTGTATTTTTCAATTAACGTTACAAACTCAATTATTATGAATGTATTTAAAAAATTATCCGTTGGCTTATGCATTGCGTTGCTGGCATTAAATTTAATGGGGCAAGACAGCACCAAAACCGAAAAGATAAAAACAGGATGGAATTTTGGGGCTATTCCGGTAATTAGTTACAACACCGACTTGGGTCTGCAATACGGAGCGTTAACTAATATTTATAATTACGGCGATGGAAAAGCATATCCGATGTATTACCATTCATTTTATGCCGAAGTTTCCATGTACACAAAAGGTAGCGGAATATTTCGCGTTTTTTATGATTCCAAATTCTTAATTCCCAACATCCGCTTTACGGCTGATATGGCCTATCTTCCAGATCAAGCATTAGACTTTTATGGTTTTAATGGAGCACAGTCTGTTTTTAACAAAGACTGGGCCGATGATACCAGCGATTCGTATAAGACCCGGATGTTCTACAAGCACCGCCGAAATATGTTCCGCACCAAGTTAGATTTTCAAGGAAAAACAGGACTTAAAAATCTGAATTGGGCCGCTGGATTGGTATTGAATAATATAGTGGTTTCAACAGTTGATATTGAAAAACTGAACAAAGGGAAAGAAGGAGATAAAGTGTTACCCGACACAAATACGTTATTCGATAATTATGTGGAATGGGGAATTATTAAACCTAAAGAGACAACCGGTGGCTTCTTTACATCATTAAAAGCAGGTGTAGTTTTTGACACCCGAGACAATGAACCCAATCCAATGAAAGGTATCTGGAGTGAAGCGGTGGTTTCTCAAACCATAAACGGAGATTTTAATTATACCCGGGTTGCTTTAACCCATCGGCAATACTTCACTTTAGTTAAAAACCAACTTTCATTCGCCTATCGATTAGGATACCAAGGCATTATTGCCGGCGAGGCTCCTTTTTATGGCCTTCCAGAGATGGTATTTTCCTACTTACCATCTTCCACCAGTGATGGATTGGGAGGTTCAAAATCGGTTCGGGGTATGGTTCGAAACCGCGTTGTGGGTAACGGAGTTGTTTATGGCAATTTGGAGTTGCGTTGGAAATTTACCCAATTTACAGTAGCTAACCAAAATATATATTTGGCCTTAAGTCCATTTATGGATTTAGGAAAAGTGGTTCAGGAAAGAGAAGTTGACAAATCAGGCATAGATCCATCAGTCGACCAATCGCAATATTTTAACGAAGGAAAGGATGAACTCCACATAACTTATGGAGCAGGTTTCCGAATCGCCATGAACCAGAATTTTATTATTGCTTGTGATGCTGGGTTCCCTGCAAATAAAGAAGATGGAAGTATGGGTTTGTATATTGGATTGAACTGGTTGTTTTAAGATAATCAATACATAGGAAAGAGGTGGCAAAAATTTGCCACCTCTTTTTTTTAAAATCCTTTAAGAATAAACGCAATGGTTACTCCCAAATAATTTCCTATAGCATAACCAATAATACCAATGGTTATACCAGTAACCATAATTTGCTTATTCTTTAAAGCCCCAGCCATCATGGGCACAAAGGGTGGTGAACATATTAAAGCGGTTGAAGAAACTATCAGCGTATCGGCGTCAATTCTAAACAATTTACTCAAAATTGTCTTTAATACCAACGATCCAAACACCACAAATGTGATGTATTTGAAAATGCCTCCGGCCATGTGCCCTAAATCCTGAATATTAGCCATGGATGCCACCACCAGGCAAAAAACAATAATAAAATACATTCCCGCCTGATAGGCATACTTGATTGCATTTATTGATTTAATTAATGACAAGCCAATAGATAGTGTGGTAATTGATAAGATAAGGACCAGCATGGATAGGTTACCTACTAAAAGAAATGAAACCCCAATTGAAGTGGCTCCAACCAAAATAGAGAGAATTAATGCTTTCAGGAGTGGCAAAAAATGAACTTTTTTAAATATACCTCTATAATGGGTTTCATCTTCATAAGCAGCTTCAATGCTTTCATGATTTTCCACTTCCTTATTGGGTAAAAACCATCTAAAAAAAAGTTTACCCAAAGTCATCAAAAAAAGTAAATAAACCGATGAAACCATCATATCAATGGTATTTACTGTTAAAAACACATTAGGGTCGGAATTTAACATAGCATGAATTGATGCTAGATTTGGTGTACCACCAGTATATACTCCCATAAGCATTCCGCTGATTTTCCATGCTTCAAATATTTCATTTTTAAAAAGGAAATATCCGGATGCCACAGTTATAACCACACAAAAAACAAGGACAATAAGTGCCACAACGGCTTTACCTGATACTTTCAGCCAACTACGAATATCAAGAGTAAACAATAGTAACGGAAGTGCTAATGGAATGGCAATGCTGTTAATAGTATCCTGTATTTCAGGCAAATCAGGAATATTTTTTAATAAACCCAGATTGCCTGCCAGAAAACCCAATGCATAAGCAAATATAACCGCACCAATTTTATTAATCCAAACAAATCGATCGCTTGCCATAATTAATGCGACAGGAAGCAAAAAGTAAAAACAAATAACTGCTATTGAATTAACCATAATACCTGAATTAAGTACCTACAAATATAAGAATCATCACGAATCTTGAAAATTCGTGGAATTTGTTTGACATTATCTTTAATAACTCTTAAATTTCACGAATAAATATTGTAATTTACAATGAACATTGATATATGGTAACGGGGTTAATTGGAACTTGTATTTTTTTATTCTTCTTAGTTGGTTTACTGTTCTATTATATTTTTCGGTTAAAGTATAAGCCTGCAGCACAGCAGGAGTTTAATGTAACAGAGATTATTCAAAAAACTACTCATTCCTTCTTTTTTTCAGCTGAGGGGAGACTGCTTTCCCAATCAGTAGTGCCCGCGGCAAATCAATTGCAGTTCAAATTCAAGATAGGACAACACATTTCAGAAGAAAAAAAACTTAAAAACATTGAAAAATATTTTGAATCGGCTTTAAAATTCAAAAAAAACATCTCCCTTAAATTACTGGAAGATGGTGAAAATGAACTATTACGGCGCCATGATTTAATATTTACACCGGTGCTTGCTGGTGATGAGGTGATGGGTATCATTTTAGTTTTTCAGGAAATGATTTCAAAAAACAAAGAAAAAGAACATCAAAATGCGCATAAAGAAATGGAAGAACAGCGCAATTATGCATTAAAACAAGTGGATGAAATTGAAGCGCAAAAAAATGATTTAGAACTTGCTTTTAAAAAATCGAGTAAACATCATATAATATTGCAAAAAGCATTACTAAAAAACGAAAAGCAGAAAGAAGAACTTGAGAAAGCACTGGAAATAATTAACAACCATAAACTTGAACTTGAAATAGCAAATAAGGATATAAAAGAAAGCAGTAGGCTAAAAGAAGTTTTTTTAGCCAATACCAGTCACGAAATACGCACGCCACTCAATGCTATCATTGGTTTTACCAACCTTTTATTAAATTCCGAGTTGACTGAAAATCAAAAAAGGTATCTTGAAAATATAAAAGACTCCGGGAACAATCTATTGGTGGTGATAAATGATATTTTAGATTTTTCAAAAATAGAATCCGGAAAATTGACGTTAGAACAAATTGATTTTGATTTTAGAAACCTGATAAAGCATACTATAAGTACTTTAACAGCCAAATCGCAAGAAAAAGGGATAGAACTAAAATTTGACATAAGCCCTGAAATACCGGAAGTACTAACCGGCGATCCCGTTCGTTTGAACCAGATACTTACCAATTTAATTGGAAATTCGCTAAAATTCACAAATCCGGGAGGATGGATTCGGGTTATTGCCACCAACGGAAAGATGACCGGTGAAACTCTTAAAATCCTTTTTAAAATTGAGGACAACGGCATAGGCATATCCTCTGAAAAACTGAAATATATTTTTCAGAGTTTTACCCAAGGTGAAAGTGATACCACCCGCAAATATGGTGGAACAGGATTGGGCTTATCAATTGTCAAGCAGCTAATTGAGCTCCAGGAGGGGGGAATTGAAGTAGAAAGTCAATTAGGAAAAGGTACCGCTTTCACTTTTTATATTATGCTACAAGTTCCAGATTTAAAAGAGAATAACAAGACTCACAGAGTAAATCAAAAGAACCAATTAAATTGTGTTGGATCAAACTGCATGAACATATTATTGGTTGAAGACAATTATATTAACCAGCAAATGGCTTATGATACCATTATGAATTGGAACAGTAAAATAACAGTTGAAATTGCCGAAAATGGAAAAATTGCCGTCGATAAAGTTATTAATGGTAATTTTCATCTGGTATTAATGGATATTCAAATGCCCGAAATGGATGGAAATGAGGCAACTAAAAAAATTAGGGAATTACCCACATCCAAAAGCCAAACTCCGATTGTAGCAATGACAGCTCATGCATTAAAAGATGAAAAAGACAAATGCCTCAACAATGGAATGAACGATTACCTTTCGAAACCATTTGACCCTGAGGAATTATTTGCCAAAATATTAAAGTTTGCTCCAAATACTAATGCAATGGCCTCGAATGAATTAAACATAAAACCCATAAATAATAAAGTCGATACAGATACACCCAAAGAAGAATATGAATATTTTAACACCGAAAACTTAAAAAAGATTTATCAGGACAATACTGCAAAAATTGCTAAGATAATTGGTATGTGCCATGCAAGTATTCCGAACGAAATTATTGAAATTCAAAAATCATTTGATGCTAAGGAATGGGAAGTATTACGAAACAAGGCGCATTCCTTAAAACCAAAGTTGGGTTATTTAGGTA
>JFJP01040279.1_pt1 | contig 11534 bp, 10 predicted proteins | sample 431651 | NCBI WGS metagenome assembly JFJP01 (sample SAMN02602958, study PRJNA72255) | Microbial mat metagenome, whole genome shotgun sequencing project. | biome: fresh water; feature: sink hole; material: water; isolation source: purple microbial (photo- and chemosynthetic) mats found in... | reverse complement strand
GTAGTTTAACTCTTTTGCAATCGATTTGGCAAAGGTGCTTTTCCCACACGATGAATATCCGTCAATAGCTATAATAAGTCTTTTTTCCATAACAGTTTTATCCCCCTGTCCTTATTGTCATTAAATAAGTAAAAATTAATTACGATATTTTTTATAAATATTATCAGGTCTTATAATAACGGATAAATGGCTCGATGACCCAGCAAGATGGTAGGTTGCCCTTCCAAACTCAATATCCATCCATGATGTGTTTATTCCGAATCCCCATGAGAAACCAACAGTTGACACCTTCGATTCAACCTTTAATTCACTTCTTCGCTGGTAGTTATATCCGCCGCAGAAATAGAAATTCTTATGGGGAATAAGTTCTACCCCAAGAAGAATATGTCGCATGAGGTTTTCAATAAATTCAGGTGAATTCTGGTAGGAAGTTAGCAGTGTGTCAGGCTCAATATACTGGTGTGTCAGATCAAATTTCTCAAGATGTTTAAGCGTTAATGAGAAGCGAAATGGAGCATGAGCCAGTTTCTGAGACACGCCTGCCTGTATCTCAAATGGCAGTTTCTGCCGGGTTTCCCCTGCATAGGTAGTAAGCTGGTACCCGGCATTTTTAATCACGATACCTGATGAAAAACGATTGCTCCTGTTGTGCCAGGCTGCACCAATATCGAGGGCGAATCCAAATGATGAATAACTTTCAAGATGAGACAACACTGGTTTTAAATTTATGCCTACTGAGAAAAGTGAGTCAATTTCACGGGAATACATAAGAGAAAATGCATATTCTGATGCACTGAATTTCCCGGTTATGTTCCCCGAAGGGTCGCTCTCTGTAAACGAACCATAGTTAAGATAAGTGATCCCTCCGGCAAAATTGCCTTTCCCGGGAATAGTATGTGAATACATTGCCAGACCGTAATTTATTCCGGCAAAATAGTTAACATAGTTGAGCGCCAGGGTATTATTCATACCCTGATTAAGCAGGGCAGGGTTGTGATAAGCCAGATTCAGGTTGTTTCCCGTAAGTGAAACATTTGTTCCTCCAAGTGAGGAGGTAAGCCCTGAGTGAGTCAGGTTGAGGAACTCATAAATATTATCACCCCCGGTCTGCGAAAAGGATGGCGATATTAAGATGCTGAGTAAAAGAATATATAGAGCTTTCCTGCCCATGTTTTACAATCAGTTACAAATATAACATGTTTTATTCAAACGCATAGCCAGTGGAAGTTAGTATTAGGGAACAGGATATAATTATCCATTGAAGGTCAGGCAGTTTTGCCTGTGAGTACAAGTGCTTCATCTATACTCTTTGGCCGGCCATTCATCTGCGACATAAACAAACCTGCAATAACAATAAACATCCCGGCAATGTTCTGTACAGTCAGTTTTTCTCCCAGTAAAATGAAAGAAAAAAGCGCAGTAAATATCGGGATAACATTGGTAAATACATTTGCTTTTATAATTCCGATCTTCTTCACTGAATAGGCAAAAAGAATAAAAGCCCCGCATGATGCAAACGCTGCAAGTTGGATTATTGGAAGAAACAAGTTAAATGATAAAGGAGTGCCGATAAAGTTTTTAAGGTCGAATATCAGAAACAGGGGAAGGAAAAGGGTGGCTCCAATAAGATTCTGAACATTAACGATGTAAACAGGGCTATAGGATCCAACAAGCCGGCTGAGGGTGAGATTGTACCCAACTGCTGAAAGAACTGCAATAAGCAAAAGCCCAAGTCCTTTCAGGTTATATGTTATACTTCCGTCAGTATTGAGTATAAATACAAGTACTCCTATAAATGACAGAATAATACCGGCGTAATTGATAATCTTAAGCTTATCTTTAAATATGAGCCAGGCTCCAATTGTTGCAAAGACAGGTATTGTGGAGATTAATACCGAACAGACAGTAGCTGATACATAAGTCAGCCCGAAACTTTCGCCCAGAAAATATAAAAATGGCTCAAAAAGCGCAAGCATAAAAAATAGCTTCCTGTCACCTTTCTTAATCTTCATAAAGCTTTTCCTGACAATCAGATATGTTGTAAGCAGGATAACAGAGAAAAGAAGCCTTATGAAGACAATAGTTATTGGCGGAAATGTTTTATTCGCCTCTTTGAACCAGATGAATGATAAAGCCCAGAAGATCATGGCAAGGACAAGGGCCGTATATGTTTTTACTTTGTTATTCAATGTTTTATGTTTTAATTTTCCTCTTTTCAGGAGGGGCGAATTTAATTTTATTATTTCTAATTCTTCTCTTTTGTTTGGAAATATTTTTTAATGAATCGTATCTCATTTAGGGCCGGTTATCAGCTTTGCTCATCAGGATGAATCGCTTATTTCGACCAGAACTGAAAAATATCTTCAGATAATTTACTAATATGCACATATACAAGAATATAGATCTCTTATTTGTTTCGAATATACAATGAAAATGATTTTTTCCAGATTTGTTAGTGAAGCATAAATTATTATATTTGACGCCTTGAAGATTCAAAAATTAGAAATAGATTGAGTTAATCTTCTAATTATAAGTCAAATAACTAATATCATAGTTTAAATGAAAATTCTGGTTTGCATCAGTAATGTTCCCGACACAACGACAAAGATCAAATTTGCCGAAGGAAATGCTTCCATTGACACTAACGGCATTCAGTGGGTCATTAACCCCTGGGACGAATTATCTCTCACACGTGCCCTTGAGCTCAAGGATGATGCTTCGTGCGGAATAAAATCGGTTACCGTAATTCATGTGGGTCCTGCATCAGCTGAACCGACTATACGTAAGGCTTTGGCTATAGGGGCCGATGATGCAATACGTGTAAATGCAGAATCGTCCGATGCCTGGTTTGTTGCATCACAGATTGCCGCAGTAGTGAAAAATGAGCAGTTCGATATAGTTTTATGCGGAATTGAGTCGAGCGATTATAACGGGTCCTTGGTAGGAGGAATGATTTCGGAATTTTTAGAAATTCCTTCAGTTTCAGCCATTTCCGGTATTAAGATTGAAAATGGCCAGCCTCTCCTTACTCGCGAGATAGATGGAGGCAAGGAGGTTGTAACTGTTCCTTTCCCATTTGTTGGTATTGTGCAGAAGGGCATAGCCAAAGAACCACGGATAGCAGCAATGCGCGGTATCATGATGGCACGCTCAAAACCTGTCAAGATTATTGAACCGGTTGCTGCTGAAACGCTTACGCGTATTTGTGAGTTTGAAAAACCAACACCTCGTGCAGCTTGTAAATTTGTCGATGCTGATAATCCTGCTCAACTTATTGAGCTGCTTCAGAACGAAGCCAAAGTAATATGATGTTTTTTTATAAGTAAATAATTTAAGATATGTCAGTATTAGTATATACCGAGAATTGGGATGGGAAGTTCAAGAAACTTTCCTGCGAACTGGTTTCTTATGCAAAAGGTGTAGCGAAAATGCTCAACACAGCTGTTACTGCTGTGTCTGTTGGGAAGGTTGGGGAGAGCGAATTAAAAAGACTTGGGGATTATGGAGCCGATAAAATAGTTAGTGTATATAACGATAAGCTACTTGCTCTTGACAGCCAGGCTTATACAAGTGTTATTGCAGATGTTGCCATAAAAGAGAATGCCACTGTTATTATTATTGCAAATAATAATACCGGAAAAGCTATTGCCCCGCGTTTATCAGTGAGACTAAAAGCAGGTATCGGTTCAGGTATAAGCAGGCTTCCGTTGAGCCTTGACCCTTTTACCGTGTATAAAAGAACCTTTTCAGGAAATGCATTTGCCCACCTGGTAATAAGTTCTGATATTAAGATCATAACTCTTGCTCAGAACTCCTTTGATCTGGTTGAAACGCCGAATATTGCTTCAGTTGAGAACCTGAATATATCAGTCGATGATTCCCTGATGAAAACAGTAGTTAAGGACGTTCAGAAACAGTCCGGAAAAATAGTTCTTACAGATGCCGGTATTGTTGTCTCGGGAGGCAGGGGAATGAAGTCGGCTGACAACTGGAACTCTTTGGTAGAACTTGCTGACTTACTGGGAGGTGCTACTGCCTGCTCTCGTCCGGTTTCCGACGAAGGCTGGAGACCTCATGATGAGCATACTGGGCAGACAGGTAAAATAATTGCTCCCAACCTTTACATAGCAGCAGGTATTTCGGGTGCCACCCAGCATCTGGCAGGAATAAGTTCATCAAAATATATAGTCGCAATAAATACAGATAAGGATGCACCTATTTTCGAAGCTGCACAGTATGGTATTGTTGGTGATGCAATGAAAGTTCTGCCAAAACTTGTTGCAGCTGTAAGAGAATTAAAAAAATAGAAGGTAATAACCTGGTCGGCCAATAAATTTTAACGAACAGACAGATTATGACAAAGCAGATAATATTTGCAATATCGCTTCTGTTAACGATAGGAGTCTTTTCTTATACAGTAAGCAGGATTGTCAGTTTTTTCAGATTTACCAGACCTGCATTTCCCGTAAGAGATTTTGGGAAGAGATTTGGAATTATGTTTTCTGTTGCATTTGGTCAGACTAAGATTTTTCGCAAACCTGTACTTGGTTTCTTTCACGCATTGGTGTTCTGGGGATTTTGTGTTATTATTTTCGGCAGCATAGAAATGGTTATCGATGGACTGTCGGGAAGTGACCGGGCTCTTCAGTTCCTGGGTCCTTTATATAACATCCTTATGGCATCGGGCGACATTTTTGCGCTTCTTGTGGCTGTTTCAATAATTATTTTTCTCAGTCGTCGTCTGTTCTTCCATATTAAGAGATTCGAGGGCATCGAGATGAAGAAAATATCACATATCGATGCTGCAATAGCGCTCTCTATAATCCTTACCCTGATGATTTCCCTTCTTTCCATGAACATAGGATATGTAGGATATATCAGGCTTACCGGAGAGGAAGCTGCAGGAGTCTATCCTGTGAGCCAGGTGGTTGCAGGACTGTTTTCATCTTTGTCAGCCGGCAGTCTGAAAATTATGTACGAAGTATCCTGGTGGGTGCATATTCTTTTAATTTTCATTTTTGCCAACATACTTCCCTATTCCAAACACTTTCATGTGTTTATGTCGGTGCCTAATGTCTTCCTTTCGAGGCTCGAACCTCTGGGCAAACTTCCCAATATGGAAAGTATCACCCGTGAGGTTAAACTTATGCTAAATCCCGAAACAGCTTATTCTGCTGCTCCGTCTGATGCTCCTGTTGAACGGTTTGGCGTGAAAGATGCCGGGGACGCATCGTGGAAAAACTATTTTGACTCATTATCATGTACCGAGTGTGGCCGTTGTACCTCTGTTTGTCCGGCAAATATAACAGGCAAAAAGCTTTCCCCCAGGAAAGTTCTGATGGATCTGAGAGCAAGAATGAAGGAGAAGGGGCCTCTCATGGTGAAAAACGGCAGAGATTTTAATGATAACAAGTCGTTGTTGCGAGACTATATTTCAGAAGAGGAGATATGGGCATGCACTACCTGTAATGCATGCGCGCAGGAGTGCCCTATTAACATTAATCATCCAACTTTTATAATTGATCTCCGCAGGTATCTGGTGATGGAGGAGGCTTCTGCTCCCGCAGAGCTGAAAGCCGTTTTTAACAATATTGAAAACAATGGAGCCCCCTGGCAGTATTCTGCAGAAGACCGGCTTCTCTGGGCAAAAGATTTGGAAATAATAATAAAGTAACCATGAAAACCCGGAAAATTGAAATACCTGTTATGGCCGATCTCTTCTCAAGGGGAGAGAAACCTGAATACCTGTTCTGGGTTGGTTGTGCGGGTGCTTTCGACGACAGGTATAAGAAGGTGGTCAGGGCCTTCGTGAAAATCCTCACTCACCTGAAAGTGAGCTATGCTGTACTTGGGAAAGAGGAGACTTGCACCGGCGATCCTGCCAGAAGGGCAGGTAATGAGATGCTTTTCCAGATGCAGGCCCTGCAGCTGATTGAGATTTTTAAGATGTACGATGTAAAAAAGATCATTACAATATGCCCACACTGTTTTAATATCTTCAAAAATGAGTATCCCGATCTGGGAGGGTCTTACGAAGTCATTAACTATCTTCAGTTCCTTAACACTGCTTTAGATGCAGGTAGTTTAAAGATTGATCCGTCTTCGTTGAAAAACATTTCAGTTACATATCACGATCCTTGCTATCTTGGACGGGCTAATGAGATCTACGAAGAGCCTCGTGTCATTCTTAAATTACTGACATCCAACCTGGTTGAGATGAAAAGGAACAAAAGCTTCGCATTATGCTGCGGCGCCGGTGGTGCACAGATGTTTAAGGAAGCAGAAAAGGGCGATAAGGAGATTTTTATTGAAAGAACTGAAGATGCACTCAAAACAGAAGCTAAAGTTATTGCCACAGCTTGTCCTTTTTGCATGACCATGATGACAGATGGCCTGAAATATAAAAATATGGAAGATGAGATCAGGAACCTTGATATTGCTGAGTTAATAGTACAATCACTTGAATTATAGACTAATCCAAATAATTTTATTAGCACAATGGAAAAAAGTAAAATCTTGAAAAGCGGTGAATTTCTTGTAAGTGAAATCGATTATAAAGATATTTTCATCCCGGAAGAATTTGATGAGGAACAGAGAATGATTGCCCAGACATGCAGTGATTTTCTTGAGGCAGAAGTGTATCCAAATCTTGAGCAGGTTGAAAAAAGCGACAGGGAGCTAATGAAGAGCATGCTGAAAAAATCAGGAGAGCTTGGATTAATGGGGATCTCCATCCCTGAAGAGTTTGGTGGATTTGGTCAGTCTTTCGTGACACAAATGCTTGTGGCAGAAACAACCGGTGCCGGCTATTCATTCTCAGTAGCTTATATGGCCCATTGTGGAATAGGTACTCTTCCTATTATGTATTACGGGAACAAAGATCAGCGGGAGCGTTATGTGACAAAACTCGCAACAGGAGAACTGATTGGCGCATATTGTCTTACAGAGCCTGGTGCAGGCAGCGACGCAAACTCAGGTAAGTCAAATGCAAAACTTACTGACGATGGGAAACATTATATTCTTAACGGGCAGAAGATGTGGATCACAAATGCCGGATTTGCTGACACACTTGTTGTCTTTGCAAAGATTGACAGCGACAGGGTACTAAGTGCCTTCATCGTGGAAACGAAGTCCCCGGGAGTTGTTATCGGTCCCGATGAGCATAAAATGGGAATAAAGGGTTCATCAACAGCCCAGATCTATTTTAATGATGTACTGGTGCCGGTTGAGAATCTTCTTGGGAAACGTGGAGAGGGCTTCAGGATTGCTCTCAGCATACTCCATATGGGACGCCTTAAGCTGGGGGCAAACGTCCTTGGTGCCGCGAAGAAAACCATTACCGATACAATCAAATATGCCAACGAAAGAAAACAATTCGGTGTGCTTATTTCAAGCTTTGGGGCACTCAAGCACAAAATGGCTGAACAGGTGATACGTCTGTTTGCATCAGAATCTGCTGTATACAGGGTGAGCAGCGACATTGATACTCTCATGAAACAACTTACTGTTAACTGCGGAGACTATGGCCGTGCATCGATAGAGGCTATCAGCCACTATGCTGTTGAGGCAGCTATTCTTAAAGTTGTAGGTTCTGAGATGCTCGATTTTGTTGCTGATGAGGCCGTTCAGATACATGGAGGAATGGGTTATTCGGCTGAAATGTCTGTGGAGAGAGGATACCGCGATTCCCGGATTAACAGGATTTTTGAGGGAACAAATGAGATAAACAGGCTTCTTGTTGTTGACACAGCGATGAAACGTGCCATGAAAGGGGAATTTGACCTTTATGGAGAGGCTGAAAAACTATACTCAGGATTGGATGGAATAAGCGATGGCAAAATAAGCGGGGAGACATACTACCAGGAGAAAACAAGATATATCAGGAACTTCAAAAAAGCTATGTTGATTTGTATTCATGGTGCAACGAAGCGGTTCGAGAAGAGCCTTATGCATGAACAGGAGGTACTTAACAATATAGCAGAAATGATGATGGAGACCTACATCTCCGAATCTCTTTTATTAAGGATAGAAAAGCTTGAATCAATTAAAGGTGAGGCCCCGGTTTATAAAGATATGATTGATGTCAACATTACCGATACAGCAAATATCATAAGAAAATCAGCTCTTGAAGCTATTGGAGCATTCTCTTCTGATGATGCCTGTCCGAAACTTATCAAAGCAGTCGAAAATCTTACAAGAGTAAGGTGCTTAAATGTTAAAGATGCACGAAGAAGGATTGCTGATAAACTGATTGAGGATAACGCTTATAAGTTTTAGTGGAATTGGCCTAAGATACTGATTAAGAGGCTTTCTGTGAAAGCCTTTTTTTATGATCCATATACAGGTCTTTTAATGAAAAAGCTTATCATCTAATTTGATTATCTTTGTACTTCAGGATCATCACCCGGGAGAAGCGACCCCGGTGAAGTCAATCATGTGCGGTTCAATTATACCATTATACCATTAAAATCAAAATATTATTATGATGAAAAAGTTAATCACAGTAGTTATTGCCGTTATGGCATTATCCATCTTTTTCCAGGCTTGCACAGTTGTTCCGCTTACCGGCCGTAAACAGCTGTCCCTGTTACCAGAATCAGAAATGATATCAATGGGATTAACAAACTATTCCGATTTTATGAAGGAAAATCCCCCTTCAGCAGATAAATCAAATACAGCAATAGTGAAGCTGATAGGTAATAACCTTTCAGAGGCAGTAATTAAATATTTTTCTGATAATGGCCTGTTGAGCAGGCTGGAGGGTTATCAATGGGAGTTTAACCTTGTGAATGATGAGACACCGAACGCCTGGTGCATGCCCGGTGGCAAAGTAATGGTCTATAGTGGCATCCTGCCATATACAATTGATAATAATGGACTTGCCGTTGTAATAAGTCATGAGATTGCACATGCAGTAGCCAGACATGGAAATGAAAGGATGAGTCAGCAGATGCTGACACAGTTTGGAAATGTTGCATTAAATGAGATAATCAAACAAAAGCCTGAAGAGACAAAAAGCATTTATAATACAGTATATGGCATGGGTTCCCAGTTAGGTATTCAACTTCCATATTCACGGGAACATGAATATGAGGCAGATAAACTGGGTCTTATCTTCATGGCCATGGCGGGTTATGATCCTCAGAGCGCTGTGGCTTTTTGGGAACGCATGAGCGCTATGGGTGGAAGTAAGCCTCCTGAATTTCTGAGCACCCATCCTTCCGATGCCAACAGGGTGAGAAAAATTAAAGCAGCTATACCTGAAGCTATGCAGTATTACAAAAAGTGATATAGATCAATTTTGTATATGATAAAGAGCATCCGTGCTTATGGAATTTACTGCCTGTAGAATTCATTTAATCAGGATAATCCGGTATCTTTGTGAATTAATTAACAATGCTAAAGTTATGGATCAGAAAATCAATAAGCCCGGACATTTTTTTGCTTTATTTGTTCTGTTGGCAGTTATGACCGGTATCTCCTCTTGTGAAAAGTTTACTTACACACCTCCGGCAGTCGATCCTAATGCCACATGGCTCCTTTCGACTGATATTCAGCCAATATTCACGGCCAGCTGCGTTTCATGCCATGGTGGTGCCGTAGCTCCCGATCTCAGGGAAGGGAAGTCTTTTCAGGCACTTACAAAAGGAGGGTACCTTGACTTACCTGCTGAATCAAGTGAATTATATTCAACTATGACTGGCTCAAGTCATACAGCAAGATCAACAGCAGCTGAAAAACTTAAAGTCCTCTACTGGATAACCCAGGGAGCCGAGAATAATTAATATAACTAAATCAGATAAAACCTACTGACATGAAAAAGATTTTTATCCTTCTCACACTATCTTTATTTATCTCTCCCTTATTTGCCCAGGAAGAGGAGCAGACTAAGGCTGAATCAACACCGGTAATGTTTACGTTTGGAACTTCAATTCTTATTGATAATCAAACTGTTTCTACACCTTACAAGGGAGGTATGGAGATGGAAATACACCATAGATTCAGTCTTATCGAAAATATTCATAATCTGTATGGAATATATGGAGCCGCAAATACCCGTCTGGGACTTAATTACGGTATTACTGACCGTTTGATGGTAGGTGCCGGAACGACAAAAGATTATAAGCTGCAGGATATTCAGTGGAAATATCTTATCCTTCAACAGACTGAGGACGATAAAATGCCGGTTTCTCTTTCTTACTATGGAAACATTGTTGCTGATCTTCAGAAAGAGGAGGTGTTTGGCCCGGAAGAAAGTTACAAGGAGATACACAGATTATCATATTTCACTCAGCTTATTGTTGCGCGAAAAATAAATGAGATGTTTTCTGTTCAGGTAGCTCCTTCACTGGCTTACTTCAACGCAGTTCCAATATATTCCGACACAACAGGCTATAAGAATCTGAATCTCGGAATATCCGCTGGTGCACGTGCAAACCTGTTTGGGGCACATTCTCTGATGGTTGAGTATGACCAGTTGCTGACTAAACAGGATCTGGATGAGCAGCCAAAACCAAACCTTTCATTAGGATGGGAGATAAATACAGCAACTCATACTTTCCAGGTATTTGTTGCAAACTATTCACAGATAATAAATCAGAGAAATCTTGTGTTTAACACTAATGATTTCTCAAAAGGCGAATATCTTGTCGGTTTTAATATCACCGTAAGGTTCTAATTCACTCAGGGAGTCAGAGATGAGGTTTCTAAAAATATTCTTGGTTTCACTGTTCGCTTTTTTTTCTTTCAGTTCTGTGGCATCAGCCGGGTTATTCCGCCTGAATAGTAATAGCGTCATGGTGCAGGATACAACTTCTTTTGTCTCTCCTTACGAGGAGGAAAACAATCATTGTTTTAAGTGTCACGGACAGGGACGATACGAGTACACTAATGAGAATCTTGGTCAGCAGATTAAAGCTATCATGTGTTCCGACAGGATTGTTCTTAAAGAAGAATTTTATGAATCAAATCATAAGAGTTTCAGTTGTACTGATTGTCATTCATCGGAATACGTTAACTTTCCGCATGCCGGGGAGTTGAGGATGGAGCCAAAACTTAACTGTATCGATTGCCACGGTGGTGATGAGGCTTATGCACGGTATCATTTTGAAGAAATTGAATCTGAATATGCCCAGAGCACACATTATAAACTTGAAGAATACGGATTCTCATGCTGGAAATGTCACGATCCGCATAGTTATAAGATAAAAGTCAGAAGCAGCTCTAATGTCAGGGAGACAATTCTGTACGATAATACCATTTGTCTTAAATGCCACTCCGACTTTAACCGTTTTCAGCTGATGAGCGACAAAGAGGAGATAAACATAATTAAAAAACACGATTGGCTTCCAAACCAGGCAGCACATTTTGCCAGTGTTCGCTGTATTGAGTGCCATACAAAAATAAATAATGATATTGCTGTAGCTCATATAATTAGGCCTAAGGAAGAAGCTGTGAGGCTATGTAATGAGTGCCATTCAAAAAATTCTCTGCTAATGGCTTCACTTTATAAGTTTGAGTCGAAAGAGCAGCGC
>JFJP01034858.1_pt1 | contig 11534 bp, 7 predicted proteins | sample 431651 | NCBI WGS metagenome assembly JFJP01 (sample SAMN02602958, study PRJNA72255) | Microbial mat metagenome, whole genome shotgun sequencing project. | biome: fresh water; feature: sink hole; material: water; isolation source: purple microbial (photo- and chemosynthetic) mats found in... | reverse complement strand
CGCTCAAGTTTACGCATTCCGGCGAGGTGGCGGTCCGTGTGTCTCTTGCAGAAGAGAACGAGTCGCACGTGGTACTGCGCTTCTCGGTACGCGATACGGGTATTGGAATTCCGGAAAGCAAGCTGGGATTGCTCTTTGGTAAATTCTCTCAGCTTGACTCGTCGACTACCCGGCGGTACGGCGGTACCGGCCTGGGTTTGGCCATTTCCAAGCAGCTGGCCGAATTGATGGATGGCAGCATAGGTGTCCAGAGTACCGAGGGTTCGGGTTCTGAATTCTGGTTTACCGCGAAGCTGTTGAAACAGGCGGTTAAATCCAGGGATGAAAACGTACCCGCCAACCTGGATAAAGTAAGGGTGCTGGTTGTTGATGACAATGCCACAAACCGGGAACTGCTCATCGCGCGGCTTGGATTGTGGGGCATGCGCCTTGAAGAAGCGGAGGATGGGCCTCAAGCGCTCGAGCGCCTGAACAAGGCCGCTGACCAGAATGACCCATTCCCGCTCGCGATAATAGACATGCAGATGCCCGGCATGGACGGCGCTACGCTTGGTACGCTTATCAAGGCGGACAGCCGGCTGTCGGGCACCTGCATGGTGATGCTTACATCGCTGGGTCTGCGCGGCGACGCCAAGCGTTTCGAGGAGATAGGTTTTGCAGCCTACGCCACCAAGCCCATCCGCCATGAGGAACTGAAATCCATCCTGTCGGCAGCGCTGGGCGAGAATGAAGCCGGGGTCAGGAAACCCCGGCGCATGGCTACCCGCTACTCGGCGCGAGAGATACACGGCAAGTTTTCAAACTATGCCGCCCGGATTCTGCTTGCTGAGGATAATATTACCAACCAGCAGGTGGCAATCGGCATACTCAAAAAGCTCGGGTTGAGCGCAGAGGCGGTCGCGAATGGCAAGGAAGCCATCAAGGCGCTTGAGACCATCGATTACGACCTGGTGCTCATGGACGTGCAGATGCCCATCATGGATGGACTCGAGGCAACCCGCGTGATCCGCGATGCTCAATCATCGGTATGCAACCACCGGGTACCGGTAATTGCCATGACCGCGCACGCACTGCAGGGTGACAGGGAACGATGCATGGCCGCTGGTATGAATGACTACGTATCGAAGCCGGTATCGCCGGTATCCTTGTCGGAAGCGCTGGAGACATGGTTGCCTAAAAAAATAAAGGATGCTGTGGTGCAATCAACGGTTGACAATAGCAAAGCCGCCACCAATGTCACGGTTGAAACCACAAAGATTGGTGAAACCGAAGACGGTCCGCCTGTCTTTGACAGGGCTGGCTTCCTTGTGCGCGTTATGGATGACACCGAGTTGATGAACGTCATCATCGCGGCTTTCCTTGAAGACGCGCCGCGCCAGCTTGCCTCTTTGGGAGCAATGCTTGAGACAGGCGATCTGGTCGCGGCGTCAAGAGCTGCCCATTCCCTGAAAGGAGCATCCGCCAACGTGGGGGGCGAACGGGTCAGGCAGGCTGCCTCCCTGGTTGAGACTGCCATCAAGAACAACGATCTGGACGCCGCAAGAAAGCACGGAGTACTGTTGGCGGAAGAATTAGAGCGATTGAAAACTGCTATGTCTGAAGCTGCACGTTGACAGGTTTACAGGACGGTTGTAGCCTGTTCGTGAGGTAAGCAGAAAAATTTATGCGCATCAGGGTATACGCCCCGCCTTTCGCGGATCATACACGCATCGACGACGACGGGTATGTCGAAGTACCAGACGGTAAAACACTTGATTTTCTGCTCAGGCACCTGCGCATACCATTCCGCCGTGGCGCTGTGCTCTTCCTTATGGTCAATTATGAACGCGCCAAGCTGTCCCGTACATTGGCGGATGGCGATACGGTAAGTTTTATTTCCTTGCTTGCCGGTGGTTGAACCGGCCATCCCTGCTGTCGTACCTGGAGGTCTGGAATGAAAGCGTGTATGGGTACCGTGCTCATGGTTGATCTCGAGGCGCGCAGCTTTGTGGAACGGGCTATTCCTGAAAAAACGTACGAACGCTATCTGGGCGGTATAGGTTTGGCGGCTTCATTATTATACGACGAAATTCCTGCCGGAGCCGACCCGCTGGGTCCTGACAACATTTTGTGCTTTGCCAGCGGGCTCCTTACGGGTACTGGCTCGGTAATGACGGGACGGTGGATGGTTGCGTGCAAATCACCGCTGACCGGCGGCTGGGGCGACGCCAATTGCGGGGGCAACCTGTCGCCGGCCATAAAGCAGTGCGGCTGGGACGCCATACTGTTCAGGGGTATAGCTTCCGAACCCCTCGTGTTCGTGGTGGATGTAAAAGGACCACGGCTGGAAAGCGCCGGAGACTTGTGGGGCAAGGATGCGATAGAAACCGAGGAGTCATTGCGCCTGACCCATGGCCAGGGTTCATCGCAGAAACCGGGTAAAGCTCCCGCGATTGCGGCCATCGGACCGGCGGCTGAAAAATTGTCGCTTATTTCCGGCATATCAAATGACCTGGGACGCTACGCAGCCAGGTCGGGCGTCGGCGCGGTCATGGGTTCAAAACGACTCAAGGCCATAGTCCTCAAAGGCAACAAGCCTATATCGTGCGCCGATACCGAGGCGGTCAAACTGCTTTCAAAATCCTATTCCAATAAAGTCAGGCGCCAGAACCTGCCTGGAATCATGAAGGGCAGTTACCTTACGGTATTGGGCAAGATAATGGGTGGCAAACAGGTAGTGCCGCTTGACGGAATCCTGTCGGCCGGCATCATGAAGCGCTGGGGAACCATCTACAACAATCTTGCCGGCGCGGTGAACGGCGATTCTCCGATGAAAAACTGGGGTGGCTCTGTCGCGGAATTCGGCCCGGCAAAGTACAGGAAACTTGACCCTGATAAAATTGTCGCCCGTGAAACCAGGAAATACCACTGTTATTCCTGCGTCATAGGATGCGGAGGCGTGGTCGACGTGCGGGGCGTGGTTCCCGGTTCAACGCATTCGCACAAACCGGAGTACGAAACAGCGTGTTCCTTCGGCCCGCTCTGCATGAACGACGACCTGGACACGATCTACCGCTGCAACGAGATTTGCAACCGGTCGGGTCTGGATACCATTTCAGCCGGTTCGACCGTTGCCTTTGCCATCGAGTGCTTCGAGAACGGTGTCGTAACAAAGGCCGACACCGACGGCCTGGAGCTGCGCTGGGGTAACGGAAAGGCCATTGAAGCCCTTCTGGGCATGATGGCACGCCGCGAAGGATTTGGCGACGTCCTCGCCGATGGCGTCAAAAAGGCGGCTGAGCGGATTGGCAGGGGCGCGGAACGATTTGCCATCCACGCCGGTGGCCAGGAACCGGGCATGCACGACGCGCGCCTTGACCCTATGATGGGCGTGTCGTTCAGCGCAGACCCGACGCCGGGCAGGCATACCATTTCAGCTTCAGTCTACTATAACGTGTCGCACGTCTGGGAGGACGTCCCCTGGGCTCCTCGAGTTACTAAAATATATCCCAAGAGCGATGAGTACGAAGCTACCGACCGCGAGGCAGACAAGTCGGTGGCGGGTACCTGCCTCAAGCAGGTCATAGACGCGGCTGGCGGTTGTCTGTTTGCCATAGCCTCGGGCCTCCAGCACTGGAAGATATTTGAATATCTTGACGCTGCGACCGGCGCGGGCCGCGGTGCGGTGGAGTATATGGAATGTGGTCGCCGGATACAGACGCTCAGGCAGCTGTTCAACGTCAAGCACGGGCTTGATCCCAAGGCATCAATCATGCACAGGCGCATGGCCGGCGTACCTCCGCTGGAAGCCGGGCCGTTGAAAGGGGTTACCGTGCCGATCGAAGCGATGGTAGCTGCGTACTGGCGTCGATTTGGATGGGATCCCGATACCGGAGTGCCCTTGCCTGCAACCCTTGAAGCCCTGGGGCTGCCGCAGTTGCCCGGTTCCGCCATCAGCAAGGAGGCACGGTAATGGTCAGTAAAAAATACCCCGGTATCGACTACAAGCTGTGCATGGCCTGCGGTTCCTGCATTCCGGCCTGCCCCTTTGGATGCCTGGAGCTTACCAAACAGGGGCTGGACAAATACAAGAAGGCCTACCCGGAACTGGCAAGGCCGGATGGCTGCACGGGATGCGGCCTGTGCGCCAAAGCCTGTCCGGTGGACTGCATAACCATGGTTTGAACTGGCTGGCCTTGACTGAATATTGACCGGCTGACGGTCTTTGGATGCATTTTTTAATAATTACAGGAGGTGCTATATGGCTACCATCGTTATCGAGCGGCTTCCCAGTCGCGATTATCTGCCCGGTTGTGCTGCTCTTGCAAAGGATTACGGAACATCTTCATGGGATGACCGCCCGGAGGTGCTTGCCATCAAGGCTGCAGTCTTTGCGGCTATGGATACGCTCGAAGCGGAAACCGGCATCTCTGCCAGGTTCAAGAACAAGCGCGTGCTGGTCAAGCCAAACCTTGTAACGGTGTACGACCATTTTGGTACGGTGGACCCGGTATCACCGGAGACGACCGACCCCCGGGTGCTCGATGCCCTTATCCTGTGGCTTTCATCCCGGGCTAAGTCAATTGACATCGTGGAATCGTCGGGCAGGGGCAATCCGACGCGTGCATCCTTCCAGATATCCGGTATCGATCGCTTGGCGGCCTATCGGGGTTGTGGTCTTTACGCGCTGGAGGAGCTGCCGGTTGACCGGTACTTTCTGCCTAAAGCCGGTGTCCAGCGCGAGATACTGGTACCCAATATTTTTTCAGAAATTGTCCGTGGCGAAGCTGCCTATGTGTCGGTACCAAAGCTCAAGACAAACCTCTACACGGGGGTTACCCTTGGCTTCAAGAATGCGATGGGCGTCATTCCATACAACCTGCGCCAGCGTCACCACCACTACGCCATAGACAGAAAGCTTGTAGAGATGCTGTATCTTTTCAAGCCGGATCTGGTACTCATCGACGGCGTGGTAGGCGGGGAAGGTGAATGTCCCGCACCGGTAGATCCGGTGGACAGCCGCATGATCATAGCCGGTGACCACGCGGTGGAAACGGATCGCGTTGCCACGCGCGTTATGGGCTTCGACCCATCGTCGATAGAACTCATGCGGGTAGCGGACGAACTGGGCTTCGGCGAAAAAGGCGGAGTCAAGGTGCTGGGAGACCCGACCCCTGTGCCGTTCAGACCGGCCGACCAGTCGTTACTTTCCGATCGCGTAAAAAAAGCTTTTCCAGGTCTCAGGATTCTCGTCGGTATCGACAGGAAGCAGGGAGGCTCATCTACGGGAAAACCTGCTGCCGATTCGGGACCAGAGTATGCCCGGGCGATAGAGCATGCATGCTGGGGCGGTTGTGCCGCTACGACAAGGTTCGGGCTGTCGCTCATCGAGGCAGAGGGGTACCGTCCTGAAACAAGGGGAGTCATCATGATTGGCCCAGGCCTGCAAGGCGGGGAGGGAATGCCTTCAACCGGTCCCTTCTGGTACGATGCGGATGGAAAGGCCTGGGACGAGCAGTCCATCTTCGCGCTGCCGGGCAAAAAATTGGTGATAGGAAGTTGTGGCGAAAAGTTGGCTGGCAAGGCGGATCTTTTTGTCGAGGGCTGCATGCCGTTTGCCAATGCACCCCACATGGCAATTCACCGGATTACCGGGACAAGCTGCAGGGTCCTGTCGTTCCAGAACAAGAATTTTGGATCAATCCTTTTGAATACCGTACGCCTGAGGGCAGCGAGGCGCAAGCTTATCAAAGCCGGTACAAGACTGGACGTACCCTTTGAGACTGCTTCTGAACCTCCCGTGCCCACCGGACCGCAAGGCGCAAGCGATACGCCTTCCTGGATTCCCTGGCCCCTTCCGCCTGTCACCCGGGCCGAGAAGGCGCGACTCCTGGCTTTTGAGGACGACGCGGCAGCTGCATCGCTCCGTGGCGTGTACGAGGAACGTATTGTCGCGAAGCTGTTCTGGAAATCGCAGATGTGGACAACCTTCGCCATAACCTGGGCACCTCTGGTTCTTGCCGGGCTTGGCGCGTTGGGGCTTGGCGTAGGCTGGCCGCCTTCAGTCTGGTTTAAAATATGGCTTGGCATAGAAGCCCTCCACGCTGCCGAGTTGCCTTTCTCGTTACCCGCGATGGCGAAGTTCGGCAAGCGAACCGGTAAAGGACGCCCCGTCTGGCAGACCGTCGTGCTGACCCTTGAAATGGGCTACCCCAGCTGGGTGCCGTGGGCTCTGGGCATCCATGGTTGAAGGCTGCTTTTTCATCGTGCTGGCGGATTTTGCAATTTTGACGTATAGTCAACGAACATTTTTTTCCAACCTGCTCAAGCGAGGAGTTTCCAGTGAGTATCGACATCAGTCTTGAGAATCTTTCGGCTGCCTTTCCTGCCGACCTGTCACCCGACCAGCGCGCCAAGGCACAGACGCTGTTCCTCAAAAAGCTGTCCATGGACGCGCATACTTTTTTTGGCGGCAAGATGCAGACAGTGCCCAAATGCGGATTGTGGGGCTTCAACTGGTTCAACGTGTGGTACACGCCAGGCGTATCCAAGGTTTCAACGACCATACGCGACGACAACGAGTCGTCGTTTGCCCTGTCAAACCGCGGCAACCTGGTGGCGGTAGTCTCCGATTCAACGCGCGTGCTCGGCGACGGCGACTGCACGCCTCCCGGCGGCCTTGGCGTGATGGAAGGCAAGGCCTTTTTGATGAAGTACCTCGGCGGTGTCGATGCGACCGCCCTCTGCATCGATTCCCGAGGTCCCGACGGCAAGCACGACCCGCAGAAGATCATCGACTTCGTGAAGATGGTCCAGCCCAGTTTTGGCGCTGTCAACCTCGAGGACATCAGCCAGCCCAACTGCTTCAAGGTGCTCGACGAGCTGCGCGAAGCGTGCGACATTCCCGTGTGGCACGACGACGCGCAGGGTACCGCGACGGTGACCCTCGCCGGGCTTATCAACGCGCTCAAGCTGACCGGCAAGAAGATTGGCGATGTGCGCATCGTGCTCCTTGGCGCTGGCGCTTCCAATACGACTATCGCCCGGTTGATACTCGCTGACGGCGGCGATCCCGATAAAATGACGCTGTTCGATTCCAAGGGCTCTCTCCATCTCGGCCGTGCCGACATCGAGAAGGATCCCCGCAATTACCGCAAGTGGGAGTTGTGCCAGAAGACAAACCCCAAGCGCTACGCCGACGAAGCTGCCGCGCTCGCTGGCGCAGACGTACTCATTGCCCTGTCTACGCCCGGCCCGGACACGGTAAAGCCGGAATGGGTCAAATCGATGGCCGCCAAGTCAATAGTATTTGCCTGCGCCAACCCGGTGCCGGAAATCTGGCCGCACACGGCCAAGGCGGCCGGCGCATACATCGTGGCGACTGGCCGTGGCGACTTTCCCAACCAGGTAAACAATTCGATATGCTTCCCCGGCTTGCTTAAGGGCGCCTTGCTCGTGCGCGCCAGGAAGGTGACCGACGGCATGGCAATCCGCTGCGCGCACTCGATAGCCGACTTTGCCGAGAAGCGCGGCATCAATCCCGACGACATCATCGCCAAGATGGACGAGACCGACGTGTTTGCCATCGAGGCTGCCGACGTCGCCGTGCAGGCTGTCAAGGAAGGCGTGGCCCGCACGCCAATGACCTGGGACCAGGTACACGACCGCGCCATGGCCGACATCCTGGAAGCCAGGAAGACAACGGATGATCTGATGAAGCTTGGCCACATCAAGACCCCGCCGGAATCGATGATCCGGGGAGCCTTGGACTGGGCGGTGGCCGAAGTACGGAAGTAGGCAGCAGCAGGCGTGCGGCCGCTTTTTGACCGCACGCCAGAGGCCATGGATGCCTATCGAACTACTACGTAGACAATGGTTGACAGGACTGTGGCCGACACTGTCGACAGGAAGTTGACCATGTCGTTGCTTACCCAGCGATAACCCCGTACGAGGATGTTGGGTTTGCCGTCGGTGACCGGCCGTTCCGTATAGCGGCCGGTTACCGCGCAGGTGTACTGTGCCTGAATAGCGGCACCGAGCAGCGAATCAATCACCGCCCCGGTAAAGCCTGAACCGGCGGCTATCAGCGCGACGAGACCCCAGGATGCTTTGGGCACCAGGGCCGAGCCACCGTAAGCGGCGGCGAACAGCAAACCAATGAAAGCCGCCCCGAGCGCTGAGGCAAAAAATCCAAGTGGCGATACGCCGCCTGACGCACCTGGCGGAAGTTCCTTGCCCGACAATATCGATCTAGGAAGTTTTCTGTACAGCACGCCTATCTCGCTGGCCCAGGTATCCGCGTTGGCTTCGGCGAAGGCGGTTGCAAAGGCTACGAGCCAGATGACGTCCTTGGTAACTGCGTACAGCACCGATGCTATTGTTGCGGTGCCTGCGTTGGCCAGCACCTGGAATGCATCGCGCCGGCCGCCTTTTTCTTCTATCTTGCGATCCATCCGTCTGCTTGTAAAAATTCGCCCCACCGCGGTTGATGACAGGAAGAATCCAACGAGCAGTGCGTAAGCCGGAAAACCGCCGGCAAAGAGTATCGCCGTTCCGACGGCTGCCCCTACGGCTGCGCCGCTGGCATCCACCGCGCGCTTGCGGAACGCGCCAAAAGCGACTATCCCATTGAGGGCAGCCGCCGCCGCGAAGGGGCCGGCCATGGGCGTCAGCGCTACGTAATGGAAAAATAATACGGTGAGGATGGGCAGCGTGATATTGTCGAATCCACGCGGAGTCGTCAGCTCGACGAGCGCGGCAAAGAGACCAACCGATCCTGAGCGCAGGAGCAGGGTCCAGGCGTCGAGGCCAGGGGTAAACACCAGACTGAGGAACAAGGTTGCCGCTGACGAAGCGAGTATCAGGGCAATAGTACCGGGTATCGTCTTTGTCTGGTTGAAAATGCGGAACGGGGTCTTGCCAAAGCGCTTTCCAATCACCGCTGCAAGTCCGTCGCCCCAACCGAGTACCATCACGGCGACGCCCGCTTCCCACCGCTCGACGATTCCAGTACCGGCAAGGCCAACGAGGACCAATAAAGAAACGGGAAAGTAAATGGTTCCCAGGTTTCGTGTTGGTTCCGGATCTTCCATTGCCTTGAAAATATGAGCTTTGTACGAAATCCAGTTGATGATGATGAAGCTTATGGGACCAATCATGCCAATAAGGGGCGAATCCATCAGTGCCATGTACAGGAGCCACCAATGTGATACTCCTATATGAACGATCTTGCGTGTCGCATAAGGTTTCAGGACACCCTTTTTAAGCAGGAAGCTTGCCAGACCGATAAACGAAAAAACAAGGACGTATGATAACAGCAGGCCGATTATGTTGTTCTTCATTGTATGATTCCTTTCACGTTTTCCATGGTTGCCCTCACAGCTGTGCTCCAAGAACAATGGCTATCCTGATGCCCGAGAAGAATGCAAGCTGGACGAAAAGATACGAAGATTGCAGCGTGAAGCTTTTTACATGATTCCTGGTCAGTGTTGCCCAGGCACCGGTCGATACAGCCGTGAACGTAAACCAGGTAAAGTAATTCAGGAAAGGAATCGCGGGCACGAGCCAAGTCCAGTAATCAAGTGCCACAGCAGCAGGCTCCATGACCCAGTCGAAGGCCGCCGCCAGGATACCTGAAACGATGGCAATGACAAGAATCCTGATCACGCGCATGCCGCGTCCGCCATCCACACCGGGCATGGCTTTGTATACAAGGAATGCTGCCAGCGTTGCACAGCCGGAGACCACGACGATCCAGTTGAAACCTATGATTGGTGGTACGCGGAGGATGTTTTCTCCGAGCACCGTGGAATACTCGTATGGACCAAAGATGGCCCCGGTAGCCACGCCAATTGCCTCAAGCGCAAAGCCGGCTGCGTAGCTGGCGACGGCCCACAATAAAAGCCGGACTCCGTCCACCGCGATGAATGGTGCAATGGCAAGCACGCCAAATACCAACAGCATGAAGGGCGTCAGGGGACGCACAAGATCGCTTGTGAAGGGTATCAGGTGCCAGACCAGTCCAAGACCAAAGAAAAAGACTGCCGCCAGGCTGATCGCCTTCGAGTAGGACGGAGAAAGGATCCTTTCTTTGAGTGATTTCCTGATCACCGGGTTTGATTGGTTGCCGGCGGCTGTTTTCACCTCAGACCCCCTGTAAAAATATTCCTGATGGCGGCCAGGATGATCCGTGATTTTCCCGGCTTCATTTTTCGTTCCCACACGAGCAGGGGGTGCTCTCGGACGCGGGAGGCTGTCCAGTCGTACATGTCCATAGCGGTGGCTATGGCGATACGGTAGCGCCGGGGTATATAATGAAAGCCCGTGCGGCCTTCGTCAGCCCATGCGTTGTACCTGTCAACATGGCGGCGGAGGAATGCGTCAAAATCACTTGATAAAGCCCGGGCACCTTCCTCGTGGGCAACCTTTGGATTGGCTCCTTCAAGCGGAAGGTAGCGGCGGCCCAGTGCCCTGTCTTCGGCAAAATCCCTGACAAAATTGACGTACTGCATGGCCCTGCCCAGAGAGCGGGCGGCAGCGTACGATTCTGTAGGCAGTTCCATCAGGCGCGCCATGAACAGGCCGATTACTTCTGCTGAACCATATATATAGCCAAGCGTTGCATCGAGCGTATCGTAGACCCTTACGGACAAGTCCGCCTGCATGGCATCGAGGAAGGCTTCAACCCAGGGCCGTTCAAAGCCAGCGTCCAGGGCGAGCGCCGCAAAATTGTCTACTACCGGGTCGCCGGTCATGGTGCCCTTGGCCGCCGAGTTCCAGCGCTCCCTGAAGGCCATAAAGCCCGATGCATCCTGCGGGGTAGCGTCGACGTAATCATCGGCAGTCCGAACGAACGCGTACAGCGTGGTAACACGCCTGCGCAGGGCTTCAGGGAAAAATTTGCTTGCGTTATAATAAGTTTTTGATCCCCGCTGGAAAATTGAATCCGGGTTGAAACCCAAGGGCAATGCGTCTGCCATATCATCCATCCTTGGTCATTGCGCCGGCGGCCAGTTCGGCCGCTATCAGGGTCATGGGGACTCCCACGCCAGGGTGGGTATACTGCCCGGCGTACCACAGCCCCGCAACTTTTTTGGAACGCCTCGCCGGTCTGAAAATTGCTGTTTGGGACAGCGTGTGCGACAGTCCAAGTGCCGTGCCTTTCCATGCGTTGTATTCGCTCTTGAAATCGCGGTGCGAGAAAAGCCGTTTGACAGCCAGGTCGTCACGGATGGAAGTGCCTATCAACGATTCCAGCTTGCCGGCAGCCACCTCAAAGAGCGATTCCCGCGCTTCGTCGGTATCGTCAAGTCCAGGGGCTGTAGGTACCAGGAGGAAGATGTTTTCACCGCCAGCAGGCGCGACGGATTTCTCCGTTTTGGAGGTGACGCTGGCATAGAAACACGGATCTTTTGGCCAGGAAGGTTTTTTGAAGATCGTATCGAAGTGCTCGTTCCAGTCGGTGGAAAAATACAGGTTGTGGTGCTCAAGCCCCGCAACCTTTTTTTTTGTACCCAGAAACGCGAGCAGCATGCCCGGCGCGACGGTTGCCTTCT
>JFJP01011352.1_pt1 | contig 11534 bp, 14 predicted proteins | sample 431651 | NCBI WGS metagenome assembly JFJP01 (sample SAMN02602958, study PRJNA72255) | Microbial mat metagenome, whole genome shotgun sequencing project. | biome: fresh water; feature: sink hole; material: water; isolation source: purple microbial (photo- and chemosynthetic) mats found in... | reverse complement strand
ATGGCTTATAAGCCATTGCACGCCTGAAAAGTTTAAATTATACCCTCGCGCCGTATAACTCATGGCGATATTGGTCAGCTAAAGTGGCTAAATGGCTATAAAACGGATTATTAAGGCGAGGCGCAAGCCATAACTGCGCCGCCTCTAAATAGCCGAGCGCGCGGTCATCATGGGCTTGGTCTAGCTCAAACTTGACCAAATATAACAGGGTGGCAATTTCGTAATGATGATGCTTGAGTTGCTGATAAAGTTCCAACGCCGTTTGGAAATAAGACTTGGCGGTAGCCCATTGCTGCTGCCCCGCATAAACCAACGCCAGATTGGTTTGCACATGCGCTAACCGCAATCTATTTCCTGTAGGGCGCAAAATAGACTCAGCTTGCCAAAAATAGGCTTTCCCCTCGGCCCAGGCATTGTTTAAGCGGTGACTAACTCCTATGCTAGTAAAAATTGTAGCAATACCCACTTGTTCTTTCAAGTAATTAGCCTGTTCAAGGGCTTGTTCCAAATGGCTTAAAGCCGTTATTGGCTCCGTTTTATCATTATACATTAAGCCTAAATTTAACTCCCCCTGCATTACCCCATGTCTGTCCCCCATTTCCTGCCAAATCATGCACGCCTGGGTTAAGTGTGTTTGCGCCAAATCCCATTGGCGCAACCGCGTATAAAGTAAGCCCAAATGGTTATGGGTATGGGCAAGCCCATGGGGATAATTTAATTCATTGAAAATAGCCAAAGCATGACAGCCCAAAATCTCTGCCCGCCAAGCATAGCCTGCTTCGGTATAGAGGTAGGCCAAGTTAGAACAGGCACGGGCTTCATTTTCCTCATCACCCATTTGGCGCGCTAACCTAATGACGCGGCGATAACTGCTAATCACCAGCGGCGAATCGCTTTGCCGTTGAGCTAACCGCGCCCGTAAGACCAATAATTTAACTTCACTCGCCAAATCCTGTTGGTTGCGGCTGACGGTTAAGGCCATTTCCAAAAGTTGCGCCCATTCGCCCCAAAAACCCCACCGTTCCATGTAGGTGGCTAATTGGTTCATCAACTCAACCACCATTGGCCAGGCGGAAGGCAAGGCTAGGGCATACCTGATGGTTTGGACGATTTGCGACCGCTTTTCTAATAACGTCGCCACCTCATCACGGTAGACATGCAAGCACTCTTGCCAACGAGGCAAGCGAGTTAAAACAGATTGGCTGAAGTAGTTGCTGTAGTCCATGATGAGTCTTTAACCTAAAGTTCTGTAATAATTTGTTGAATAACCAATTTGATGGGTGGTAGGCTACGTTGAATGGCCTCCCAAATTAACTGATAATTAACCCCAAAATAAAAATGGATTAATTTATCGCGCATACCTGCCAGCTGTTTCCATGGAATTTGCGGATATTTTTGGCGAATCTCATCAGGGATATTTTTAGTCGCTTCGCCCATGATTTCAAATTTTCGCATCACCGCACTAGAGGTTTTGTCATCTAACACAAAATCTCCAAAATCCATACCTGCCACAAAACTTTCGATGGCTTCAATCGCCTCTAAAATATCCTGCAAATATAACTGATAATTTCTCATATATAAATGGCCTCACGCAAAATAACCTCCCGTAATTCTAGCCGAATATCGTTTATGGGTACAACGTCCACTGAGCAATCCAAAGTTTCCTCCAAAAATTGGGCTAGCGCAATGAAGTCAAATAAATCGGCTCCATTTAAAAAATCAACTAATATATCTATATCACTACTTTTGTGTTGTGTTCCCTTAACATACGAGCCAAAAAGCCCCTTAATATCGGCTTTATATTTAGCTCTCACTTCTGCTTTCAATTGAGATAATCGTTGCAAAATATTATTCAAAGTCAGTTTTTTCATTAACTACATCCCCATTCTTGTCTCGAATTTACACCCATTTTTCAAGTTGAATAATTTCAGTTTCTAAAAAAGTGCGCGTCAACTGATGTAAATAATAGTTTCGTTGCTCTAAAGCTGCACCCCGCGCCTCAATCAAAGAACGGGCCTGGAGTTGCCTTAAGGCCACATCTAACCTTTCAGTGGGAAATTCAAATTCTAGCTCTTCACGCTGATGCACCAAAAGTAACTGTAATAAAAGTTGTCGGCTTATCTCAGTCAAACTATCCCAAGCCAGACGATAAATATAGGTGTAAAACTTGTCACTGTATTGACTCTTACCTTGCCTGAGTTCCGCCAAAACCTGCGCTGGTTTATAACACGCTTCTAATTGCCCCACCACCAACTTCAAAGCCAACGGGTTGCCCCCGACCACCTCATAAATTTGGCGCAACTCGGAGTCAGTGGCCGCAGGAAGTTGGCGATAATCCCCCCAATATTTCAAAAACGCCGTCGCCTCGTCCTCTAACCATTCCGTCAACTCGACTCGAAAACCAATTTTCTCTTCAAGCCAGCGCGTCGTCAATAAAAATTTCGTCGGGCGAGTCAAGCTCCGCAAAGTGGGCAACAATTCGTCATGCTCTTGCATGCTTTCCAAATTATCAATGACCACCAAATAAGGCTTTTGCTGTAGCCAATAGGCTAAGATATTTTTCTTTTCTTCAAGCGGCCGCCCTGTTTGCAAGTCAGGGTCAAGTTGTTGGAGCAGGTCATCAATTAAACTAGCTACCTTCAGGTCATGGGCTTTATCTATTGGGCGAGTGCCTACGCCAAGTTCAAACTTTTCCTGTTTAGCACTCCACCACAAAATGTCATGAAAATCATCTCGGCAAAGTTCCGTCAATTGCCAGGCTAAGGTGGTTTTACCCATGCCCCCCGCCCCGTCAATGCTCATTATCCAGTAATCTTGACGGTTTTTCAAAGCGGCCATGAGGCGCGCCTGCGCTGGCTTCACCCCAAAAAGTTGATGTTCCGCTTGATAAGCGGCCAAACGGAGGCGCGTGCGGGTGGGGTCAACCACAGGTAAGGGCAACTGCCTGGGTGATGATACGGAGTCCAAATCTTTAGATTTGCTGGCCGCATATTCCTGTAAAGCCTCAACCGTAGCCAAAGGCACTTCATTACCTTGATAACCATGTGTAATGGCTTTATTCAGTTCTATTAAAAATAGCCCTTGTTCATCAAGTGGCAATGTGGTCAGGCGCAAATTAGCCAAACCAACCAAATAATTGAAGGGGATATTCGCAACCTCGCCTGATTCATAACGGGAAATGAGCGAACGGTTTTTTATGCCTAAGCTATCTGCGACTTGTTGTTGAGTAATGAGGGGATATTTCTGGCTATCGGGTTGACGAATATTGCCAATAAAACGATTAAGTTCATTTTGATATTGATATAAGTGAGGTAGGTTCAATGGGATTGCCGCCTGTTGTAGAGATTCCGTCCAAACTTGCGAGGTTTTTATGCCCATGTGAGGGGGGGTGAAATTCACTTTTTTAGCGTGCTTGACATGTGATTCACCAAATGGTTAAATTGGTTTCAATAACCGCCACCTGTTGCATCTGTCGCGTGAGCGTATATTCTGGAGTCCAAATCTTCAGATTTGACTCGGACAAATCTAAAGATTTGGACTCCAGGTTAGGGTCGCGTGCTATATTGGATGGAGAAAATGTAATTATGCCACCGTTACAGGAGATACGCTAATTTGTCTATTAATTTAACCAACCAAGCTGAGGTATTAACCGTCGCCGAAACGGCCCAAATATTACGCTTAAGCCGCACCACCGTTTGGCGATTTTGTCGTGACGGTAAATTAAAAGCCTTTAGGGTGGGGCATAGCTGGCGCATTAATCGCCATGAGGTGGAGCAGTTGTTTGACCATGATTTAAGGATTTTCAAGATTTAATCCTGTTACGCCTTAAATCATGGCTAAACGCCAACGGTTAGGCTACGGGTGGCTTCCCACAAGCCACCCGTTAGATTTATTTATATGTTAGGGATATAAATTGGGGTTGTCAATGGCTAACCCTTCGGCTTGGGCAGCAGTTAAGAGGCGGTTCGGCTGAGAGGAAAATGAGGTTGGCTAAGGGTTGTAAAGAAAGGTTTACATGAATAGCTGAGGCTAATTGGGTTGCATCGTAAGCGCGCAAAGAGTATTGTTCTAACAAATATTTCGCTTGCTTAACAATAGGCAGGGTTAATTCAATCAATTGATATTCAGTGAGATACAAAGCCTCAAAATCGGCCACTAATTGAGCATAATCAGCCCGAGTTAAGTGGTTTTCGCGCACTCGCCGATTAAAGGCACTATAGACTTCCACGATACTTATACGCGAGGTGATAATCAGATTGTTCGCGGCTAACTTCGTGAACCAAACAGTACCTACTTCTTGAATATGTTGCTTAACCAAAACGCTACTATCCGCATAATAATCACGCATTAACGTTCCTCACGTTCCTCAATAATCATTTCTGATAGAGGGCGGCCTGACAGAGCCAATTTTTGGGCCAGAGCTAATCGCTGAGGCAGGGTTAAGGGCGATACATTGATGGGATAGGTTTGCGGTAAACTCAACCCTGCTTTAATTAAGGCGGCACGTACCTTGCGCCGATGAGCCATTAATTTACGCTTTGAATGGGGTCGAATGTAAAGCTCTATGGCGGTTTGTTCAGGTAGATTCAAGGGTATTAAGGGGCGTAAAACCCCATTTTCATAAATAGCGGTAATGGTTTGCATGGTGGTTATCTCCTAAAAATGATTTAATTAATGGTCATTATAATCAGCGCAGGATATATCTACAAGCCCACACCACCGTATAAGGGGCTTTGATAGTGACATCATCATGTTCAACGGTGGCTCATGGGTAGCCACCCGTTAGATTTATTTAAGGGTTTATTCGGGGGTTTGTCCATAACTAATTCAAGACATCTATCTATTCCAAACCTAATATTTAAGGTACAGTCGCCCCAAATATACCTTCACCCCATAGTGAAGGTGTATTTTTTTACCACAAAATAAATCAAGCAGAAAATCAATTTGATTTTACCCCAACATGCGAGTACAATTTGGCACTCTATAAATTCTACTTTTTATTTTCATCAAGGAGTTTTTTTATCATGCCAAAAGCAATTTGGAATGGCGCAGTTTTAGCCGAAAGTGACCACACCGAAATGGTAGAGGGAAACCACTATTTTCCCGCCCATACCATCAATCGTCAATATTTTAAGCAAAATAGCAAAACCACCATTTGCCCCTGGAAAGGGGTTGCCAGTTATTACGATGTAGAAGTAGACGGTCAAGTCAATTCAGGCGCGGCCTGGTATTACCCAACCCCCAAAGAGGCGGCCAAAAATATTACGGGGCATGTGGCCTTTTGGCGCGGGGTGGAAGTGAAGTAAAGGAAGTGAGAGGTGAGAAATAAGAAATGAAAAGTGAGAAGTAAGAAAATTTACAATTGTAACCTCTCACTTCTTACCTCTCACCTCTTACCTGTGCCACCACCATTGTAATGTCATCATGGGGTTCTGCGCTACCAATGAAGGTGAATACCTCTCGTTTGAGATGTTCTAAAACCGCCTCACTCCCTTGACGTTGATTTGATGATGATGGCGCATCTCTAACAATTTGCATCAGTCGGTCAAAGCCGAGCATGTCGCCATCAATATTATTGGCCTCCACCACGCCATCACTGGTGAGAATAATCATATCCCCAGGGGATAACTCTATCGTAAGTTGTTGATAACCTGCGATAGCCCCCAACCCTTGCCCCAAGGCAAACCCGCCCATTTCAGGCTGCTCCACTTCACCATTAACCCGTTTTATATACGGCGGAATACACCCTGCATTGACCACATGGAGTAAGGAGTAAGGAGTAGGAAATAGAACAGGCTCATCATTAACATTATTTGCATTATTTACATTGTTTACTTCATACTCCATACTCCGTACTTCATCTTCCTTACTCTTTATTTCTACTTCAATGTAGCTCATGGCGCAATTCTGGTTACGAAATTTACTGTAAGGCATCAACATTTTATCCAAATATATCAGGCGTTCAGCGGGGGTCAAGCGATATAAAAGAGAGGTCTGGAATAAAGATAAACAAGTTGCCATTAATAACGCGGCCGAAACGCCTTTACCCGATACATCGCCCACCGCCAAAGCCAAATGGTTATCATTGAAGGCATGATAGGCATAAAAATCACCGCCAACCTGAGTGGCGGGAGTTGTATAACAAATTACTTCTAATTTGTCCCAATCTGGATGTGACGGGGAGAGCAAACCATACTGAATCTGACGGGCCAGGGCTAGTTCATCTTGCGTCCGTTGATAAGTTTCGGCCAGAATCGCGGCTTGATGACGTAAATCAGCCGAAACGGTATCACTATGTTCAGTAACCGCTTCAAGCATTTCTTGTAAGTCTTCATTTTCTTGGCGCAAGGAAATGTTTTCCGCTTGCAACGCGGCCAACTGCGCCAATAACTCATCTTGGGCTACATTTTCCATGAGGGTTACTTTATATCTATATCTGCATTTTGCACAAATCGTTGTAGATTCTTCAACGATTTCGTTTGCCAAGAATGTTGATTTGAGCCAAGAATTTTCAATCGACTCACGCCTAAATCCCGTATTTTTATCCCAAAGCGTAATAATGTGCTAATCCCTGAGCTATTCATAAATTCCACATTTTGTACATCAAGGGTCACTAAGCTGGGCTTTTGTTCCGCAACCTCCAGTAACAAACTTTGTAACGGATTGTATTCTGTTGCCCCTTTTAGTTCCAATATGCCTACAATAACAATAGTGGTTGTCTCAGGATTATAATGAGCATGATACTCTGGATGTTTAATTTCTATCATCTGGGCCCCCTTATCTCGCCACTTCAACCATGGTCGTTACCATGATAGTTTCTGTTTTGGTTTCAAACTTCCACGCTAATTTTGCCTGATAATCATTAAGCATGGTTAAAAAACCAATGCCAGATGTTTCGCCGCTTTCATCTAACGCACTTAATTCAACCTGTTGCACATATAACTCATCGACATTTTCGGTTAAGAGCAGGTGAATAAATTGCTGAAATGGTTCAACCTGTTCAGTTTTAATCGGGTTCGTAATATAAAACCAGATTTTATCTTCGGGAAAGTAAAGTGAAAAACGAACCGGCTGCGTTGAAGTTAAATCAGCATAATGTAATAAATTTTCAAATAGCTCATTAGCAATAAACCGAATATTATTCCCAATGGCTACTTTTTTATTTAAGGTCAATTTTGTATGCATGGGGAAAAATACATCCCAATACTCTAACAAAAAGTCGGTGGAAAAACCACCATTAAGCCAACGTTGCTGACGCGGAATCGCATTAAAGATAAAACTAGTGGTAATATATTCCGTTTCGTTAATTGGCTCAATATATTCGCCCCAATATTGCAAATCATTCATTTGGCTAACTCCTTATTTTTGTTTTATGACTAACAACGTAATATCATCAACCGCTTTTTGCGGGGCGATCCATTGCCGTACATCTGTAATGACCAACTCATTGACCCCTTCAGCGGATTGTTGCGACCAATGACAACTAATAGTATTACACAATCGTTCTAAACCATACAATTGACCCGCCTGATTACGCGCCTCCGTAATCCCATCAGTAAACAAAACCACACCATCACCCGCCTCAAGATGAATGGTCATTTCCGCAATAAATTCCGTAATATTACTATCCACCCCAAGCGGTGCGCCATAAGCAAACGTATCAATCAACTCAATCTCACCCGTTTGCCGCACCACAATCACCTCTTCATGTTGCCCACTTAACCGTAATGTTCCGCCGACATCGGCCTGAGATAAGTAATCAAGCAACGTTAAGGTCAGCAATTTCTGATTATCCATGCGTTGTACATTCTTATAAATCGTTTGATTCAATATATCCATAAAATGAATCGGGTCTTGTTCATTACTCGTCAACAAAGTACGAACCCCCATTTGGGTCATCAACATTAAAACCCCACTCTCCAAGCCATGCCCTGTCACATCCCCAATCCCAATTTTAACCCGACCATCATGTTGCAACACATCATAATAATCACCACCAATTTCATCGGCTGGCTCCATAAAACCCGCAATATCCAGGGTTTTAATACATTGTAATTCCATTTTCGTGGGCAACAACATCTGCTGCAAGCGGCGCGCCACCCCCAATTCCAATTCAAGGCGCAGATTTTCATGCTTAAGCTGCTCGGCCTGTTGCAGTTGAGCCACCATGTTAATAAACGCATGGCCTAAAATATCATCCTCAGAATACGCCTCCACCTGCACCTGCAAATCACCCGCGCCCACCGCTTGGGCCGTCTCGGCCATGCGCTTAAGATAGATTGCCATTTCCCCAAATGCCTGCTCGGTTTTTTGTAACTGGAAAATAATTTGGTTAAATGATTGTGCCACTTGCCCCACTTCATCTTGTAAATTAACAACCAACGGTTTAGCTGTAATATTAAAATTCAAGCGAACATCTCCCCGTATCAACGTGGACATTTGCATGGTGAGAGCGTCCAAATCAACCAACGCAATTTGTTGCGACACCGCCATGACCGCTTGAAGCGGAGTAGTAATGCGCCGAGAAATAAAAATGCCTAGCCCCAAACAGATAAAAAAGGCTAAAATTGTAACAAAAATCAACATGTCTCGCGTCTGAATGACCAGAGATTGCGAAAATTGGTTTTGTAATTCAAAGGATTGTTTGATACTCGCCGTAATATCATTCGCTCGTTGCGTAATTTGTGGTTCAAGCACATCTAATTTCGTTTGAAATAATCTTTTCGTAACCATGAAATCGGCCTGAATTTCGCTAAACCCTTTCATATATTCAGCCACCGCACTCTGCGCCTCTACTACATTTTGTAACTGATTCGCATTGGTAATCGCTTGTGTAAGAACGAGTAATGTATTATTCACCTGTTGATGGGCTGTATTAACCAATATTCCATATCGTTCATCTCCCGTGCTAAGATATTTTTCCACATTCAACCGCATTATTTGGAACGCATTTTGGCTATTCCCAAAAGCCAAAAATAGCTTAGGGTCATTTAATGAATTGACATAAATCCGCAAGGCCGATAACTTTTGTTCAATTACAAAATCTTGCACCCCTAACACCTGCTGTTGAAGTTGTTGTCGCTTTTTTATCAAGCGCGCCACCTGATTAAACGCATCGCCATAATTCTTAACATCTGGCCCCATTTTATCCAACATCACCCGCCGTTCAGGAGCAATAATTTGTTCATTGGCTAACGCTAATAACGCCTGCAACTCTACAAAGGTTTGGTTAAAATTATCCAAATCGGCCTGATTTTGCGTCCGCACATAACGACTGGCATGGAACTGCGCCAACACAATTTGATGCGCCACATCATCCGCCAACTTTTGATTGCTGGCTAATTGATTGGTTAATATATCAACCGTATTATTAATTTGTCTTAACTGGAGCAACCCTAATACACTCACCATGACCATTAATACAATGGCGATAAGATAGCCCAATAATATCTTGGCCTCAACGCTAGTCTTAAAAATTCGTAACACTGCTATTATCGCTCCTATAAAAAACGTTCCATCAGGCAGGAGTGCAACGGCTAATGAAGATACGGGAATTAATTGGGTAATGAGAAACCCTCACCCCAGCCCTCTCCCAAGGGAGAGGGTGTATCTATCTCCCCTCGCCCTATGGGAGAGGGGCGGGGGGTGAGGGTGGTTGTAGCAGCAAAATCTTGACCACCCGCAATTACCGTTTTATTTCCCAAATCTCCATTAGCCGTTGCTGCCCATTATCTGGCAACATGCCCTTCTTATTTCTTACCTCTCACTTCTTACAATTCTTCGCAGGCTCAAACCACTGCGCCAAGCCCGCTTGCAGCGCATCCGCCGCCTCTTGGGGCGTTTGCTGACCATTTGCCACCGCCACCGCGCCATTTTGCACTAAATCGTAAGCACTTGGCTGACCATCGCGCAATTTTTCCCACACAAAGCGCACATCTAACCCCCGCCCGTTATTCAATGAAAGAAAGCTATTGGCATGGGCATTGGCTAACGTGGGCATCTGTTGGCGCATGGGGAAAAAGCCAGGCAATTGATTACCCAACGCCTCCGCCGCGTCAGAACTCGTCAGCCATTCTAAAAAAAGCTTGGCCTCCGCCTGATGTTGGGAAGCCTTATTCAGCCCAATCGCCACATCAAGTTGAAATGTTATATAAGGTGGTTGGTCGGCAGGCGGCGGCGGGGCAAAAACGCTCCATTCAAAGCCCATCTTTTGGGTCTCAAAAAAGGCAATGTCCCATGAACCACTCAGCCACATGGCCGCTTGCCCTTGCACAAAAAGTTGTTGGCTATCGGCATAAGTCAGCAACTCCTGATTCTGCGGGAAATAAAGCGCGATATCCTTAATGGCTTGAAAGGTTGCCGTCACCTGCTCATCATTAAAACAGCGCGTTCCATTCAAATAAGCCGTGCGCCCTTCCAAGCCGCCCACAAAATTGGGCGCAAGGTTCATAAAAACCAATTCCGCCATCGTCCACCCGTCTCCGCTGGCATTGGCAAAGGGAGTCACATTCGCGGCCTTAAGTTTTTGCGCCACCGTCAGCAACTCCGCCCACGTCTTGGGAACTTCTAAATTGTGTTTCTCAAACAAATCAACATTGTAATAAATGCCATGCGAAACCGCAATAAACGGCACCCCATACGCTTGGCTGTCATCGGTTGACCAGGGGGCGCGGGCCGCGTCAGTAAAGTTATCTTTCAGTCCCGTTACATCATCCAAAGCCGCTAAATAGCCTTCATTATATAACTGACGCGAAACGGCATACGAACGCAAATAAAACAAATCGGGGCCGCTGCCGCCTGCCAGTTGCGCCTTCAACGCGGCATCATACTGGGTCGGTTCAGTCGGGTCAAAACTAACCGTAATATGGGGATGTTTCTCGCTAAACTTCGCCTCGGGTCAAAACTAACCGTAATATGGGGATGTTTCTCGCTAAACTTCGCCAAAATTTGCGTCATCTGCACCACATCATCAGGCCGCCATGAGCCTAACTTTAAGGTTACATCAGATACGGCTGCCGCAGTGGGTGGCACAGCAGTGGATGGGGCTACGGTGGGCGTGGTTGCGCCACAGCCCAGCAGCAAGCCAATTGTAACTAGAAGTAAAATTATCAAGCCGATTTTTTTCATGGTTAAAGTCCCTGGAGTCCAAATCTTTAGATTTGGTAGTCAAATCTAAAGATTTGGACTCCGTACTCCCTACTCCGTACTCCCTACCTGCCTTTGGCGTAATATTTCCATCTCTTCCTTAATAAAGTTTTCCACGAGCAACTTATACATCTGCTCAATCACATCAGGGTTTAGGCCCGCGCTCTCGGCCATTTCCCGCCGCCGCCGCATCACCTCATCATAACGGGCTTGGGCGCGCACCTCCTCCGCATTGTTCTTAAATTGCACCACCTGATGCACATATTTCGCCCGTTTGCCCAACAGTTGAATGATTTCGGTATCAATCACATCAATGAGATGGCGCGCCTCCTGCAAACTCGCCACCCGCCGCACATCCGCGCCAGGGTGTTTGGCCTCCGCATCAAAAT
>JFJP01028417.1_pt1 | contig 11535 bp, 17 predicted proteins | sample 431651 | NCBI WGS metagenome assembly JFJP01 (sample SAMN02602958, study PRJNA72255) | Microbial mat metagenome, whole genome shotgun sequencing project. | biome: fresh water; feature: sink hole; material: water; isolation source: purple microbial (photo- and chemosynthetic) mats found in... | reverse complement strand
GAAAAAACCTGATAACAACCTATAACAACCTTAAAAACAAGAAAAATTAAAATCTAAGAATGCATTTTTTAATTAAAAAACTCAATTTTTTCAATAAATTTCTCTAAAAATTTTTTCTTCTTCAAAAAAAAAATTAAAATTAAAAAACTCAATTTCTCACAAAATATCTTTCACCCCAACATCTCCAAATGGCAAACATCCTCGAATGGGAAGAGACTGGCAAACTGATGGACTATCGTTACGGTTTTAACACCTACCATTACCTGAACCCCAACAAAGTTCCTGAGCTTTCTCCCAAGGTGGAGCCCAAGCCTGAAAAACTCAAAGTAGATGATAATTTCGATCTATTCGGCGGCGAAGCCGAGCCTGTCCCAGTAAAAAAGCCTGAGATAAAAAAGAAGGAGAAGCCAGTAGCTAAATCCATAATAATTTTCGAGGTAAAAGTCTTTGAACAAGAGCAGGATTTGAAGGTTTTAGGTGAGAAAATCTTGACAATCGAGATGGACGGATTGCTTTGGAAGAAGGAATTCAAGTTAATTCCGATCGCTTATGGTATGCAAAAGATAGAAATGGCTTGTATTGTCGAGGATGATAAGGTTCTGACTGACGATTTGTTCGATAAAATACAGGCTTGGGAAGATGAGGTTCAGAGTGTTGATATAGTTTCTTTCCAGAAGCTTTAAATAAATGGAATAGAAGGACTTTTTATCGTTTTATTTTTTATTGAAGACATAGGAATTTTCGGGGATTAATATCGAAAAAAATTAAGAGAAATTAATATCTTTTTTGTTAAATTTTACACATGAAAACACAAACTGAAAGCCAAGAGTAAATTTTCAAAGGTGGGTTGGTGAGTCTTTAAAAATTTCTTCAAGGAAAACCTTCGTGTTAGAGAATATTCTTAGGAAGAAGAGGAAGACGGCGAAGGAATTAGAAGATAAAGCCAAATCGCAAGCGATTAACAAGAAAGTCAATCATTCAAAGAGGATTAAGAAGGAAATCATCATTCTCCCTGAACAATTCATCAGGAAATACAAGGCAAATCAAACTTCTTACCAAAGATTCAAAAAGAGGGTATTTTCAAAGATTTTTCTTGCGTTTTTAAAAGTTGCTTTTTTTCTGAAGAAAAACAAACTCGGAAGAGGAAAACTTGAGAAAATCCCTGATGAAAAGACCTTGATTCTTATCAGAATAAGAGGGTTTTTATCAATAGATTTTCTTTTTATAAAGGAGTTTTTCCTTATTAAAAGCAATACAAAAATATCACCAAGAATTCTGAGTATATTGAAATCATTGAAACTTAAAGAGATTCATTCAGCAGTTTTCGTGAAAAGCAATGAGAAAACCTCAGAAAAGATCAAATTGATCGAGCCTTATATAACCTATGGGTTTTTTTCTTTAATTTATTCATAAAAAGGGTGATTTCAATGGGATTTTCTTTGTTTTTTAGCTATCCATCAAGGAAAATAGTGTCAGAATTGATCTATAAAAAAGGCTTCGCAAATCTCGAAGGGAAAAGAATACAAATAAATAACAATGAATTAATAGAAAAGGAATTGGGAAAATTCGGAATGCTTTGTATTGAAGATTTAGTGCATGAAATCGTGAAAGCTGGACCGAATTTCGAAGAAGCCATTGCCTTTATTTGGTATTTTCTTCGTTTCTTTTGTGTTTTTTTTAATTTATTTGTAATGAAAAAAGGCCGTTTAAATTGAGTTTTCCCAAACAAGCCGACATTTTAAAAACACCGAAAAAACCTTTTGATAAAGGAGGAGATTGGGGCGATCGCAAGCTAAAAATCAATGATTTATTAGTCCATATGATATAATTTAAGAAAAAATCAGATAGATTTCTATATTTTAACTATAAAATATCCTTTTTTTTCCCTTTAAAAAACATTAAATTTAAAAAAAATAATTTTTTCTTTTCTTTAAAACACAATAATATTCGATTTTATTTGGTTAATAATAAAAATGGATTGGTTTTCGGGTTTCGAGAAAAAATTGGTTTAATTAATTCAAATTTTTACATTGAATCTATTGAAATAACTCATTTTATTATTTTTAAATAAATTAAGCATTTTCAATACAGTGCAGTGCATTTCAAATATTAAAGAAAATTTATATCTCAAATTATTACCTTAAAACAGTAAAAAAGTAAAAATGTCTGATTGCAGCCTTCAAAAACTCCAAAATGAATACACCAGCAAGGTAGATGAACTGATTGCCTTGAACTACCTGATTCTAGAGAAATCGAAACAATTTTTCTCCAAAGTCCTTGCTACCAAATCTCAGTATTTTCAGTTGAAAAAAATGATTTTGAAGAATAATATTCTGAGTTTTGAATCAGAAGTCGAAGAAATGAAAAACTTAGACTATGAATTGTTCTTCAAAAACCTTAACAATATTTTCAATGATAACCTGCCAACCAACAAATATTTTGATCTTTCAAACGCGATTGAGAAGCTATATTTGCTCAATCCATTCAATGAAAAAGTCAATGCGATTGTTTTTGATTGGAAAAAACAATTAGAAAAAATTCTGGAATATTTACTGAATTTGCAAACAAATTTAAAAGCAAAATTAGTTAATACTTTATTGATACAAGATGGCTTGCAAATTTCTGATTTAGCTTCGAAATATTCATTGATCAATTTCAAAGAGTCAAAATTTTTATCTGATTTGCAATTTGATTTGAAAATTTGTGATGAAACGAGAGAAGAAGCAAATTGGATCATTCAAACGATAAACACTAATTTTGAGATGTTGTGATAATGAAATGTGATGCACAAGTCGATATAAATACTTTTGATGATTATGCTGATAACTTTGGATGCAAGTGGTTCAAGCCAAAATCATCAGAAGATGCTCAAATTTTAATTGATAAATGTTCAGAATTGAGTAAACAAGTAAATAATTGTGATTATACATGGATTATCACTAAATTTGTTGAAACCGAGCCTGGAAATAAAAAGTTTGGGAAGTTTTCGGTCAATGTAAATGGAGGAGGTGCTCATGGAGGCGATGATTGCGTTGATGGTAAATGTAATGGCACAGATTTTACAGGAATAAGAAAGCATGCGGCAAGTTTTTCTAGGCCAAATACTTTTCAAAAAGGTTGTTGTTGGGACTCTGATCTCAAATATTTCTTTTTAATTTTAGAGAGCAATTAATTGATAGAACATTGAAAAAATGATGCTTTATAGGAAAAATTATTAATGTTTTAATTTATAGTTTTAAAAAACTATATTTGAATTTTGTTTTTTCAAAATACATTAATTTAATTAATTATACTATAAATGATAATATACATTTTAAAGCATAATACGTTTCAAAATGGGAAACATTATTTAAACAATTTATTGTTTTTTTCTCTATGAAAATATCTTAATTTGGGAATTTCAGTTTCTTAAAAAAAATATCCTTTTTTTTTTTCTTTTAAAAAAATTAAAAATTTATATGACTGATCAAACCCCTGAGGAAAAACATTTAGGACTAATGTCCAGCTTGAACTCAGCTTCTCCCTTAGACAAAAAAGTTTCTTACCTCTTAATTTTATTGTTTTCAGCTTGTGCTTCTATAAGCCTAGGGGTTCCAATCATGTTCAAAGATCCTTTAATCTATTGCATTGAGGAAAGCACCGGTTCGAAGTTTATTTGTTCAGAAATAGATGCTTGTTCAAATAAATATGTTTATCTCATTGATAAAATTAATGGGCCAAAGAGTTTCACATCAGATTTCGATCTTATTTGTGAGAACTCCTATCAAAAACGCTTTGCTATAACCATGAATTTCTTTGGTTATTTCATTGGTTGTTTTGTGATAACATTTTTCCCAATAAAGGCTTCAATTCGAAAAAAGGCCCTTGCTCTTAACTCGATAATATATGGCATTTGTTTGTTGTTGATGTTGTTTTTTTCGGATTCTTTGTTGATAATTTCGATTTTATTGTTTATTTCTTCTTTTTGTTTTATTTGCATCAACGCCTATGTCTACGTCTATATCACAGAGAATTTCGTTGGAAATTTGGCTTCATCTATGATGATCCTCGTGAATGTCGGCTGGGCATATGCAGGAATCTTCTACGCGATCTTTGCTTTTCTCGTTAACTCTAATTGGATGATTTTCCTAGGTTTTGGTGGACTTATAATGTTAATACTTGGCATTTATTTCTGGATGATGGATTTTCCTAAGGATTATTCCCATTTACCAAGCAACCAGGTCTATATTAATTGATAATTAATTACACATTAATTTATTATTGTTATTTAGGGCGTCAGCATATTCGAGAATTTTAAGACTATGTGGAGTTATAAGCAAATATTCAAGAATTTCCTGGTTTATTCTCTAATTTGGCCGCTTTATATCTTCTGTTATAATTGCGTTTTAATCGAATTAGAGTCTGTTGGAGGCAATCTTTATATAAATTTGATTCTATGTTCGATTATCGAGATTTTAGCAGCTTTGCTCACCAGTTATCTCAGTAAGTTTAATTACGGTAGAACCCTCAAATGGTTATATCTCTTTTTGTCAATTTTCTTCATATTTTTCATCTTTGCACCGCTCAATCTAGCAGAATCCCCCTTTTATGTGACCATGTTCTTTATCGTTATGATGCTAAGCGGGAAGATTTGTTATGATATTGTTTCTTTATTAGTCTATATTTATATTCCCAAGGTGATGACAGATAAATATGTGCCTTTATTCCTGATTTTCTCAAGGTTTCTATCAAGATTCTTCAATTTATTCATTCCATACATCAATTTCTTCTTCCGATCCGTGCAAATCCATCCCTTTGTGTTTTTAGGCATTATGTGGCTGATTTCGAGATTTTGCTGCACTTTCACAAGAGAAGTGCAAAATGATGGAGTTGATAACCTTCTTAATGAATATAAAATCAGTTTAATTCAAAAATTAAGCGTTATGTCAGGAGGAAAGTCAATGGCTTCGATCCCACATGATGATTTTTTGAAGAATATTGTGGTCAAAGGATCCAATTTAAGTGTGATAAGGAAATCAAGATTCCAGACAAGTATTTTAAACATGGGTAATAAAAAGAGCACTTCTGGAGGAGGAATTATGGACGCTTTGCTAAAAGATCCCATGATAACAGAATTAAAAGAGAAGTACATTGCTGAGGATAAATATTAAATGTAAAAGTTTATTTAATTGAATTTTAAATAAATTTTTATTTGGATTTTTTTTTCTTAATTATCAGATTTTTAAAGTCCATTTTCAATGGATTTTTCAAAAGGTTTTTACAATATTTTTTTCAGCCTCATTTGTTTTTTCTGTTTCATTGGTTTTTTCTTTGTTTGTTATACTAATTTTTTCAGGCTTTGCAGGCAATTTAGAGTTCTCTTCCAGATCTTCCCCATCATCATTTTCTTCCATAAACTCCTCATATTCTTTTTCTTTTTCCTCCTGATTGGTATTTTTTTTATGAATATTATTTTCATTAATTCCTTCAATCTCCAATCTTTTAAATTTCTTCTTGCTCTTCTGCTTGTTTTTTTCCTTTTCTTCAAGTTTTTTCACTAAAATTATCTCTAAATGTTTCATTATCTCATTCTGTTGATCTACGAAATAATTCATTCTGCTCAAATCAAAACCTATAATTAATATATTAAATTCATTTTATAGTGTTTTAAAAAATTAACCTAAAACCAAGTTATTTTCTTTCAAAATAGGACCAAGATGAGATTTGACAATAATAGGCTCCCAATCACCAACTCTTGCAATCTCAATCTCACAGATTTTTTCAAGGCTTTTTGCTTCAACATTCTTCTTGTTTTTCTTGCTAGACTCCTCCTTTATACTTAGAACCATGAATTCTGTTGAGTTTTTCTTGAGAGGGATCGTTGTAATTTCTTTTTCATATTGGAAATACTGTGCAGTGCTCATATCAATTGTTTTTAAAGTAAGAGGGTCCAATAATTGTATATGATTTGAAACCTTAAATTTTAAAAATGTGAATAATTAATGATTTTATAAAAAAACGAAACCTTTAAACAAATCAGAATCTCAGAACAACCGCCAAAGAGATATCTCATTTTCTGAGGGATTATGACTAGATCATCTTTGCAGATTTTTGGGATTTCAACAGAAAACACATATTTATAATTATATTGATTGGAATTATCATCTTGGGAGATCAATTGTTTTGAGGATTTTGTTTGAGTCACAATAATACCCTTTTAATTACATAAAAAATGAATAAGATTAGGTTTTTTAAAAAGAACTTGTATGAAATCCAATAATTTAATAGCATCGGTTTTCAATTTAAAAAAGAAATCCAATCCATCTTTTTCTTCTTTTATCTTCAAACAACGTTCATTTGCATTATTTTTGAGGATCATTTGCTCGAGAAAATAAAAAGTTCTTTTATGCTCTGCCTTTTGTCTGACCTTTGAACAAGAATTTTAAAATGAAATTTCTCTTTGAATTATACTTGCAGAACAGCAGTCCAAGTGTGAGGAGTGAACTCCTTTCTGCAATCATTACAAATCTTTTCAACTTCATTAAATTCAACTTCGACTGATTTTTGAATAACCTCTTGTTGAATGGTTAATCGTAAAGAAATTCGACGTGAATGGGGTTCAGTCCAAATGAAACTAGCATCATTTATTTTAAAATGATGTATTTCTTTAATTTTCTTCAATAATATGGCCAATAATTCTTTTGATTCCCGCTCGCAATAAATATATGGGGGTCTATTATATCTAAATATCAAAATTTGATATTTTCTCAGTTTTTATTAATTTCTTTTTAAAAAAACCGTTTGCAATAACGACAAAAGGAAATTTCACCTTGCTTTTCGTTAATATCGATTTTCACTTCTTCAGAAACGCATTGAATGCACATTGTTGTGTTGCTAACTCCAGGGTTGAAATCCACTCCACAATTGCAGCATTTTCTAAAAATTATAAATGATTTCTTTTAAATATGAGATAGAAAAAAAACATATTTGAGGTTTTTTTGTGAGCCAAGGGTTGATTAAATTCAGCATCTAAAAATAAATCCATTTTTTTATTTTTTTATTTTTTCAAAAAATTAAAAATTTGCAGTGGTATTTATTCAAATAATAAAAATAAATCAAGAAATTCTTTTATTAGAAATTTGTTCATGAAATGATTGCCTTGCACTTGCAGAAGACGAAACAATTTTTTTCCGAAACGGTTGAGATAAAATTGGGATGTGAAAAAGATGATTTTGAAAAATAAAATACTGAGTTTTAAATCAGAAGTCGAAGAAATAAAAAACTTGGATCATATCAATTGTCCATCAAAAACATAAACAATATTTTCGATGACAATTTGCGCACAAAAAAATATTTCGATATATCAAACACTTTCGAGATGTTATATTTGCTCTATCCTTTCAAGGAAAAAGTAAATGCTGTTGTCTTTGATTGGAAAAAATTATTTAAAAAAATTCTGGTATATTTGCTACATATTTAAAAGTAAAATTAGTAAAAACTCTATTGATACAAGATGGTTTGCAAATTTATGATTTATCTTCGAAATATTTATTGATCAATTTCAAAGGGTCAAAAAATTTATCTGATTTGCAATTGATTTGAAAATTTGATGAAACTAGCGAAGAAGCAAATTGGATCATTCAATAAATAAACATTTTAATGCAAAAAAAAATTTTTTTGTTGTTGATGGAGAAGGTGTGATGATAGCACTTATGGAAAGTATTGGGACAGATTATACAGGAATAAGAAGGTATGTGTTGGAATTTTTTGAAGAGCAATTAATTGATAAAATATTTTTTCAAGAAAATGATTATAAATTATTTTAATTTTAAAAAAACTAAATTTTAATTATTAAAAAAAAAACCAAAATATTTTAAAAATAATTTTTGATTAAAATATTTTTTTATTTTGATTATTCAAAAAAATTAAATTTAGTAAAATTACAAATTCACGCTATTAATAGCTGAGATAATTAGAAATTGGCTGGAAACTTCTTTCAAAAGGATGATTTCCAAATTTTATAGTAAAATTTCTTTTATAATTTGAACAATGACTGAATATGATAAACTCAATGTTTTTTTTTTAAATGTGATCTTTCAACTAATTCCCAATTTTTTTAGGAGAAAATAAAGAATATACAGCCACTGAAAACAAATTATGCCAAAAATACTATTTTAAGTACTTATTTGGTTGACAAATTTTCTTATTTGAAGAAAAATGTTGATGAATCGAAGAATATCAACAAGGTTAATTTTTGTTTAAAAAGTCAATTTAAAACTTTTAAAGGAGAATCAGCAGCCCCCTCAAAGATGTTTTTCTGAATACTTTAGCAAAAATCCGAATTCAGCACACCCCCAAATTTTAAACAACTCAAAAATGGAAAAAAACAACAACACAACTTTTTATGGGAAACGTTTGAACTCTGTTCATCAAAGTAAAATATTTTTTTATTTTTTGAAATAATTTCAAAACAATGAATAGAGACAGAAAATTTAGTTTCTAAATATAATAACAATAAAACGAATAACAGTTTGAAAGATTTTTTGATCACTTTGATAGAAAATAGAGCTCAGGAAATTGGGGTTGCTATTTACAACATTCAAAATGGTTGTTTTTTAGTTTCTCAAGTAAAAAAATAAATACCATGGTTATTATAATATTTTCTTCAGATTTCGGATAAAATGACTTATATCAACTTGAGTAATTTGATTTTTTATTTCAAATTATAAATTTTTAGGTTAGTTTCAACTCTTTATAGATTTTACCCAATAGAAATAATGATGCCTGTGGTATTTTTTATGAATTTAAAAAATATAATTGAATTTTATTTTATCTAGACTCAAAATAATAGTTTTTTAAAGAAGAAATTAGAAGAGGTTTTCAAAAACATTAGCTTTAAATTTTTAGGTAATTTAAAAAAAAAAAATTTTAATTAATTACCGTTAATTAATTTTCGTAGTCAGAAATTATTTTGATGAAACAAGGGGTTTTTCAATATATTCCAAATCTCTTAATTACAACCCTTCTGCAACATATGATAATAAGTAAAACAATTAAAAAATGTTTTCCCTCTCTTTAACCCTCCACTTTTTTCAGATATTTGGGATTTTCAGCTTTAAATGCTCTTTGTCTTTATGTCCAAGAATATTTTCAATGTTCTCTCAATAACCATGCATTGAAAGCAAACAAAAAATCAAATCATAAAAAGAATTTTTGTATTGATAGATTGACTTTCATTATCTTGAGACTTTGATGATTATGGAACACACATCTACAGAAGACTTAGAGATTTTATTGAATTTAAATGAAAAAAATTCAAAAAACACTTTGATTTCATTGTTTAATTGCGAAACAAATGGTGGAGGTATTAATCAAGCATTTTTTAAATTTCAAACTATTTATTAAATTATAAAAAGATCGAATGTTAAGATCTAATTTATTGCAGCCATTAAATGATATAGAGGCCATTAACTCAAGATTAGATGTTGTTGATGAATTTATTCGCAAAAAGGATTTGCTCCCAGAATTTAGAAAAGGTGGATTATTTTGGTTTTTAAATTTTTTTGAAACTTTTTTCAAAAGTTCTTAAAAATTTGAAAAATTTTGAAAACAACAATGCAAAATTCATACAATTTCCTAAAGAGAAAAATCCAAAATCCATACTTAGCTTTTATAACTATATTGTAGCTTTGCTTCCTTATTTGAACAATTTGTTAATTTTGAATCAAATGATAAAAAATTGTTGAATTTTTTTTGTTTTATCTATTAAAAATAAAAAAATTTAAGCCGAAAGCAAATTTCTCAAAGATTTTTCAAGTCACATAGAAAATCCCAAAACTGAATATCTCATTAATGGTCATTTTTTTTTATTTAATGAAAAAAAGGAATTTTTAATAATTTTTCAGAATTAAAAGAAAAACTGAATGTAAGCCAAATGAATTTTAACAAAGAAATGTTGCAAAATGATCGATTGATGAACTCTTTGAATATTGATAGTAATTCTTTTTTTGTAGTGGCAAAAATAATGTTTTCAAAAACACTTGAAGTATTTTTAATTTATTAATTATTTATTATTTATTGAATACTTTAGAATATTTACAATATATTCAATCATAACAAAACCTTAGTGGAAAAATTTAAATTAAAATTGCTTAATAATAAACAAAGGGGTTATTATTTTTTTATCAATCAAACAGATTTGGATAAAAATTCTATCAATGAAATCGCACAATCTTTGCAAGAAGATCTCATTCAAATAGCCAAAGTAAAAAGAAAATTAATCTATTTAGCGAAAACCTCTTTAGAAAAAAAATGGCATATCTTTTACAACATCCTTATTGATTTCATTAAATAGAAGATTGAATGAATGTTATGAAGAAATGCTGTTACAAATAGAAAAGTTAAAGAAAACTAAATTGATTTTAAAAGAAAATGTTTATTTTAAAAGATTGGTGAATGAACTTATTGAGAAAATCCAAACTAATCTAGATATCCTTTTTGTTTTAGGTCAAGACTTGAGTCTATTTGATATGTTTTTGTCTTTCGCTCATTACGCAATCACAAAAAAATTTACTTCAAGTCTAATAAAATCTCTGTGATCTTTATCTCAAAATTTATAAAGGACCTCTATTCATCAAAAATTTTCATTGTATTCTTTTGGAAGATGCTTATAATCCCATTTTGGAATCAATGAATGACTCATCAAATTTGATAAAAGTCCTCATTTATTTTATTTTAAAAAAAAATTTTTGTAAAATTTAGAATAGTTTTTTTATGTCTGATCTTGATAATATTCAGATTCTCATCAGTGATAATAGATGTGGAAAAACGATTTTCTTAAAACAAATTGCATTGATCTGCATATTAGCCCAAATTGGTTAAATTTTAAACTTAATTTAATTTGATAATTAATAAAAAACAGGATGTTATGTACCTTGTCAAAAAGCCATTCTCAATAGTTTTCATTATCTTATCACAAAATTTAACACCAATGATAATATTGAGACTAATGCAAGTGGCTTATCGATCGAATTAAGAAGATTAGCAAATATTCTTGTCAATCTAAAAAAACCACAAGATTCCCAAATAAATCTCCTATTAATAGATGGATTAATTAAATCCACTGTTTTTGAAGAAAATTTAGCTTTGGCAGTAGGTTTTGTAGAATTTATGATCTTAAATTCACAAACTCTTGGAATTTTGACAACCAAAGAAACAGAATTAATAAATATTTTAAGATCTCATAAAAATGTGAATTGTTTGAAAATAAATGAGAATTATCGTTTGATTAAATTAAATGAAGAATTAAGCAAAAACACAAATTTGATAAGTATGTTGGAAAAATTCAATGCACCGAATGAATTTATGAAAAATTTCAAAAAACAAAAGGAAAAAAAAGTAAACAAAACGAATGATGTGCCTACTGAAGAAAATAAATATCTGATTCGTTTGAAAGAATGTTTGAAATTATGTTTTGTTTTAGAAGTTTCACCACAAAAACCTGAGGATAAAATCAAACAAAAAGAGGAGATATTGAAAAAATATTTTAAATAAAAA
>JFJP01028283.1_pt1 | contig 11535 bp, 11 predicted proteins | sample 431651 | NCBI WGS metagenome assembly JFJP01 (sample SAMN02602958, study PRJNA72255) | Microbial mat metagenome, whole genome shotgun sequencing project. | biome: fresh water; feature: sink hole; material: water; isolation source: purple microbial (photo- and chemosynthetic) mats found in... | reverse complement strand
ATTTTAAAAATTTAATAAAATTGATAAAAAAATCATTATGCCATATTTTATTAAATCTTAAAATTAAGTTTTTTAATTTTGCAAATTTAATGATTTAAAGTAGGTCTCATTAAATTCTTCATGGAGGTTTGATACTATTTGCAGTAAGAATTATGTTCCCAATCTTTTTGATCAGCGGAATAGGTCGATTCAGAATGCATTATTTTGCCATGATTATACCATTTATGTAAAGCATCTTTTAAGTTTATGGAGATTCCTAAATATTTATTAAAAACATTCTTTGTTTCTCCATACCAAGCCCATGATCCCTGATAAACATGTTCAAAGCAACTTCTTAGCCAAAATCCCCATGCAGGTTTGTTTCTTTTTATTTTATGAGTTATTCCTAAAAATTTAGTTCTAAACTCCTCAATTTTCGCTTTATCTTCACCTGAACAAGTTTCAGGACCATTTTCTACACAATGAACTCCAAATTGTGTTCTCATCGCTTCAAAATCATGTTGAGAATTGGCAATAAACAAAGGAAATTTGATGTCATCAAGTAATATATTCAGCAATCATGCATTTCCAGACTTCTTTTGTTCCAAAATACCTACATCCTTTGAAGAGTTCTAAATTGGAAGAATCGGTCAAAATTGTTATTTTTTTAATCAGATATCTGAATAAATGGCATTCAGCTTGCTCATTATATACATCCAAACACATTCCAGCATCAGCTATTCCCCTCAATTTGATTGAAGATGGGAAATAATTCATTTTGGAGAAAAAGGCACTCCATATATAAGTTGCTTGACCGCCAGCAGATCCACCTGAAAATATCACCTCCTTCGCATTAAACAACCCTAATTTTTCTCTTGCGTATTCAAACACTGAAAAAGTGTTATTGAAACCACGGAACCAAAGTTCCTCCCCAGGTCTCTTCTTGACAATAACAAACCACTATAACGGAGATTAAAAGATAAATGAAAGAAAAAATCATTTTAATGTTTAGTTGATTTTTTAAAGTATTAATATAATTAGATACCCTCCAAATGAAATATTTTTTTCAATTTAAATGATTTTTTTTTTAGATTTGAAAGTAAACATAGCTCATGACTCTCCCATTTATGAATTTTTTTTAATTTGAATGGTTTTCTCATTTTTGGAAGTAAATTCTAGTTTACTACTGTATTGTATCCTTCATCTGTTTAGTTTAAATTGTATTAAAATTTTTTGTTTTTTGTTATTTCTAATTTTAATTAAAATTTTTCAACATAAATAAACGCACTTAAAAATTATAATTAGGTAATATTTTAAATTTTCGATTTAAAAATCTTGAAATTTTTTAAAACAGGTTGGATTCACTAAAGATTTTTTAAATAAAAAAAAATGAATTTTTTTGAAAATTTGAAAAAAAAAAAAAAAAAAAAAAAAAAAAAAAAAAAAAATTTAATTTTAATTTTAATTTAAAAAAAAGGACAAACCAATTTTTGGAATTTTAAACATGAAGCATAGAACAAAAAAATTCAGAGAATGAAATGGAAATATAGACTTTAACAACATTTGGACCCCTTTTTTTCATTGTTCGGATTCGTATTTTTTTCAGTTAATTGGATGTTTCCTAATCAAAATAATGAATAAAAAAAGAAAGAAATATGAACAAACCTTCTGGTTGAGGATTCGGATTCTGGTTAACACTTCCAACCATTTGACTAATTTCATTGCCTGGTAAGCTCATGGCAATAGTTTTGAATAGATTGTTAACGTTATGTCCTGATTTGGCTGAAACTTCCATAAATAACACTTCCATTTCTTTTGCTTTTTGTAAAGCACTATCGGTGGTAATTTGTCTAAATTTATTTGTAATTTGATTTAATAATTAATTTGGCAAAACCAAACCTTTTTTCAGGTAAGTCCACTTTATTTCCGACAATGCAAATTATAACATCATTTCCTCTTTCAGATCTCACATCATCTACCCATTTTTTCACATTATCAAATGAATTTGAAGCTTTCAATAAAATATTATTTTTACTCATTTTCAAAATGAAAAACCGGTAACATCATAAACAATTATAGCCACAGCTGAATCTCTTATATAGCTTGGGATCAATGATCGAAATCTCTCTTGGCCTGCTGTATCCCACAATTGCAGCCTGATTGATTTCTCATCGTAATTCAAGGTTTTTGAGATAAAATCTATTCCCACAGTTGGCTAAACATTATTTAAATAATTTTCTATAAATTTCTAGTTTTTATCAAATGCTACATGTTCTTTTCCGTCAAATGTGTCAAACATGAAACGATTTATTATAGAAGTTTTCCCAACTGATTGATCTCCAAGGAAAACCAATTTAAACTTGGAAATGGGAGATACTATTGAATTTTTGGTGTCGTGAGAGGTATTTTGATTCATTGGAAAGAAAATTCAAAAAAAAAGAAACACAAAAGAAGTCTTTATTTAGTAAATTATTTTTTTTCAAATTTTAACAATTTTATAATCAGCTTAAAATAAATAATTTGATAAATTTAAAAAAAATAATGAAATTAATGATTTTTTGATTGGATTTTTTTTTCGTTTTCTAAAAATTTTTGAACTTTAAAAAGTTTTCTTCATTTGTTTTTTTTCAAAACAAATGTTCACTATTTTGTGCTTTTGTATTTCTGATAAAGCATCAAAGCAATTAATCCTTTCGCATCAGGACTAAATTTCCACAAATTTTCCATTTCCACGATTTCTAGCACAATAACTTCATCAGATCCTTCTTCTCCAGTTAATTTTCCTTTCAAATCTTGAATGAATTTCTCGTCAACTTCCTTTTCGTAAGCGAAAATTCTAATGAACTCATCACAGCCTCCTGGACTTAAATAAACTCCTTTTGATTTTCCAGCAAAAGCGAATTCAGTTAAATCGATTAGATGCTCTGATTTGATATGAATTCCTGTCTCTTCTTCCATTTCTTTGGCAGCAACCCCTTTAAAATCACCATTTCCATCAAGCATTCCAGCAGGAATTTCAGCGAACATATCAACACCGGCAGGAAATCTAGCTTGTTTTGTGAGAATGCTATATTCTTTTCCTGTCTCCTTTGATTTCAAAACAACCAAAATGGCAACAGACCCTCCTCTCATAAAGACAATATTTGGAATTGCTTTATTTTCTTTGATTTGATGAACTTTACCATCAGGAAGCCTTTCTTCTCTCACAACCACCTTCAAAATATCAGCTTTAAATTTGATAAAACCAATCCTTGGACCAAACATATCAACAGATTGAAAAGTAATTGAATTCATAATGAAATTCTGTTGTTTATTAAGGTTTTCAAGCCATTCCTTAAAAGGAACACTTTCTAATGATAGCTTGATTTGATCTTCAGTTATTTGGTGAGGATAGTAGAGATTAACTGACTTGTTTAGAACTTGCAACTTTTGGGAATATTCAATGAGTTCAGATTTTTGCTCCATTCTGAAAAATTTTTGAAACGATTTTATTTTAGTTAAACGTAAGATTTGAATGAAATTTTGTAAAAAGGGCATTAAATTTTATTTTGCTATATTTTTTAAAAAAAAATTAAAATTTTTTTAGAAATTACATAGTTAGTTTTTTGATTAAATTTTTAATCAAATTAAAAAACCATCATTCTAAATTATTAACTTTTTCAGAGAATTTTTTCCATAATTCAAAATATTTGCCATCCTTTTTTTGCAGCATATCTCGGTGAACCCCCTCTTCTATTGACCCATCCTTTAACATTAAAATTATTTTATCTGCAAAGTTGTTCAAATGCATTCTATGCGTAACCATAACTACAACTAAATCAGGATCTTTTTCTCTTTTCCTTTTCAAAATATTCATTAGATTATTTTCATTTGATGTGTCTAAAGAACTTGTGACTTCATCTAATAATATAATTTTTGCTTCCTTCAAAAGACATCTGGCTTAAAATAATTTAAAAATAAATAAAAATTTATAAAGAAAAAATATTGTTCTACCAAAAGCCAATCTTTGTTTTTCGCCGCCTGATAATTTATTGCCTTGTTCTCCTACGACAGTCTCATAACCTAAAGGCAAACCCATAATATAATCATCCAATCGAACATCCTTGCATATTTCAATGATTTCTTCCCTGGTTTTGTTGGGGTTTGCGTATTGCAGATTGAACATGATAGTATCATTAAATAGAGAGGTTTGTTGAGAAGCAACACTTATTTTTTTTCTAAAGGATTCTAATTTCAAATCCTTCAAATTTTGATTATCTATAAATATCTCTCCATTATTTGGATCATATAATCTATACTAAAATGAAGAATTTTTAATTCATGAAAATAAAAAATTATTTTTACAATTAAAGAAAATAATGTGGATTTTCCTACTCCAGACTCCCCAACAATCGAAATAAATGTCCCTGGCTTGATTTTTAAAGTGAATTTTTTCAAAATGTTTTGGTTTTCATTATAACCGAAATCCACATCTTTAAAATAAATTTCTCCCCCTGAAAAAAAACTTTGGAACTATAGCTAACAAAGTGAATAATTCTTTCATTTCATAAAGACTTTCAGAATATTCTCTATAGAAATTACCTAAGAAATTAAGAGGACCCATGATTTGCATCAATAAAGCTTGCAAAAAAACAACATCTCCAGGCGTTAAAACTCCTGCTTGGACTTTCCAAACAGCCAATATCAAATTTATTGTCAATCCAGAGGCAAAAATAACCTTTTGTCCCAAATTGAGATGCCATAAGGTATTTACATTGTGCAAATTGAAATTGATGTATTTTTGTAAAGCTTTTCCATATTTTTTTAGTTGAAGATTTTCAGCATTGAAATGCTTCACAGTGTAGAAATTAGCCAATGATTCACTAATAATAAAATCAGCTAATTTGTCATTTTCTTTTTGTTTATTAATCAAAGGTTTTCTCGTACTGCTGGTTTTCAGAGTGAAAGCTGCATAAGCAACACTCGAGGTGAAAAAAGTGATGAAAAATTCATTTCCGAAATAAAAATATAGATAAACGCAAGAAATCCCGAAATCTAACGTTAATGGTAATAAATAATTCAGAAATTGTCTGATGTTCTTTTCGATATATTGATGTGCTTTATACAAAGAAAAAAGCCGAGATTTTTGGGAGGTGTTGTAATGAAAACCAATATCTAAATTCAATAGATGTTGATATGTTTCTAATGAAATGTCCTTCCATGCTTCCAAACTGATTTGCGAGCAATATTGAGCTTTTTTTCCTTCAAAATAGGTCATAAAAACTGTAGCAACGCCATAGCTCAAAAAACACCAAGGAGCATAAGACATTGTCAAAGGGTTTTGTAAATAGTTTATGCCATATTTTAGACTAAAGGGAACGGAAAAAAAACAAATTTTGGATAAACCTAAAAGACCATAAGTATGATATATGGCTTTTTTTAATTTTTCTAGCGAAAAAAATAAAAATTTTAAAGAAAAACATTTTCAGAAAATTACTGTCGGGATTGAAAAAGGGAATGAAATATTTTTTTAAAAAGCTCATCATTTGAAAAACCATTGAATATTTTATTTTTATTTTTTCAAGAGAGCTTTGAGATTGGGCAAAGGGATCATCTAATTTGTTCTTGTTATTATTGTTATTGTTATTTGAAAATTTGAATTTGAGTGTTCTTGCATTCCTAAAAACTAAAGCTTTCCTTATTAATTTTTTAGTAGTTATTTGGATCATTTAATTTCATTCAAAATATTATTTATTTAAATTCGTAAAACTTGAAATAAATTTTCATCAGAAATAAAAAAGTGGGGGAGCATTAAAAGATATTTCAGTAAAAAAACTATAAATAATACAAAAAAAATAAAAAAAAAAAAATTCAAACAATAAAATGTGCCTTTCATTAAAACTTGTTGGCAATTGCGTCAAATTCTCTGCCTTTTTAGTTCTTTTGTTGGGTGTGATTGGTGTAATATGTGGAGTCTACATTGGCAGAAACGATATTATGGTCTCATCAGTAGAAGATACAAAAAAATCCATCATGGTTGTCACAATTGTCTTTAGTGTCTTCTTAATTTTGATAGGTTTATCAGGAATTATTGGTGCTTGGCGCAAATCAGCACGTTGCCTTTTAATCTATAACATTGGTATCGGCATTTTCTTTGTCGCTTTCCTGATTATTTCAATTGTTGCCTTTGCAGTTTTCAAGAAATATTATGCTATCGATATAAAAGATGCCGAAATTTGCAAAAGCCAAGGCTGGTTATCACCAATCAACGACGTGGCTGTTAAAGGAGAATCATATCTTTGTTCAAAAAGCTGTGCCTGCAATTCTCATACTCCATTTACTTTGCTCGTGAGCAATGTCACAAATTCGTCAAATACCAACACAAGCAATGCCAGCGCAAATACATCAAATTCATCAAAAACTTCAAACACTAGCTCAAACACTAGCTCAAAAACCTCAAACACAACCGAAAATACCTCAAATACCACAACATCAAATACCACCTCAAATAGAACTTGGAATTTTAGTGCAAACGGTAGTGTGAGAGCACAAGACTGTCCAAATTATGCAAAGGATTTCTCTTTAACTGAAAGAGAGTTAGCAGTCACATTGGAATTATTAGAAAGACAATTTAAATGTGCAGGTATTTGCTACAACAGTGAATTCTATACATTTTCTGACATTAATACTGGAAAACCAATTGATGATTGCTCGACCACTATCATTGATATATTTGTTTCTTATTCGAAAAAAATTGGAGCCTGCACCATCGTGATGACCATTTTATTATTCTTGACTTTGATTGCTTCGTTCTGTCTATGTTGCCATCCAGAAAAACGAAAGGAAGAGGGAGGATTTTATCACAAAATGACAAGCATTTAATTTTTTAATGAGAGGATTAAAATAAAAATCCAATAAAAAAAAATTAATTTTTAAGAAACTGAAAAAATATTTTTTATTTTATTTACCTTTAAATATTTAATTTTAATGAAAAAATTTGAAAAATTTTCAATAAATTGAATAAAAACAAAACAAATTTGTAAAAATAATTTTCCAAATTTGATTTTTTTTTTTTTGAGCTAATTAATAAGATGTCATTGACCAAAAGACAACTGATGACAAAATATTTATGTCGAGGTTTTGGAAGAGGAATATTTTGGGAATTAATTTGTATGATACCTCTTTCAAAGCTTTTTGATAGAATGACTGCCGATAGAGATCGATATTGCCTCATTCTGTTGCATTTTATCAGCAATTTTGTTTGAGATTCAAAAGAAATAAACTAATAGTTAAAGAAAAAATAAGAGATTTTAGTCTATTTATTAAAAAAAATACAAATTTTTTTTTCATCCCATTTTATAAATTATTTTTTTTTTTTCTATGAAGAAAAATTTGTTTGAATACACAGCAAATAAAAATGAAATTCTCAATAAAAAATCTTCCATTGTCAATTTCTCAAAAAAACTCTTTAAATATCACGAAAACGAGACACCCCAATCGGATATCACAAAGACTGACTCTTTTATTCAAAATATTAATGAAGTCTTGCTTTATTCGAAATCCAGAAATTTCGATCCCAAAAAGCCCGATTCTAAGTCCTTGAAGTTTATTCTCTACCTTGTAATTGTTTTATTTTTGATAAGCAGTTGTTTTTTCGGTCCTTTTTTCTTACTTATAACAAGTGAAATCCTTGTTAAAGTGTTTTGGAGACAAGCAATGACTACATTTCTTTTGTTTCCTATCGCACTTTTTGAGAGAAAAAAAGAAACTATGAACGATTTTAACATGAGAAAGTTTCTGAAATTGATGATTGCTGCTTTCTTTCATGCAATATGGATGATGTTGTTTGGTTTTTCCTTGCATTTCACCTCAATGACACATGTTTATATTCTTAATAACATGGACATTCTTTTTATGAATCTATTGAAATTATTCACAAATAAAAAAATTTCAAAACTTGAGGTTTTTGGGATGTTGATGCTGATAATTAGCATCATTTTAATTGGATTAGATCGAACAGTAGGTTTTTTATCAGAGTCTAATATTAGTGGTTTAACAGCTTCAATAATGTTTTTCAAAGGAGATTGCGTTGCATTATTAGCAGCCATTGCTTTTGTGATTTATAGAGTCTTTATAGAGAATTATGAACTTAATAGTCCTTATTGGTTATGTGGGATGCTTGTAAGCTCATTTAGCTCTCTTTTCCAAATGATTTTCTGTTGGATGTTTGGTTCTTCATGGGACAATGAGGAAATCAATGGAATTTTTGGCTTGTTTTCAGGCGAATGGTTTTTTATTCACATATTATATGCTTTAATCTCAGGCATATTTTTCTTTATGTTTATGGGAATAATCAAAAAGAAATTCGAAGAATCTACTTATAGATTTATTCTTAATTTAACACCTATATGTGCTGCTTTGATGACTTATTGGTTAGATTTAGAAGAAATTCCAGGAATTTTGATTTGGATATGTATTATTTTGACTATAGTTGCAGGAATGCTAATTGTTTCAGGGAAAAAAGTTTCAGAAGGACTTGAATTTGAATTAAATCAGGATGAAATGGAAGATGAGAGGAGAAATAGCAATTTATATGATGGATCTGGAAGTATTGAAATGCGGATTAATCAGAATAATAAATTGATTTAAGTTTTTAAGTTTAAAGAAATTACATTGAAAATAATGAAATAATTTTTATTATTATTCAATTATTTTGCAAGCCATTGATCAAAAAATCAATCTCATTTAATAAATCATCGTCAAATTCTTCAGGTATTTTTTCATTTGATTTCTCTTCTTCTGCCTGTAAATTTTCTTGAGGATTTTCATTTACACAATTTTCTTCAATGTTAAATATGGCATTTTGTAAATTTTCTTTGTTTTCAATCTCGTTCATGATATAATCATCTTTATTGATGTTATTTATTTTCAAAAAATGTTCTATTTCTGTCAAAAACAAAGAGCCATATAGTTGTAAAGGAATAGCTCCGACATTTTTGATATTATCAGGATTCAATTCTTTGCTATCCGTTGGAAGTTTTTTACTCAATTCTTCTAATCCTACCCAAGGGAACAAATTATCGATGTTATTGATTCCTGAATCAATTTTTTTTTGATTATTATAAATTTGTTTTCGAATCAAAGTCAATCTTTCTAAAATTTCTTCATATTGATCTGGTGTGCAATAGCCGAAATCAGGATCATAGTGTTTCGATTTCGTTTTTGTAGTTAAACTTGTCACAAAACTCTCTTTCTTAAAAACATTTACCTCACTTTTCCGGAAAGTAAAGGCTTGTAAATGCTTTGTGACTGCAGAACTTGAAACAAAATCAATTGTTTCAGTTGTTGCATTTTCTTTGTCTTTTTCTTTTTGTTTTATTTTTTTCTTCGACATCGTTTGAGTTTTGCATTCATTTATGACTTCTTTAAGGACTTTCACCTTTATTTCGATTTCCCTTTTGTAATTTGGGTTGAAATTCAAATAAGTGCAAGAATGACCGAAAACATCTACCGTTCTCTCTAGAAGAATTTCCTGGAAAATCATTTGTTTGATGAATGCTTCTTTTAAATCGTCATTCCATTTCTTCAAATATCCAAAATATTCAAGATTTTTCACATCTGGATTCTTTTTATTAGAAAGTCCACTCAAAATATCATATAATTTATTATAAGTGGAAGTATTTGAAGGCAAAGTTTTGAAAATTTTGATTATTTTAACAGCATCATTTGACAAATCTTTTTCCTCATATTCTCTTGTTAAAATACAATTATCACACATTTTCTCACACTTCTCTCTTTTGAATTTTTCTCCGAAATGAGCTAATTGTGCCTCTCTACGACAAGAAAACAAATCCTCGCAAAATTGTAACATTTTCAATAAGCCTCTACTATTTTCAATAGTATTCGTCCCATGACTCATTAAAAAATAAATACTCAATCTATCTCCAAACCTATAATATATAATACAATGAGAAGGTTTCCCATCTCTACCAGCTCTTCCACTTTCCTGATAGTAATTTTCTATTGATTTTGAAAGTGAAAAATGAATCACAAAACGCACATTTGGCTTATTGATCCCCATTCCAAAAGCAATCGTTGCTACGATGATCAATATTTCATCCATCATCCAATCGTCTTGAACCTTTTGTCTTACATTTTCTGTTAAACTGGCGTGATAAGCACTCGCAGAGACATTGTGATTTTCTTGAAGTAATTTTGCAACTTTTTCAGCTTCTTTTATCGTGGTGCAATAAATTATTCCAGATTTCTTTGGATAAAAGGTTTGGGTGAAGTCAAAAATATTCTTCACAGTCTTTTCATCGTTTTGCTTTATCCTGACCTCATAAACTAAATTCGGTCTATTGAAAGATGATTGGAAATATAGGCAATTCTTAATATTTAGATTATTTATTATGTCTTTTCTTACGATTTCAGTTGCAGTAGCAGTCAATGCCATTGTAGGAACATCAGGAAAATTCATTTTTAGCTTTCCCAACAATAAATAATCTGGCCGAAAATCTCGTCCCCAATGACTTACACAATGAGCTTCATCAACAACAATTCTTTTAAGTTTGTTGTTGTTATAGAGAACCTTTAAGAATTCAAGAAACCAAGCACATTTTTCTAATTTTTCTGGTGTCGAATAAATCATTTTGGTATCATCTTTATCTAAACATATGTTCTTTAATTCTATATAAGAAGGCTGAGAAGAACCTGCTAAACCTATTGCTTTAATTCCTAAATTTTTTAGTTGACTTATTTGATCATAGATGAGAGATATCAAAGGCATTATTACAACTGTTATACCTTCGTCTCTTAGGGCTGGAAGCTGAAAACAAAGACTTTTACCTCCTCCTGTTGGCATACAAACAAAGACATCTTTTTTTGATAAGGTTGCGTTAATAATTGCTTTTTGATTTTGCCGGAAGGTGGATAAACCGAAAATATGCTTCCTCAAATCTTCTAGTTGGAAATCCCAAAAGAATTTGTCACATGTCCATTTTATCACATCTGCTATTTCATAATTTTTTAAAAATTTTTTGGAATCTTGAACAACTGAATTATTTATATCTGAATTTCTGGGTGGTTGAAATTTGTTTGCAGGAGGTAAATAATTTTGAATGCTTTGAGGTAAAGCACTTTGAGTTTGATAAGAATTCGAATTAAATTCATTAAAAGAATTCTGATTATTTGTAAAATTATTTTGATTTGAATAATTTGTGTTGTTATAATATGGAAGTGGGTTTCTTTCTTGATTAAAATTATTTTCATTATTGAAATTGCTCATTTCATAGGAAAATTGATTTTTTGGCAAATTGTTTTGTTTAGCGAAATTTTTATTAAAAACAGGATTTTTTTCAGGAGGAAATTGTTTATATTGTTCAGAATTTATTGTATTTTGCTTATTTTCTAAATAAATTTTTGGCTCATCATCTTTAATGGAATTTTCATTTTTTTGAGCAAAAAAATTGGTTGCAAAAGGTTTTTTGGTGAAGTTCTCAGTCGCTGAAGGAACAAAATTTATGTTGCTTTTACTGAGTGGTGGGGTTATTGAAAATTTTGGAAGAATGTATTCTG